>Ga0123355_10017483_pt1 | contig 11337 bp, 5 predicted proteins | sample TergutEmb28metaG_3_FD_89872 | JGI IMG/M metagenome (GOLD analysis project Ga0123355, IMG submission 89872) | Embiratermes neotenicus P1 segment gut microbial communities from Petit-Saut dam, French Guiana - Emb289 P1 | ecosystem: Host-associated > Arthropoda: Insects > Digestive system > Gut ...
GCCCTCCGAGAGCGCCGGTACTTCGCTCTGGGCGCGATTCACCGCCGCATTCAACCGTTACTTCAACCGCTTGCTGGACCTGTACGAACACTGGGTGAAGCGCGCGCTCCTGCGGCCGGGGCTGACGGTCGCGGCCCTCCTGGGGGTCTTTGTCCTGAGCCTGGCGATCTATCCCTTGCTTGGCCTCGCATTCTTCCCCCGCACCGATGCCGGGCAGTTCACCATCAACCTGAAAGTTCCGACGGGAACGCGGATTGAAATGACGGAGCAGTACGTAACCAAGGTGGAAAACCTGATCCGCAACGTGGTCGGCCAACGCGACCTGAAAATGGTGGTCTCCAACATCGGCGTGGTCCCGGACTTTTCCGCCCTCTATACCAGCAATGTGGGAGCCTACACGGCCACGGTCCAGGTCGAACTCAATGACGGTCACAAGCTGACGAGCTTTGAGTACATGGACCGCGTGCGCAGAGAAATGGAAACCAACTATCCCCAGATCCGCACGTTCTTTTCGAGCGGCTCGATGGTCGACACCATCCTGAACATGGGAAGGCCCGCACCCATCGACATCCAGGTGAGCGGGAGGCATCTCGAGCAGAATTTTGCGATTGCCCAGGCGCTGGCCAACCGAATCCGCGGGCTGCCCGGCGTCGGGGAAGTCTACATCCCGCAGGACAAGAATTACCCCGGGATACGCCTCGACGTGGACCGCGTGCACGCGGCTCTGTTGGGGCTCACACAGAAACAGATCGTCGACAACGTGATTACGGCGCTGAATTCAAACACCATGATCGCCCCCAATTACTGGGTCGACCACAACACCGGCAACGATTACTTCCTGACCGTGCAGTATTACGAGAATGGACAGCCGGCGATTCACGATCTGGAAGATCTCACCAATATCCCGCTTCGCGCCCCCCATCTGAAGGAGCCGACATCTCTCGACTCGGTGGTGCATCTGGAAAACATTCAGACCCCGACCGTGATCGACCACTACCAGATTCAGCGCGTGACCGATGTCTACGTGACTCCCCAGGGCGAAGATCTTGGGCGAGTGGCCTCGGAGGTCCGAAAGGCCGTCGCCGATGCCAAGGTGCCCGAGAACATCCGTGTGGACATGCGGGGAATGGTCGAAGGCATGTTCGCTTCCTTTAAGAGCTTTGCCATCGGCCTCTCGTTGTCGGTGGTACTGCTCTACCTGATCCTGGTTGCCCAGTTCCGGTCCTTTATCGATCCGTTTCTCATCATGCTCGCCATCCCCATGGGCTTCATCGGAGTCCTGGTCCTGCTTCCGCTTACCGGCACCACGCTCAATGTGATGTCGCTCATGGGAGTGCTCATGCTGGTCGGCATCTCCGCTTCGAACAGCATCCTGATCGTCGACTTCGCCCACCGCCTGGAGGAACAGGGCCGCTCGGTCCGTGACGCGGTCGTCACTTCGTGCCGCGTGCGACTGCGGCCGATCCTGATGACATCGCTCGCGACCATCATCGGCATGGTCCCCATGGCGTTGAAGCTCGGGACCGGCAGTGAGCAGTATGCGCCTCTGGCGCGCGCGATTATCGGCGGACTGACGGCCTCGGTCGTGCTCACGGTGTTTATCGTGCCCGCGGCCTACCTGCTGGTCTATGGGCGGAAAGACCAGGCGGAGAGGACTCCGGAGGCGGCGCAATGAGCCGCGGAAACCGCAAGCTCAGGATCGCTTCCCGGCGGAGGTCCCTGGTTCGGACTGCGGTACCGCCCGTCGGGTGTCTCGCTTTGGCTCTGATGTTCGTCCCCCATCTCCCTGCACAAGGGAGCCCCGGGGGAGCCTTGGCGGCTGCTCTGCCCGCCGCGCCCGTTCCCCAGTTACTACAGGCCGAAACCGCAGCCGCAACCGGGCCGGCCTCCTCGCCCGAAACCGGCGGACCGCAGGCACCCGCGGCGCCAGCCGCTCCGCCGCAGCCGGCTCCGGCCCCCTCCTCCACGTTGACCCTGAGCCAGGCGCAGGCGCTCGCGCTCAAGAACAATCCGCAGATTTCCGTGGCCCGCCTGATTGCGCTCGCCACGCATCAGCAGACGCGGGAAGTGCGCTCGAACCTCTGGCCCACCGCCTCCGTCAATGTGACCGGAGTCGATTCCCGGTCGGGCACGCGCATTACCGCCGGCGCCTTGAACAACCCGATCATTTACGAACGGGCAGCCTTCGGAACCGAAGTCAGCCAGCTGATTTACGACTTCGGACGCACGGCGAACCTCGTCGCCAGCGCCAACTACCGGGAAAAGGCGGAAGCCGAAAACGCGGCGGCAACGCGGGAACAGATTCTTCTGGCCGTCGATCAGGCTTTCTACAACGCGCTCGAAACCCAGGCGGTGGTCGCCGTCGCCCAGACAACCGTAAATGAGCGCGCGACCGTCGCCAACCAGGTCAACGAATTGTTCAAGAACAAGTTGAAGTCCGAGCTCGATCTGAGCTTCGCCAACGTGAACCTCGCGCAGGCCAAGCTGCTGTTGCTCGACGCCCAGAACAGCAGCGCCGCCTCCTTCGCCCAGCTCTCCATGGTCCTCGGCTCTCCTCGTCTTGAAAATTACAGGCTGGTCGAAGACACGACGCCGGCCCAGACGCCCCCCGCCAATATCGACGATCTGATCACGACGGCGTTTGCCATGCGGCCGGAGATGCTCGCGCTGCAATTTGAGGTGCAGTCGGCAAACAAGTTTCGCCTCGCCGAACGCGACCTGCTTCTGCCGAGCGTTCGCGCGCTCGGAGTCATCGGCGACACTCCCTTCGGCAATCCGATGGTGGCAAACAGCTGGTACGGAGCGGTGGGCGCCAACATGGAAATTCCGGTCTTCAACGGCTTCCTGTACACGGCGCGAGGCCGTGAAGCGCGCCTGCGGGAGGAAGCCGCGGGCGAACGCCTGCGCGACATGCGCGACCAGATCGCGCGCGACGTGCGCACCAGCTGGCTTAATGCCAATACCGCCTACCAGCGTCTCGACGTAACCCAGCAGCTCGTCCAACAGGCAAACCTCGGACTGACCCTGGCGCAAACCCGCTACAACATGGGCTTGAGCTCGATCGTCGAACTCAGCCAGGCGCAGCTGCAGCAGACCCAGGCGCAGATCGCCAACGTCCAGGCCGGCTACGATTACCGTCTCGCGGAAGCCACGCTGACGTTTGAGACCAAAGGACTGTGAAGGGCGGAAATTTTCTGTGACCCGGTTCGGATTCGTTCAGAAGTTCATCGCCTCTCGTCAGGGCCGGGAGCCCTATTCTGCGAAGCACAAAAACGCCGGAAAGGGCTCTCGCGCAAGGACGCACGCCCTCGTGCTCCTTCTTGCCGTCCTGGCGCTTTTTTGCGGGGTCTATTTGCTGACGCTGTGGTTGAACCCGAACTAGCCCCAGCCAACCGCGCTTGCGGCGGACTTTATGCCATCTTCCGGAGAGCGGTCCATGGCCTTTTCGCCACCGGCCGCGCGCACCGGTCCGCGAATCCTTTCTCGCGGGATGCGATCAGGGGCGTAAGATAGGGCTGTCGTCGCAAGCAATCTCCACTGAAACCGTTCGTTTGCCCCCGACCAATCATCCTCACCAGCCAGCCAGCAAGGAAGGAGAATCCCATGCCGTTCATCACCGTTGGAAAAGAGAACTCCGCCAATATCGATCTGTATTACGAAGACCACGGCTCCGGCGAACCCGTCGTGCTGATTCATGGCTATCCGCTCAGCGGAGCTTCCTGGGAGAAGCAGCTTCCCGCGCTCCTCGACGCCGGATTCCGGGTCGTCACCTACGACCGGAGAGGGTTCGGCAAATCCAGCCAGCCCGCAACCGGCTATAACTACGACACTTTCGCCGAGGATCTGCACCAGATCGTTGCCCATTTGAAGCTTCGCGGCTTTGCCCTGGTCGGCTTCTCGATGGGCGGAGGGGAAGTGGCCCGATACCTCGGCAAGTACGGCTCGAAGGGAGTAACCAAGGCGGTATTCATCGCTTCGGTTCCGCCCTACCTGCTCCACACGCCGGACAATCCCGAAGGAGTGGACCAGAGCGTGTTCGATGGAGTTCAAAGAGCGGTAGTGGCCGACCGCTACGTTTTTTTTACGGATTTCTTCAAGAACTTCTATAACACCGACGTTCTCCTGGGTAAGCGAATCAGCCAACAGGCGGTCGAGGCAAGCTGGAACCTGGCGGCCGGTTCATCGGCGATTGCCAGCTACCTGTGCGTCCCGTCCTGGCACGAGGACTTCCGCAAGGACATCTCGGGCCTTGATGTTCCGACACTGGTTTTGCACGGTGATTCCGACCGGATCGTACCCCTCGAAGCCTCCGGCGCGCGGACGGCTAAAATGGTCAAGGGCGCCCGTCTGGTGGTGGTCAAAGATGGACCGCATGCCATCAACTGGACGCACGCTGACCAGGTCAACACGGAACTGGTAAACTTCCTGGCGAAAGAACATACCCAAGAAGCGATAGCATAAGAGTTGGCGAAGACCCCGGGGAAAACGGGCGCCCGCAACGGTTGGGGCGCCCGCGGGTACTCGAGCAGGGATAAGACTTACTGCGGTTTTCGATCGCTCAGGTTTCCGGGGCTGGCCCCACTGCGGAGGACCTATGGCACAGTGCTCCCATGTAGATCAGATCAGGATCACGAGCACGGACAAGCAGGTTTGCGAAGAGTGCGTGAAAACCGGCGAACCCTGGGTACATCTGCGGCTGTGTCTTGAGTGCGGCCACGTAGGCTGTTGCGATTCGTCCAAGAACAAGCACGCCACGAAGCACTTCCATCGTTCGAAACATCCTCTTATGCGATCCATTGAGCCGGGCGAAACCTGGGTTTGGTGCTATGCCGATAACCTCGGCGCCGGCGAATTCCTGGGCGACCGGTTCGTGCCCGCATCCCGCGCCGGCTGACGGATTGCATCGACAGCCCGCTCGCTTCGCCGCATTTTCGCGCTCTCGGAATCGAGCGCGATGGCCGTTTCCCAATGCCGCAGAAACCTGCCGGCAAACCTGACGCTCAAACCTGAAACTATGGACAAGTGAGGGTTGAAGTACCCTGGACTGGCGTCGCGTTGCACTGCGTTCACACAACCACCGGTTGAAGCCGCGGCCCTGACCTTCACCGTTCCGGAGGCGCCGGGTACGGCCGGGCTGATCGTTCCGACCGCCGGTATAGGCCCCGGGTATGGCGGAGGAGGTTTCGTACCCGGCCATTTCGGAAAATTTTTGGCATCGGCGGCCGGCGGAGTTACCTTTGTCGATTCGAGGAACACGGTTCAGGCCGCGCTCGGGCCCTCCGCCGCACGCCACACCCTCAAACCCCAGAACGAGTTGCGGCGGACCTGCACAGACCCGCGCGGACGCATCCCGTCCCGGGCAATCCTCGAGATCCTCCATCTGCCTGTGGCGGAAATTTAGCGCATAACTCGTGGGATGCCTGCAGATTGAGGAAAGAGCCTTCCGCGAATTCAAGGCCGCGATTCAAAGATACCCGGAATTTCAGAGATACCGGGAATTGAAAAGATACAAAGATAGAAGATAATAATAAGTCGTCGGCGCTCATGGGCCTCAGGTAGAGGCCTGATAAGCAACTCGAGAGATGACGGTCTGCACGACCAGCATGACGCGTAACTTCAACTACAAGTAATACTTGAAGACTTTATACAGCAAGAACTGTACAGCCGCCAAAGTGCCTCTCGTGATACCAATACCACAGACTGAGGAAAGCTCCTAATAACATGGGCTTACGCGTTTTAGAGGTACATTTCGCCTGAGGGAGCGCGCGGTCCGGTCGTCGGGCCCGACGCTCTTACCACTTATTTCTTAGAGACTCTGCATCCTGAAGAAGGTTGACCGTGACTCGCGCACTACCGCCACAAACGGGACTGATGGTTTGGCCGGGCAGGCCGTATCCGCTCGGGGCCACCTGGGACGGCGAAGGGGTAAACTTTGCCCTTTTTTCCGAGCGGGCGGAGGGTGTCGAGCTCTGCCTTTTCGACTCCTCCGGAAAAAGGGAGACCCATCGGATTCCGATGCCGGAGCAGACCGACCAGGTGTGGCACTGCTACTTGCCTGAAGCGCGGCCGGGCACGGTGTACGGATATCGCGTCGACGGCCCGTATGACCCGGCCCAGGGGCTGCGCTTCAATCGCAACAAATTGCTGCTCGATCCCTACGCCATGCAGATCATCGACGACATGAGGTGGCAGGACGCGCATTTCGCATACAAAATCGGCCATCGTAAGGAGGACCTGTCCTTTGACCGCCGCGACAGCGCGGCGGGCATGCTCAAGGGAGTTGTGGTCGATCCGGCGTTCACCTGGGGAGCCGATGCGCCGCCGCGCACTCCCTGGCATCGGACGGTGATTTACGAGCTGCACGTAAGGGGCTTCACCATGGCTCACCCGGACGTGCCTCCCCGGCTGCGCGGAACTTACGCGGGACTGGCGACGGCCCCGGTCATCGATTACCTGCAGAAGCTTGGCATCACTGCCGTCGAGCTGATGCCGGTGCATGCGTTCGTGGACGACCGCCGGCTGATCGAGCGGGGCCTCAGGAACTTCTGGGGCTACAATTCCATCGGGTTTTTCGCACCCGAGCCGCGTTACTCCTCGACCAATCACATTCACGAATTCAAGACCATGGTCAAGACCCTGCACTCGGCGGAGATCGAGGTCATTCTCGATGTGGTTTACAACCATACCGCAGAAGGCAATCAGCTGGGCCCGACCCTGTCGTTTCGGGGCATCGACAACACCTCTTACTACCGCCTGGTTCCCGACAACCCGCGCTACTACGTGGACTATACCGGCACGGGAAACACGCTCAACATGCTGCACCCGCGCGTGCTGCAGCTCATCATGGACAGCCTGCGGTACTGGGTGGAAGAGATGCATGTCGACGGGTTCCGCTTCGATCTGGCGGCGACGCTGGCGCGCGAACTGCACGAGGTCGACCGGCTGGGGGCGTTCCTCGACATCATTCACCAGGATCCAGTGCTGTCGCAGGCGAAGCTCATCGCCGAACCCTGGGACCTCGGCGAGGGCGGCTACCAGGTGGGCAAATTCCCCGTGGGCTGGGCCGAGTGGAATGACAGATACCGCGACGCCGTGCGCTCCTACTGGAAAGGGGACGGAGGGCTGATTGGAGAGCTGGCCTATCGAATTACCGGCTCGAGCGATCTCTATGCGCGCAGCGGGCGGCGCCCCTACGCCAGCATCAATTTCGTCACCGCGCACGACGGCTTCACGCTCGAGGACCTTGTCAGCTACAACCGCAAGCACAACGAGGCCAACGGCGAGGACAACCGGGACGGAACCGAGTACAACCGCTCCTGGAACTGCGGCACCGAAGGCAGGACGGACGATCCCGAGGTGAACCGCATTCGCGCGCAACAGAAGCGGAACTTCCTGGCGACGCTGCTGCTTTCCCAGGGCGTCCCCATGTTGCGGGCCGGCGACGACATCGGCCACACCCAGCAGGGAAACAACAATGCCTACTGCCAGGACAACGAAATCAGCTGGCTCGACTGGGACCCGGCGCGGATGGACCACGAACTGCGCGCCTTCCTCCAGCGCATGATTGCCCTGCGAAGAGACCACCCCGTATTTCGGCGGCGGAATTTCTTCCAGGGCAGAAAGATCCGGGGAGCTGAAATCAAGGACATCGTCTGGCTCAATCCGGACGGCGAGGAGATGACCGATCAGGAGTGGAACCAGGATTTTGCGCGCTGCCTGGGAGTGGTGCTTTCCGGCGCCGCCGTCGATGAAGTGGACGAACGCGGCCGCCGCGTTCGGGACGAAAATTTCGTGCTGCTCATGAACGCGCATCACGAAGAGATTCCCTTCACTCTGGCCGCCTCTCGGGATGCGGGGTGGCTGGTGCTGGTGGACACCTCCTGCCAGACTTCGCGCGATGCCCGCACGCACTACCAGGGAGGGGAGTCGTACCCGCTCAAGGCGCGGTCCCTGGCGCTGCTGGTGGAGCGCGCTCCCAACCAGCTGCGCGCGGGCGAGCGCAAGCGCGCCGGGCAAAATGCAACGTAAGCACGCCATGCCTTTTGGCGCCGAGTCCCGCCCCGGCGGAACGGTGCGGTTTCGGCTGTGGGCGCCGGGCGCCCGCACCGTGGCGCTTGAACTCTCCGGGGCCGGGCCGCCACGGGCGATGCCGCGCCTTGACGGCGGCTGGTTTGAGCTTGAGACCGAAGCGCGCCCCGGCGACCGCTATCGCTTCCGGATTGACGGAAAACATCCCGTGCCCGATCCTGCCTCCCGCTTTCAGCCTCAAGGCGTCGACGGGGAAAGCGAAGTCGTCGAGCCGGCGGACTTTGACTGGCGCGACGCCGCGTGGCGGGGGCGGAGCTGGAAGGAGGCCATCATTTATGAGCTGCATGTGGGGACCTTTACACCCGCCGGCACCTACCGGGGCGCGGAAGAGAAACTCGACTATCTGGCCGCTCTCGGCGTGACTGCCATTGAGCTCATGCCGGTCTCGAGTTTCCCCGGCCGGCGCAACTGGGGGTATGACGGGGTTCTTCCCTTCGCGCCGGCAGCGGTCTACGGCAGACCCGAAGATCTCAAACACTTCATCCAGGCGGCGCACGCAAAGAACCTGATGGTGTTTCTGGACGTTGTGCACAACCATTTCGGCCCGGAGGGAAACTACCTGGGCCTTTACGCTCCCTGCTTCTTCACCGAACGGCACCGCACCCCCTGGGGTCAGGCGATCAATTTCGACGGCCCGGACAGCCGGACAGTGAGAGATTTTTTCATTCACAACGCGCTCTATTGGCTCAAGGAGTACCATTTCGACGGTCTGCGATTCGACGCCGTGCATGCGATCCGCGACGATTCCCGGCCGGACATCTTGACCGAGCTCGCCGAAACCGTTCGCGGCCAGTTGTCGGCGGAGCGGGAGATTCATCTGGTCCTCGAAAACGACAGCAACGGCGCGCGCTATCTCGCGCGCAACCGCGGCGGGCGGCCGCTCTGGTACACGGCGCAATGGGCCGACGACCTGCACCATGCTCTGCACGTTCTCCTCACCGGCGAAACCGGCGGCTATTACGCCGACTACGCAGGCGAGCCCGCCTGGCATTTGGGGCGGTCGCTCGCCGAAGGGTTCAGCTATCAGGGCGAGCCGTCGGAGTTTCGCCAGGGAGCAAGACGGGGCGAACCAAGCCGCGAACTGCCGCCCGAGTGTTTCGTTTCCTTTCTGCAAAACCACGATCAGGTCGGAAACCGCGCGCTCGGGGAAAGGATGGTCGAGCTCGCCGATGGACAAGCCGTAAGGCTGGCGATGGAGATTCTTCTGCTGGCCCCTTACCCGGTCCTCCTGTTCATGGGGGAGGAATTCGGCGCCGCCACGCCGTTTCACTTCTTCTGCGATTTCCAGCCCGAGCTCGGGGCGAAGGTCCGGGAGGGACGGCGGGCGGAGTTCGCGCGATCGATGCCACTCGCTTCGCCGGAGGAGCAGTCGAGGATTCCCGATCCGACCAGCGAACAGGCGTTTCTCGACTCGCGGCTGGACTGGAGTTCGGTCGGGCGGGACCCGCACCGCGCCTGGCTCAGTCTGTACCAACGACTCCTTTCGAATCGCTGCCGGAAGATCGTTCCCCTCATCCAAGATATCCGGCCCGGTGGGGGGAGTTTTGAGCTGCTCGGCCCGCGGGGGCTTCAGGTGCGGTGGCCCCTCGGCGCCGAAGGCAGTCTGGAATTGATCGCCAATTTCGGTCCGAACCCCGTGGCGCTGGCGAGCAGGCCCGAAGGCGAATTGATCTCGACGTCGGCGGCAGGCCTGGGCGCGGCGTCGAAAGAAATGCCGCCGCTTTCTGCCGCCTGGTTTCTGAAAGCATGAGATCCAACTCGATTCCGCTCTCGACCTACCGCCTGCAATTCAACGGCGACTTTACCTTCGCGCAGGCTGCCGAACTGGTTCCCTATCTGGCCGAGCTCGGGATTTCTCATTGTTATGCCTCACCTTACCTGCGCGCCCGGCCCGGCAGCCTGCACGGTTACGACATCATCGACCATCGTCGTCTGAATCCGGAGATCGGAACTCCCGAAGACTACCGGCGATTTGTCTCCGCCCTCGAGCAACACGGCATGGGGCAGATCCTCGACGTGGTCCCCAACCACATGGGCATCATGGGAGCGGACAACGCCTGGTGGCTCGAAGTGCTCGAGAATGGCGAGGCCTCGACCTATGCCGAGTTCTTCGATATCGACTGGTATCCGCTGAAAGACGAGCTTCAGGGCAAGGTGCTCGTGCCGGTGCTCGGCGACCAGTATGGAATCGTTCTCGAGCGCGGGGAGCTGAAGCTCACCTTCGAGCGGGAAAGGGGCGAGTTCAGCATTTTCTACTTTCAACACCGCTTCCCGGTCAATCCTCGCGAATACCCGCGGATCCTCGGCCGCAACCGCGAATCGCTGCAACAGAAACTGGCCCCGGAAAACCAGGACCTGCTCGAACTCGAAAGCCTGATCTCGGCTTTCAATCATCTTCCCGGGCGGGAGGAGACGGCTTCTGAAAAGCGCACCGAGCGGTTGCGCGACAAGGAAATCCACAAGCGCCGGCTCTCGGGCCTGTGCGCGCGCTCGCCGGAGATCGCCGATTTCATCGAGGCCAATGTCGCCTCCATGAACGGCAGGCCGGGCGACGGCAATTCCTTCGACTCGCTCCACGAGCTCATTAAGGCGCAGGGGTTCCGGCTGGCGTATTGGCGGGTGGCCGCCGACGACATTAATTACCGGCGGTTCTTCGATGTGAACGACCTCGGAGCCCTGCGGCAGGAAAACGAAGCGGTATTCAAGCAGACCCACGAATTCGTTCTCGAGCTGCTGCGCCAGGGAACGCTCGACGGCCTGCGGATCGACCACCCCGACGGCCTCTACGATCCGAAGCAGTATTTTGAGCGGCTGCAGGCCTCGGGCGCGCCTTCCGGCGAAGCGGACGCGAAGCCCTACTACCTCGTAGCCGAAAAGATCCTCAGCGGCGGGGAAAGCCTTTCCGCGGAATGGCCGGTCCATGGCACCACCGGCTACAACTTTTCCAATCTGGTGAACGGAGTCTTTGTCGACCGCGCCAGTGAACGCAAGCTGGACCGCATCTACCGGGTCTTTGTCGGCCAGCGGTCGAACATCCAGGAGATTGTGTACCGCTCGAAGAAGCGGGTGATGGACAGCCTGCTCAACAGCGAATTAAATGTGCTGGCCAATCACTTGAGCCGTATCGCCCTGGGCGACCGGCACACCTGCGACTTCACGGTGAAAAATCTGCGCGACATACTCACCGAGGTGGTCGCGTGCTTTCCGGTTTACCGGACCTATGTGACGCAGAAGGGCCCCTCAGAAAGC
>Ga0123355_10017484_pt1 | contig 11337 bp, 8 predicted proteins | sample TergutEmb28metaG_3_FD_89872 | JGI IMG/M metagenome (GOLD analysis project Ga0123355, IMG submission 89872) | Embiratermes neotenicus P1 segment gut microbial communities from Petit-Saut dam, French Guiana - Emb289 P1 | ecosystem: Host-associated > Arthropoda: Insects > Digestive system > Gut ...
CGCACTCTGCCACCCCATCATCGTGTAAGCGGAAAAATATCAAAAGTCGCGCTACGCCACGCTGCAGCTCGTCATTTGCCCGCTGATTCAGCGTTCAAAGTCAAACTCGGATTTCCTATCCCATTTTCACGCTGGCTGCAGGAAGAAAAATATTTCAACGACGTTTTGCACGCATTTGAGACCAGTCCAGCCATGCAATATTTCAAAAAGCGACCGCTAATTAAAATGCTGCACAAACACAAGAGCGGAAAGCAAGACAACAGCAAAAAAATCTGGTGCGTGTATATGTTTTTGATGTGGCACAAAGAATATTTCGAATAAAAACATGTTGTTCGGCATGACAAATATCAAATTCATAATTCTAAACTCACTCAACGAGGTAAATCATGTTCCTAAAAGCAAAAAACTTTTTCATCACATTTTTGATTGCAACCGTCGTGTTCACAGGGCTTGCAATTGTCATGATTCAGTTCGCTACTGATGCACTTGTCCCGAGTAATAACGGCGAGGCAAACGATGACGGTCCGGTTATAACATTGCCAAATGGGAATGGAGGTCCGGGCGTTGCTACAGACAACACCACGTTCAGTTTCGTCCTCATCGGCACGGATTATCAGCCTAATGTCTTCGACGATTATCGGCTTCCTGCCAACAATACTGAGTTAATTCGCCCTCGGCATGTCCATGCAGCCGGCATTGTTTACGTGCGCATGATTCGCTCGACAAACACTGTTCTGATTGTCCCAATTCCGCCTACAACAAGCGTCTCAGTAGGGGGAGTGCAGATGCCCATAGCCGTGGCGTATAACTATATGGATGCCGAGTTCATCAGCTCCATGGTGAGCTATCTCGTCGGTTTGCCCGTTGACTTTTGGGCTAGTACAAATTTTGCAGGATTTGCCTCAATCATCGACGTGCTGGGCGGGATTAACTTCACCGTGCCGCGCGACATGAACTATACGTGCCGTGAGAGTGGATTTCGCACCAACTTGCGCAGCGGTAATCAACGTTTGAGCGGAAATGGTGCCATGCAATTGCTGCGTTATCCCAACCATGCGAATGATACAGAGCGCATGAACCTCGGAGTGAGTTTTCTTCAACAGGTTTTTGCTCAGTCTGCGACAGTTTCGAACTTTGGGCGAGTTTCTGCGCTTTTCAACGACTTGGTTCGCCACGTCGAGACAAATATAACACTAGCGGACGTTGTCGGCAACGCCGATTTGATTTTTGCGTACAACCGCATGACAGATACGGTAATTCATATGCCGGGATCTTTTGCCGCCGACGGAACATTCACACGAAATGCAGGTGAAAGTCAGCGCTTGTTTAGTCCATTCAGATAACTTCACAAAAGGAATTCAAAAATGAAAAATACAGATAAAACTATGGACAAAATCGTCGCTCTGGCAAAGGGTCGCGGTTTCATTTACAGCGGTTCGGAGATTTACGGCGGTTTAGCCAACGCGTGGGACTACGGCCCGCTGGGTGTCGAGCTGAAAAATAACATCAAGCAGGCGTGGTGGCGCAAATTCGTGCAGGAGTCGCCCTATAATGTGGGGATTGACAGCGGAATTTTGCTCAATACCGCTGTGTGGGAAGCGAGCGGACATCTGGGCGGATTCACCGACCCGCTGATGGACTGCAAGGCGTGCAAAACTCGTCATCGTGCGGATACTTTAGTAGAAGGGTACGCTGCGGCTAATAATATTGACGTGTCTCCTGCCGGTTGGAGCAACACCGAACTTCAAGAGTACATCAGCACCAATGGACTAAAATGTCCCGACTGCGGCGCGGCTGATTTCACCGATATTCGCCAGTTCAACATGATGTTCAAGACTTTCCAAGGAGTGACCGAGGACAGCGCGACCACCCTATACTTACGCCCCGAGACAGCACAAGGTATATTCGTCAATTTCAAAAACATACAGCGCACCACGAGAAAAAAAATCCCGTTTGGAGTAGGACAAATCGGCAAAGTTTTTCGCAATGAAATCACTCCGGGTAACTTTATTTTCCGCACACGCGAGTTTGAACAAATTGAACTGCAATTCTTCTGCAAACCGGGCACTGACCTCGAATGGTTCGACTACTGGCGCACTTACTGCCGCGACTGGCTGCTGTCACTTGGCATAAAAGAGGAAAATCTGCGCTTGCGTGATCATGGCGCGGACGAGCTTAGCTTCTATTCCAAAGCAACGACCGACTTCGAGTACCTTTTCCCCTTCGGATGGGGCGAGCTGTGGGGTATCGCCGACCGCACCGACTATGACCTGGGCAAGCACACCGATGCCAGTGGTGAAGAAATGGTTTATTTTGACCCCGAAACCAACGAAAAGTACACGCCATACGTCATCGAGCCGTCTCTTGGCGTCGAGCGTATGCTGCTCACCCTATTCACCGAGGCATACGACGAAGAGGAAATCGCCGAGGGCGACGTGCGCACTGTGCTGCGCTTCCATCCTGCGATCGCTCCCGTAAAAGCGGCGATTTTACCGCTGTCCAAGAAGTTGGCAGAGCCTGCAATGGCGGTATTCAGCGAGCTTGCCAAGCATTTCACCGTGGATTACGACGACAGCGGTTCCATCGGCAAACGCTATCGCCGCTACGACGAAATCGGCACTCCGTGGTGTATCACGTACGATTTCGAATCGCAAGAGGACGGCTGCGTGACTGTCCGCGACCGCGACACAATGGAGCAAGTACGCTTGCCCATTGGCGAATTGGTCGAGTATATCCGCGCGAGATTGGTGTTTTAGCAATAAGAATAGGCAGACACAAATGTGTCTGCCTATTTTACTATTTCAACGGATTAGTCTTTTTTCGGCACCATCATAAATGCGCCAATCATGCTCTTTTGAATATCGTCCGGAATTTCTAGATATCCTCCCTCCACCGCCGCACGCATAGCAAGCGGCCCTAAATTCGTGTCGTTAGAAAATCTTTTCAAAATCGGATTATGCAATTTTTCGGGAACATCTTTGCTCACTATAGCCTGTACTTCCGCGGCAACTTGCATACGCAAAGCCACTATTTTATTCCAAACGGTCTCATCCAACGTTGATACGTACTCTTCTGCAAATGCGTCTCCGTGTCCATAGGTATGCGTTATGATGAATTTGGGTATATACTTACCGCCTTTCACCTCAAACACACCCATATCCAGTAATTCTTCAATCGTTTCCTTATTTTTGACTTCATCGACGATTCCATTATACATATCCCATATGACACCAGCTTGATGATTATCGACACTGCGATATCTATCTTCTTGACCTTTGATGTATGAATGAAGATTATAAAAGCAAAATGTCGCCGGTGCACTCAAAATAGCATATTGCCATGTATTCTCGTCCGACATAACACTTGAGCCATTATGACCGATATATTCAGGGAATTTGTGAATTTCCGTATTATTTTCAAGCCCCATCATATCCCAGTAACCTTGCTCTCGCTTGGTGTAAACTTCTTCAACCGGTGGGTCTTCTATCGGCTTTTCTTCTTTTCTGGTTTTCTTGTCAAGTTCTTGCGCCAAAAGAAGCATGTACATCCACTTCAACTCTTCAAATGTCTGCGTTTGCGCTACACCGAACAATTTTTCATTATTATATTTTGCGAAAAAGTCATCGAGAACATCAAAGATAAGCTCACGAACAAGTTTGGTATATTCTCCTTCTGCTTTTAACTTTGCATGCTCAATTTGACGTTGCGCTTCCGCGCTTAAGATAGGAAAAGCAGTCTCGTATTTACCGTTGCCTAAATCTGTAAGCAGCTCGTTTTCGACCAAAATCTTGACCTCATCTTCCATATAAGGCGCAGCGATACCCAACTCAAGCGACAACTCCTCGACTGTTGACGGATTGCAATACGCCTCGAGTAGAATATTCTTCACCAATTGCTTTCCATAATCAATGTGCGGTCCGGGACCACGTCCATGCACCCCTTTTCCGCTTGTCCACAGTTGCACATCTTCCGGTTTGTAGCTTTTCGGTCCAAATTCTCTAGCCATTTTCATGCTCTCTTTCAGTATTTTTCTTGATTCGAACAGCTTTCGTTTGATCGTACCTTCGGGAAGATTAAATTCACGGGAAATTTGCGATGTTTTCTTGTCTTCAATGTAAAACGAAACCAAAATCTCGCGATAATCCTTTGAAACAAGCGCAAGTTCACGTCGTAATTTTTTCAGATCCTCTTGTTGAATGTAGTCGTCTTCGAGACTGTATTCATCGGAAACAAAATTTTCGTCAAGCTCTGTGCTGTTGTCTCTGGATTTCACTCGTTTTTCCACCCATTTGGCATATCGATTGCGCGCGCATTTCCAGACATATGCTGAAAATTGCTCAGGAATCGTGCCCTTGCGCAGCGCCGAAATGACATCTAATGCAATTTCGGATGCCAGATCCTCGGCTTGAGTCTGATTACCGGTCTTTTTGAGTGAAAAGTAGAAAATCTTCTTGTAATATTGCTCAGAGAACATTCTGATTGTTTCGTTCACGTCAAACATTGCAAATCTCCTTTCGTTTAATCGTCCCCAGCGGCAGCAAAGACTGAAGCGATAGCGCATCGACGAGAAAAATTCGTCGGAGGAATTCATTACCTACAAAGAATTTTACTCAACGTCGTCTGCGCCGAGCGTAAGCTGTCCAGCCATATAGAGGGCGTATTCTGGATATGGTTCAAAAATAATTTGATACAGCACCCCCGACCAGCGTTATGCTCTTCGGGGGTGTAATTTTATATGAGCTTGATTTGCTGCTTTGTGACATCCAATTCGGGCAGAGGCACGGGCGTAGCAGGTACTTTTATCTTGCGCAACAATTTCATGTCGGCAGATTCACTATCGGCTGCGGTCGCTCGCACGAGCTTTGCTCCCTTGCGAAGATTCACAAGCGCAACTCCCTGCGATGAGCGCGTGGTTTTAATGGAGATGAGGTCGGACTTTATCATCGCACCCTTGCCGTCGCTCGTTTGCAAGAGCAAGTCGAACGTTTCGTCCTCATGAAATATTCCGACAGGTGGCGAAATCTCTGAGTACGCACCCGTGAGCTTTTTTCGATTAGTCTTGGTCTCGTATGCGCTGATAGGCACTCGCACACCTTTGCCATTTTCGAAAATGAAAACCATATGCTTTTGCTCGGAATATTCGGTGAGGCTTTTCACAAACAACACGCTCTCACCAGCATCAAAACTCAATTTTGCAGGCACAAAGTCGCCCAAAGCCGAAGCTTTTTGCTGGTCAAAATCCGCTGCACGCGCCTTGTAGCACTGCGCTTTGTTGGTGAAGAAGAGCAGCTCCTGCACATTCTCGCCGTCAAACTCTTGGATGATGACATCGCCCTCTTTGAGATGCTGCTCATCGTTGCCTACAAGCGATTTGTGAGTGATTTTTTTGAAATATCCATCCTGAGTCAGCACGAATCGTACGGGGAAATTCTCGACTTGCTCGCGCTCGTCGAATTCCTCCACTTGATGGTCATATATAATTATGGTTTGGCGTGGTTTTTGGTGTTTCTTGCTCACTTGTTCGAGCTGCTCGATGATGACTTTTTTGAGTTTCGACTCGCTGCCGATCAAATCGGTCAAACGCTCGATTTCCTTTTGCAAGTCTTCGATTTCCTTGATTCGGTTGAGGATATATTCGCGATTTAAGTGACGAAGACGGATTTCGGCAATGTATTCCGCTTGGATTTTGTCAACACCGAAGCCTGCCATTAAATTGGGCACGACATCGCTGTCACTTTCACTCTCGCGCACGATTTTGATTGCCAAATCGATGTCTAGCAGCACTTTACCAAGCCCAAGCAGCAAGTGCAGCTTGGCTTTTTTATCTTCCAAATCGTACATAAACTCGCGCTTAATACAACCGAGACGGAACTTTATCCACTCCGACATCAAATCAATCAAGCCTAGTTGGCGCGGTTGGGAATCGATGAGAACGTTGAAATTGCAAGCAAAATCGTCCTCAAGCGTAGTGAGCTTGAACAGCTTCGCCATGAGCTTGTCAGGATCAGTACCTCGACGGAGGTCGATAGTTAAGCGGAAGCCATCCTTGCCGATTTCATCACGGACATCTGACACTTCTTTCAACTTGCCCTCGCGTACCAAATCGACGATGCGCTTGAGAATAATCTCGACAGTCGTGGTGTATGGAATCTCGAAAATGTCAACGCAATTCGCAGCTTTGTCATAAGTATAACGACCGCGGATTTTGAAGCTACCGCGACCCGTTTTGTAAATCTCCGCCAGCTGCTCACGCTTGTAGATTATAGCCCCGCCACCGGAGAAATCCGGGGCTTTGACGATGTCGAGCATCAAGTCCACGTCCATTTGCGGATTTTTCAACAGCGCAATGGTTCCTGCGCAGATTTCCGCCAGATTAAATGAACAAATCTTGCTCGCCATGCCAACAGCAATGCCCATGTTGGGCGAAACGAGGATGTTCGGGAACGACACAGGGAGCAACACCGGCTCTGTCATGGTGCTGTCGTAGTTATCCACAAAATCCACCGCATTTTTGTCGATTCCGCCGAAAAGCTCGCGGCAAATCGCGTCCAACTTGACGTTGGTATAACGCGACGCGGCGTATGCCATTTCGGAATAATGCTTGCCGAATGTTCCTTTCGACTCGACGAATGGGTGCAAAAGTGCTGCATTCCCGCGGGTCAAGCGCACCAGTGTTTCGTATATCGCAGCATCGCCGTGAGGGTTGAGATTCATGGTCTGACCGACCACTTTCGCACTTTTAGTCACGTCGCCGGTCATCAGCCCCATTTTGTACATGGTGTACAAAATCCGTCGATGCGAGGGCTTAAGCCCGTCGATTTCGGGAATCGCGCGCGAGATGATGACGCTCATGACGTATGTCATGTAGTTTTTCTCGACGATGTCGGTTATTGGCAGCGGAGTGGGCAGTGCTGCGGGCAGCACCTCGGCTGTTTTTGTGGTTGCTTTCTTTTTAGGCATTTTTAGTCCTTAGATTTCAAGTATATTTCCTTGTGCGGCTTTCAACAACCGATTTTCGAGTGCAATTTCGGTCGGATATGGCGCGTATATCGTGTGAATATCGCTTTGTTCATCGAAGTTGCGTAGCTCGGCGAATAGCGTGTCTGCTTCGCACGAATCGAGGATTCCGACTCGGTCGAGTTGCGATTTTTCTTGCAAAAAGGTCGCTACTTTATCCGAATTTCCTCGCACCAGAATCAACGTAGCACGTGGGGCATAGTGTTTGTATTTTGTCCCTGGGGAAATTGGTGCAACATCCGGATTGTGTTCGGCAAATCGAACATCATCCGATACTGTACGCAGCATTTCTAACGTGACTTCGCCCGGTCTGAGAATTACGATTCCATCTCCATCGAGCGCGACAACTGTTGACTCCAAGCCAATTTCACTCGCTCCGTCGCACACGATTACGCTGACTTTGCCGCAACAGTCGTCTATGATATGCTGCGGTCGTGTACTACTGGGTCTACCGGAGATATTGGCACTCGGGGCTGCTATCGGCACCCCTGCTACTCGAATAATTTCACGTGCAACCGGGTGCACAGGCACACGAATTGCGACCGTGCTCAGTCCTCCGCTAACGATATCGGGGATGATGTCGCGCTTTGGCAGTACAATTGTCAGCGGACCGGGCATGAATGCCTCGGCGAGCCGCCAAAATAGGGGTGAAGTGTACGCATATTTTTCCGTATCTTCCGCATCGGCGAGATGTACGATGAGTGGATTGTCCGACGGGCGACCCTTGGCGCGAAATATGCTCGCAACCGCCATGGGATTTGTCGCATCAGCCGCCATGCCGTATACGGTTTCAGTGGGAATCACGGCGACGTGTCCCTCTCGAATGGCACGCGCAGCGTGGGATATGGCGGTGGGAGTGGCGTGGGTATGGATGGTGGTTTTCATGAGTTGTCACTAAAAGCCATTTTAATATCGCTTAAAATTTTATCAGAGATCCCGATTTGCTTCAAGTATTTTTCTGCATCTCCATATTCACTTTTTATATATTCTATGAAGTCTACTTCAATCCATGAAATTGGAGACGGCATGGTTTCTATTGGTCTGTCGATGAATTTTGCATATGGACGCAAATAAATTTCAGATACCACGAAATTCGCCATGATGTCAAGCTCCGAAACACCCAATAGCGACAATAATAATGCGGCTATCACGCCTGTTCTGTCTTTCCCGGAAACGCAATGAAATAATATTCCGCCACTATTTAAATTTTCGTGTATACATTCAAATACTTCCTTGACTTTATCGGAAAATATCGATAATATCGCCGGGTACATACCTCCCGTGAACTTGGAGAAATCGTCTACCAGCGGCAAGTGGACATACTTAAACCTGTCATCGTTCGCTACAGGAGATTCTGGCTCGATTTTCAAATTTATGACTGTTCTGATGCCGTACTTATACAATAAATCAATATCGTTTGCATTCGGTGATAAGTCGCCACTACGAAAGAATACGCCCCACTTCGTCATGGAATCTCCGTTAATAGGATAACCACCCAAATCTCTTACATTAAAAATTTCTGACAAAGGCAATCGTTTAATATTTTTCATATTATGCTACCCTTCGCCCTTCAACTTCTCCGCTGTGTCAGCATTTATCAAGGCAGTAATCATCTCTTCAATTTGCCCATTAAGGAAATTTTCCAACGAATACAGGGTCAATCCAATGCGGTGGTCGCTCACGCGCCCTTGCGAATAATTATACGTGCGGATACGCTCGCTGCGATCGCCTGTACCGACTTGGCTCTTGCGCTCGCTGGCGATGGCTTTCTGCTGCTCGGATAATTTGAGATCATACAGCTTGGTGCGCAGCAACTTCATCGCTTTGTCGCGATTTTTGATTTGACTGCGCTCATCCTGACAATCGACGACAATGCCCGTAGGTTTGTGCAACAAACGCACAGCACTGTCCGTCTTGTTTACGTGCTGTCCACCCGCTCCGCTGGAGCGATGTGTGGTAATTTCTATATCCTCGGCGTTAATTTCAACTTCCACTTCTTCCGCTTCGGGCAGCACCGCCACAGTCACAGTGGATGTATGAATACGTCCGCTTGATTCTGTCTCAGGTACACGCTGCACGCGGTGAACTCCTGACTCGAATTTGAGGCGCGAGAACGCTCCATCTCCACTCAATTCAAACGAAATTTCACGCCAACCGCCTAAGCCTGTTTCATTGGCAGACAGCACTTCGCTCTTCCATCCGCGCGAATCGGCATACATGCTATACATGCGATACAACACATTAACAAAGAGCGCTGCTTCCTCTCCGCCTGCACCGGCGCGAATTTCTACAACGACATTTTTATCATCATTTGGATCACGTGGCAGTAGCAAAATCTGTAGCTCCTCGGCGACGGAAGCCATCACTTCACGTCCCGTCGTATACTCTTCCTGCGCAAGCGAACGTAGTTCGCTGTCACCCGAGTCGAGAATTTCTTTCGCTTCTTCGACTGCCTTTTCGTTGCGGCGATATTCTCGATATTTGTCCACGATTATGGACAAATATTTGCTCTCACGCATCAAATTGCGATACTCAAGCTGGTTGCTTATTATATCTGGGTCGGCAAGAGACTCGTTGATTTTATCGTACTTACTCTCCAACTCACCCAGCTTGTTTAACATGTTTTGCGATATTTCCATGATTGTTTCCTCTGATTGGTATAACCTATATTATACCACACTTTTCACTCAATGTAAAGAAAAAAGAGCAGACCACAGTTTGCTCTTTTGGCGTATGAAAAACTAACTCAAAACAGGATACACCATCTTCCAATTCCCATCAACTCGCTCGAAATGTCGAGTGCCTACATTGCTATAAATTCGAAACGCATAGTCGCTATCCCAATAAATCGGCGCAATTCCGTCATATCCGTGAAATAAAAATCCTCTTCCACTGTAAATAGTTTCACGTCTCCCTCTCGGATAACGACGAATTGTAACGCTATTCGAAAAATCAGTTACTGCTCCTCCACTCCAAAGAAGAACCTCTACATAATAAACTTCGTTGGGAGACAACGACGACATTAAAACTTCTTCAGGTCCAAAAATCCAGGAAAGTATTCCACTGAACAACAGCCCTAATATCAATAAAACGGCAAGACCTATCGTCAATATTGCATAGCCACCTCCAAGTATTATTTTCAATGTCATGCGCGACTTTGTAGTGAAAATCAGCACAAGCGCACAAATCATTGCAACTAAAACATATCCGAACATAAAGCGATTGAGATTCCCGGGGAATGCAAGCACAAAAGCGAGCCAAGGAAGGAACATGAACATCCATACTCTATGAATATATAGTTCGCTGTCTTCCCGAAAAACCACACATACAACGGTGAGTGCAATCGTAACAAGCGACAATACTGCAGCAATAGCAATGTCCTCGGTTCGTGTCAGAACAAAGTCCCTCCATAGTAAAGTGCTTTGAAAAATTATATATGCACCTTGCACTATTGCCAGTAAACAAATTGCCAGGTTTGCGCGAGAGAATTTTTTCATGTCTATCACCCCTATTCTGTAATATGTATTTATTATAACACAAAAGCTCCCAAATGGGAGCTTTTCAACTTTTTTATTCAACAACCTTCTTCGAACGTAAATTCCACATAATTAACAATGCGGCAAGTAGCATCAATCCTACAAGAGGCGCAATAGCAGCCATACCGGTTTGCGGAGAATATTCATTCGCTGTCACTGCAAATGTCACATTAAAAGATTCGCTAATCCCGTTCTCTCCGGCAACTGTAACCGTCGCAACATATGTGCCCACAGGCAAATTATTTGTTGGAATGATGTCAAAGTGCGCATTCCCGCCTACTGCAATACTATTTATCGAATTGGTACTTAGGGTAAAACTATCGGCATTCGCTCCGCTTAATGATACGGACAAATCACCTGTCATTTGATTCCCAACATTGGTCACTGTCGCAGTATGTGACGGAACAGAGGTATAACCGACTTCTCTGTTAGGGAAATGGTGGTCACCTGTTAAAGTAATACCCCATGTACTTGGAGCGAGCACGGTAAAAGATACAGTAAACGATTCGTATATTCCGTTTTGGTTGTAAATGGTTATAGTGGCTGTGTGAACTCCTATGGGTAGACCCATATTTGGGACAACCGTGAATGTCGCAGTACCTCCAGTAATTACAATGGATGTTAAAGTAGAAGCACTTACTGTAAAAGCATCCCCTGTCACCGCAATTGTCAAGTTTCCAGTTGGCATTGCGCCCACGTTTGTCACTATTATTAAATGCGAAGTTTGCGGACCATACTCAAGATAGGCAGGCGGGAAAACATGATCCGGTATCGCTGCAATCGC
>Ga0123355_10017485_pt1 | contig 11336 bp, 9 predicted proteins | sample TergutEmb28metaG_3_FD_89872 | JGI IMG/M metagenome (GOLD analysis project Ga0123355, IMG submission 89872) | Embiratermes neotenicus P1 segment gut microbial communities from Petit-Saut dam, French Guiana - Emb289 P1 | ecosystem: Host-associated > Arthropoda: Insects > Digestive system > Gut ...
CGGTCCCACCGCGCGGCTGCCAGCCACTCGAGCGCAAGGGATGGGGGTGCTTCATATGGTGAGACTCACGCGATGCGCGTGAAGCCGTCTGGGCTCCAGTCCTCGGAGCCGACGCCGTTGTGCACGATGAATAGTCCCTGCGGGTCGTACTTTTTCTTGATCGCCTGCAGCTGTGGGTAGTGGCGGCCGAAGTAGGCCTGCTGCCAGCTCTTATTGAAGTAGTTGCTCTCGGAGAGGTACGAGCCGGGCTCGGGTGCGACGCTACGCAGCTCCGCGGTTGCCAGGTCGATCGCCCGCGCATTCCTGCGCGCCGCCTCGAGATCCATCGGCGGGCGCTGCATGCCGGGATACGACGGCCGCTCGCCGTCGGCAATGATCGCCAGCGCGAACGACTCCGTTACCCGCGGGTTCATCGCGGTATCGAGCGATGCCCTGATGGCATCGGGCGGCGCGAAGGCGAGCCCCTTGTTGATGTGCAGCCCGACGTTCTTGTGACGGCTGGCGGCGAACAGCGCCTGCGTGAGGCGCGGCTGTCCGGCCGGCTTGAGCAGTGAAGCCGGCAGCCACAGCGACTCGTAGCCATGGAGAAAAGCGCCCACCTGGTCCTGATCGCCCTGCCACCAGCCGCGATCGGGCTTGGCGTCCGGGCGTTTGTCCGCAATCATGCCGGGATTGCCCTGGATCTCCCAGTAGCTCTGCGCCTTGTGGCCCGAGGCGCCGAGCTCGTCCGTCACCGTGTAGTCGGCCGACGAGCCGATCCAGTCGAAGAACGGCTGCCACACGGCGCGCGCCTGCTCGCGGGAGAGGCCCTGCTGCGCCATCGAGATCTTGAGCGAGTTATCCGCTTGCACCGCGACCTGCTCGCCCCAGTGGGGATTGGCGAGACTCTCGGCGTAGAAGGCCAGGAAGCGGGCGATCAGGCGCTGGAACGCCGCATCCGATTTTGCCTTGACGGTGCCCCCGGCGCCGCCGAGGAACTCCGGCAATTCGTGTGTCCGGAGCGTCAGGCGCGTGACGACACCGAAGGTCCCGCCGCCGCCGCCCTTGAGTGCCCAGAACAGATCCGGGTGCGTGCAGGCGTTGGCGATGCGCACCTTACCCTCAGCGGTGACCACCTCGGCCTCGAGCAGGCCGGCGGCCGCATTCCCGAAGCCCTTGGAGAAGCTGCCGAAGCCGCCGCTTTGAATGAGACCCGCAACGCCGACCGAGGTGCAGCCGCCCCCCTGTACATAGCGTCCACCCCGGGTCATGACGGCCGTGTACACATCGATCCAGGTGCAGCCGGCACCGACGCTCACGGCAGGGGCCGGCGCCACTTTGCCTTCACACCCCCGGCCGACGAACGCCTGCTCGAGCGCAATGGCGTTCAGCGCACGCGTCCAGATCAGCAGCGAGTCGGGCGCGTTGGAAGTGCCGAGGTAACTGTGAGCGCCGCCCTTCACCACCAGGCGCAGGTTGTGGGTGCGGGCGAAGTCGACTGCGGCGGCAACATCCGCGGCACTGCGCACCCTGACCGCGTAGACACTCGCCGCCGGCGTCCACGCATCCAGCCACCCTGATACCTGGGTGCCTGCCGGCTGATCGCCGATGTAGAAGGGGTTGCGGATGTTCCGGTACACCACCTGGCAGGCGGCGCCATCGGGGGCCGACCCGCAGGCTGCAAACAGCGGCTGTACCGGCAGCAGCGTGCCGCCGACCGCGGCGTTGAGCTTCTGCCACTCTCCGCTCCCCGGCCACGCGGCGTCCGTGGGGCGCACGCGCGCGCCCGGCGTACCCGCAGGCGCGCTCCGGGCGGGCAGGGCTCGCGCGAGCGAGAGCAACGGCAACGCCGCCAACCTTTTCAGGACGTTGCGGCGATGCACGCGCACGACTCAAACCGCCTTGATCGCCTGGATCAATTCCGCCGCCGCCTTCTGGGCATCGCCGTACAACATGCGCGTGTTGTCGAGATAGAACAGCGCATTCTCGATGCCAGAGAAGCCCGCGCCCTTGCCGCGCTTGATGACGATGACGTTCTTCGCCTTGTCGGCGTTCAGGATCGGCATGCCATAGATCGGGCTCGATTTGTCGGTGCGTGCAACCGGATTCACCACGTCGTTCGCGCCGATGATGAGGGCCACGTCCGCTGTTTCGAACTCGGCGTTGATCTCGTCGAGATCGGCGATGAGGTCGTAGGGCACGCCGGCCTCCGCCAACAGCACGTTCATGTGTCCGGGCATGCGGCCGGCGACGGGATGGATCGCGAACCTCACCGTGACGCCGCGATCGATCAGCAGCTGGCACAGCTCCCAGATCTTGTGCTGCGCCTGGGCGACCGCCATGCCGTAACCGGGCACCACGATCACCTTGCTGGCGAAGGCCATCATCACGCCGGCATCGGTGGCCTCGATCGGCTTCAGGCTCCCGGTCACCTCGCCGGTGGCCGCCGCGCCGGTATCGCCGAAGCCGGAGAACAGTACGTTGCCGAGCGAGCGGTTCATGGCCTTCGCCATCAGCTGGGTGAGCAGCGTACCGGCCGAGCCGACCACCGTGCCGGCGATGATCATGGCGGCATTGTTGAGCACGAAGCCCTCGAGGGCCACCGCCAGCCCGGTGAGCGCGTTGTAGAGCGAGATCACCACCGGCATGTCCGCGCCGCCGATCGGCAGCGTCATGGTGACGCCCAGCACCAGGGCGAGCACGAAGAAGCCCGTGACCACCGCCGGGGCGGCGTTGACGTGCGTGGCGACCAGTGCCCCGAGGACGAGCACGGCGGCGAGCAGCAGCAGGTTGAGGATCTGCTGACCGCCGAAGCGGATGCTGCGCGTGATCAGGCCCTGGAGCTTGCCGAAGGCGATGGCGCTGCCAGCGAAAGAGACCGCGCCGATGATGCCGCCGGCGACCGCGAGCGTGGTGGTGACCAAGCCTTCGGTGCCGCCGCGATACAGCTCCACGGCCGCGATCGCCGCCGCCGCCCCGCCGCCCATGCCGTTGTAGAGCGCGATCATCTGCGGCATGTTGGTCATGGCGACGCGCTTGCCGCTCCACCATGCAACCACCCCGCCGACCAGCATGGCCGGGATGATCAGCTCGTAGTTGGACATCCCCGGGTAGAGGAAGGTGACGAGCGTGGCGACCGCCATGCCCGCGCCGGCCCACAGGATGCCGCTGCGCGCGGTCACCGGGGAGCTCATGCGCTTGAGCCCCATAATGAACAGCACGGCGGTGACGAAATAGCTCACCTGGATCAGCAGATCCGCCGAGACCCACTGCGGCATCAGTGGCTCTCCCTGCTGCCGCTGCGGCGCGCGCCACTCGCCTTGAACATCTCCAGCATGCGCTCGGTGACCACGTAGCCGCCGACGGCATTGCCGGCCGCCAGCAGCACGCCGAGGAAGCCGATGGTTTTCTCCAACGGGGTATGGGCGTAGCCGAGCGCGACCATGGCACCCACCAGCACAATGCCGTGCACGAAGTTCGAGCCCGACATCAGCGGCGTGTGCAGGATCACCGGCACGCGCGAGATGACTTCGTAGCCTGTGAAGGCCGCCAGCATGAAGATATACAGCGCCACCATCCCGGTCATGTGCCCTCCAGCGCCCTGCGGGTCGCTTCGTGGGTGATCTGGCCGCCGCGTGTGAGGCACGCCTGCGCAAACACCTCGTCCTGCCAGTCGATCGCCAGCTCGCCTCTGGTGAGGGCGGGCTTGAGGAAGTTGAACAGGTTGCGGGCGTACATCTCGCTGGCGTTGTAGGCGAGGTCGGCGGCGAGGTTCACGGGACCGGCGATCTTCACGCCCTGGTGCTCGATAAGCTCACCCGCGCGGGTGAGCTCGCAGTTGCCGCCCTGCTCGGCGGCGATGTCGACCACCACCGAGCCCGGACGCATGCGCTCGATCGCTGCGCGCGCGATGATCTTCGGCGCCGGGCGTCCCGGGACTGCGGCGGTGGTGATGACGGCATCAGCCGCGGCGATGCGCGCCTCGAGCACCTGCTGCTGCTGCGCTTTTTCCTCCGCGGTGAGCTCGCGTGCATAGCCGCCGGCGCCCTCGGCGCTCACGCCGGTGTCGACGAACTTCGCTCCGAGCGACCTGACTTGCTCGCGCGTGGCGCTGCGCACGTCGTAGGCCTCGACCACTGCGCCCAGGCGGCGTGCGGTGGCGATCGCCTGCAGTCCGGCGACGCCTGCGCCGATGATCAGCACCTGCGCCGGACGGATGGTGCCCGCCGCGGTGGTGAGCATGGGGAGGAATTTCTGCAGGTGGCTCGCCGCGATCAGCACCGCTTTGTAGCCGGCGATCGCCGCCTGCGAGGATAGGGCATCCATCGACTGGGCGCGGGAGATGCGCGGCACCAGCTCCATGGCAAAGCTCGTGATGCCGCGCGCCTTGAGGGCGCGTATTTCCGCGGCGCGCGCATACGGCTGCATGAAGCCCACCACCACCGCGTCAGGCTTGAGCCGATCGATCAGCTCGAGCGTCAGCGGCTGCACCGTGAGCAGGACGTCCGCCCCCTGCAGCACCTCATCCGCGGACGCCGCCCACGTCACGCTCTTGTAAAGAGAGTCGGGGAAGCCGGCCCGCTCGCCGGCCCCGCGCTCAAGGAGCACCTGCGCACCGTCCTTGACCAGCTTGTCGGTGACTTCGGGAACCAGGCTGACGCGCGTTTCGTGCGGCGCGCTCTCGCGGAGCGCGCCAATCGTTGCTGACATTCACTCCCCTCGTGAGGCTGCGTGGCAGAGTGGCCACGCGGTAAAAAATCCTTAATCGAATTAGGGTCTTGCGTTGTTGAATTGTTGCACAAGATTGCCGTATCTTACAGCCGCCATGCACGGGATAGATCTCGAGCAAGCCGATCACGGTCTCCTGGACGACCTGCGCATCGTCGCGACTCCGGCGGCGCGCGGACTGTCGCAGCTCGTGCTGCGCACGGACGTCGCCGGCATGCCGCTCGAGTGGATCGACTACAAGGAGGCTGCGCGACTCTATCATCAGGAGCAGGTCGCTTACACGTGCGGCTCGCTGCTCTACGAGCTGTATGGCGGCGTCAACGCGCGCACCGGCCGGCGCACGGTGCTGGAAGTGAACTCAATCGTCGCCACGGTCGGACACACTGGCAACCCCGGCAACACGCGCCACGACTACGTGCCGCCGCTCAACAACCAGACGCTGTTCCGGCGCGACGCCTATCTGTGCATGTACTGCAGCCTGCGCTTCCCCTCGCGCGAGCTGTCGCGCGATCACATCCGTCCCTTCAGCCAGGGCGGCACCGACAGCTGGACCAACGTGGTGGCGTCCTGCCGCCGCTGCAACAATCAGAAAGCCTCGCGCACGCCCGAGCAGGCGCGCATGCAGCTCATCGCCGTGCCGTTCACGCCCACCTACGCGGAATACATTTTCCTCAAGGGGCGGCGGGTGCTCGCCGACCAGATGGAGTATCTGGTGGCGCACTTCCCGCGCTCGAGCCCGCTGCACGACCGCATCCAGCGCTGGCTGTCCTGAAGGACCAAAGGTCTGCGGCCGGGATGACTTCGATAGCACACCTCCCGGCAACATCGCCTGCCGAAGATCTGCCCGGCTCGATTGCCCTGGCGGGAGAAGCGGCCGCGACGATGCAGCGGTGACGCTGGCGGCCGGCGCCTGTAAAGTGGCGCTCCGGTCCTTGAGGAGCGCCGCGCGGCTTTGATCTTTCTCGTCGACGCCTCGGTCTACGTGTTTCGCGCCTACCGCTCGGTGCTGCCGGACATGCGCGACCGCGACGGCAACCCGGTGCACGCCGTGTTCGGCTTTGCGCGCTTTCTTGGCGATCTCATCGAGCGGGTGCGCCCGAACTACATCGCGGTCGCCTTCGACCAGCGCCGCGCGCTGTCCTACCGCAACCGCATCTACCCGCCCTACAAGGCCAACCGGGAGCGTGCGCCGGCCGATCTCGCCTGGCAGTTCGAACGCTGCCGCGAACTGTGCCGACACCTGGGCGTAGCGGAGTTCGTGGATCCGGAGTACGAGGCCGACGACATCATTGGCACGCTGGCCACCACCATGCATGCGCATGGGGTGCGCGCGGCGTTCATCACGCGCGACAAGGACCTTGCCCAGCTGATGCGCGACGGCGACCTGTTCTGGGATTACGGCGCGCGCAGCCAGTTCGGCTATCACGACATCGAGCGCCACTTCGGCGTGCAGCCCGAGCGCTTCGCGGACTACCTGGCGCTCACCGGCGATGACGTGGACAACATCCCGGGCGTGCCCGGGATCGGTCACCGCACCGCCGCGTCGCTGATGAAGGCCTTCGGTTCGCTCGAGGAGTTATATGCCGACCTCGCCCGCATCGCCCTGCTGCCGCTGCGCGGCGCGGCCACCCTTGGCGCACGCCTGGCCGAGCATCGCGAGTCGGTGTATCTCGCGCGCCGCCTGACCCGCATCGCGTGCGATCTGTCGCTCGGCGTCACGGCCGAGGGGTTGCGGCGGCGGCCGCCGGACATGGCGGCGCTGGCCGGGCTCTACGACCGGCTGGGTTTCGGGCCCCTGCTGCGCCGTCAGGGCGAGCGTCTGGCGCAGCTGCCGGGCATCGAGGCCACGCGGCCCGCGGCGTGACGGCGTGCCAGCGTTCGCGGCGATCGCACGCGAGATCCGCGCGCTCACCGGTGCGCCCTGTGCACCGGCACCGGAGCGCAGCGTAGCCGGCGGCAGCATCAACACCTGCTACCGCTGGCCCGCCGGCGCCGCGCCTCTGTTCGTCAAGGTCGGCGCGCTGAGTGCGCGTGGCGCATTCGAGGCCGAAGCTGCCGGACTCGTCGAGCTCGGCGGCGCCCGCGCGTTGCGCGTGCCGCAGGTTCGGGCGCTGGGGCAAACGGACTCGGCGGCGTTCCTGGCGCTCGAGTGGATCGAGGCGGGGCCGGTGGACGACGCCTGCCAGCGGCGTCTCGGCGCGGGGCTCGCGGCGCTGCACGCGGTGACGGCGCCGCGCTTCGGCTGGCAGCGTGACAACACCATCGGCCGCACCGCGCAGTTGAACGCCTGGAGCGCGGACTGGGTGGAGTTCTGGCGCGAGCGGCGACTGTGCCCGCAGCTGGCGCTCGCCGCGCTAAACGGCTTTGCGGGCCTGCTGGCGGCGCGCGGCGAGCGCTTGCTCGAACTCCTGCCGGCGCTGCTGCCGCACACTCCGCCGGCCTCGCTGTTGCACGGGGACCTGTGGGGCGGCAACTGGATGGCTGCCGCCGGCGGCGAGCCGGTGATCTTCGATCCGGCGGTCTACCATGGGGATCGCGAGGCTGATGTCGCCATGACACGGCTGTTTGCCGGCTTTGGCGCAGCGTTCTACCAGGCCTACGAGGCGGCGGCACCGCTCACGCCCGGCGCGGCGCTGCGCAGCGAGCTGTACAACCTCTACCACGTGCTGAACCACGCCAACCTGTTCGGCGGCAGTTATGCCCGACAGGCGAGCGCGATAATGGATCGCCTGCTCGCGGAAGTTGGCGGTTGACCGCCGGGGACCCCAGGCAGACGATTCAGCTATGCTGCGACGTGCACCCAGCGGAGACCTGCATGGCTGACAAGACCATCAAGTCGATTCTCCTCGAGGAGCGCACCTTCCAGCCGCCGCCGCAGTTCACGGCGCACGCGCGGATCAAGCCGGCCGACCTCGAGAGCCTGCACAAGCGTGCGCGTGAGGACCACGTGGGTTTCTGGACGGATCTGGCGGCGCGCGAGCTCACCTGGCACACGCCCTTCAGCGAGGCCTTTGACGACCGTGAGGCACCCAACTATCGTTGGTTCGCCGACGGCCGCCTCAACGCTTCATACAACTGCCTCGACATCCACCTGCACGAGCGCGGCCACAAGACTGCGGTCATCTTCGAAGGCGAGCCCGGCGATGTCCGGCGCCTCTCCTATCGCGAGCTGCATGCCGAGGTGTGCCGTATGGCCAACGGCCTCAAGGCACACGGCATCGTCCGCGGCGACCGCGTCATCATCTATATGCCGCTGGTCCCGGAGATCCTGATCGCGATGCATGCCTGCAACCGCATCGGCGCGATCCATTCGGTCGTGTTCGGGGGCTTCTCGGGCCCGGCGCTCCGCGATCGCATCGTGGACACCGGGGCGCGGCTGGTCATAACCGCCGACGGCGGCTGGCGCGGCGGCAACGCCATCGAGCTCAAGGCCGCCGCCGACAAGGCCCTGAGCGAGGGCTGCCCGAGCGTCGAGCGCGTCATTGTGCTCAAGCGCACCAGCCACCCCGTGCCGATGAAGCCGCAACGCGATGTCTGGTGGCACGACGTCATCGAGGGGATGCCGCCCGCATGCGAGCCGGAATGGGTGGATGCCGAGCATCCGCTGTTCGTGCTGTACACCTCCGGCTCGACCGGTAAGCCGAAGGGCATCCAGCACTCGACCGGCGGCTATCTGCTCGGCGCCAAGCTCACCACGCAGTGGGTGTTCGATCTGCGCGACGACGATGTCTTCTGGTGCACCGCGGACGTCGGCTGGGTGACCGGCCACACCTACGTCGCCTACGGGCCACTGGCCTTGGGTGCCACGGTCATGATGTACGAGGGCTCGCCGATGGTCCCCGATGGCGGGCGCTTCTGGAAGAACTGCCAGAGCCACGGCGTCTCGGTGTTCTACACTGCGCCCACCGCCATCCGCGCGCTGATGAAGCTCGGTGACGAGCTGCCGCGTAAGTACGATCTGTCGCGGCTGCGGTTGCTCGGCAGCGTCGGTGAGCCGATCAACCCCGAGGCCTGGATGTGGTACCAGCGCGTGATCGGCGCGGGACGCTGTCCGGTCGTCGACACCTGGTGGCAGACCGAGACCGGCGCGATTCTCATCTCGCCGCTCCCCGGGGTCACCGCCACCAAGCCCGGTTCCTGCACGCAGCCGTTGCCCGGCATCGACGCCGACATCGTCGACGACCACGGTAATTCGGTGCTGCAGCCCGACGCGGGCGGTTATCTCGTGATCCGCAAGCCCTGGCCGTCGATGCTGCGCACTATCTGGCGCAACAACGATCGCTACCTCGCTGGCTACTGGGAGAAGTTCAACAACCGCTATTACGTCGCCGGCGACAGCGCGCACCGCGACAAGGACGGCTATTTCTGGATCATGGGGCGGATCGACGACGTGCTGAACGTCGCCGGACACCGCCTCGGCACCATGGAGATCGAGTCGGCACTGGTCGCGCACGCGCGCGTGGCGGAAGCCGCTGTCGTCGGCCGGCCGCACGAGATCAAGGGCGAGTCGGTGTTCGCGTTCGTCGTGACCCGCGGACAGCGCCCGAGCGGCGATACCCGCGCGCTCGTCAACGAGCTGCGCGACTGGGTCGGCGAGCAGCTCGGCCACATCGCCAAGCCCGACGACATCCGCTTCGCGGACAATCTGCCGAAGACGCGCTCGGGAAAGATCATGCGGCGGCTGCTGAAGGCCGTCGCGCGCGGCGAGGAGATCACCCAGGACGTCTCGACGCTCGAGAACCCGGCGATCCTCGAGCAGCTGCGGGGCACGGCAGGCCTTGCGGCTGCCGCGGGCACCGCCCGCAGGGCCGCCGTCGCGCCGCGGCCGAAGAAGCGCGCCGCGGCGAGCAGCCGGCGCAAGGCGGCCACCCCCGCCAGGACCCGGGCCGCGCGCAAGAGCTCCCCGCGCCGCGCGCCGGCGAAGGCTGCCGCGCCGGCGAAGGCTGCCGCGCCGCGCGGCAAGTCCGCCGCGCGCGCCGCGAAATCCCGCTCCCGCCGGGCTGCGGGCCGCATTACGGGAACCGCGGCACGGCGCAGCACCGCCGTCCGGCGCAACCGCCGGAGCGCCGGCGGCCGCAGACGGCGCTGACCGCTGACCAGAACGCGCGGCAAGCCTCGCCGTAAGCCAACGCCTGCGCGGCAGGTGTCGCGGCGCTGCCCCGCGACCGGAAATACCCCTCGGTCTGTCGCATTGGCAGTGCGCGCGTGTAAACGAGGCGTACCCGCGGCCCTCTATAGCGGGTGAGTTCCCGCGACGGCCCATGGGAAGACGAGCCGGCGCGGTGGAGGGCACATGGCAGCAAGCCCGTTCAGGTTGGCGGTCGCGCTCCTTACGCTCGCCTGCGGCCAGGCGCAGGACGCGGCCGCCGGCGGCAGACTGACGCTCACGTTCGACACGCGTGCGGCCGCGGATGTCGTGCAGCTGTTGCGCGCAGGGAGCGCCTCGCCCTCGCAGATCGGCCGCATCGCCGCGACCCCCGCGGGGCGCGAGCTGATCGAGCAGACTGCGCGCTTCGATGCCAGCGCCACGGCGGCGGAGTTCGGCAGCTCGCTCGCGATGGCCGCCAACGGACGGCTGCCGCCCGGAGCGTCCGATCCGTTTGGCTTCGGGCGCATCAGGCAGCACACGACGCAGATCGCGCGGCTCTGTGAGAGGCTCACCACGGGCGCCCCGGCCTTGCAGCGCGAGGTCGCGGCACGGCTGCAGCCGGACCTCCCCGGCGATCTCGCCCTCAACGCTCAGGTCGTGTTCGTTCTCGGTGGGTCGGCCGCGGGCTGGGTGCAGCCGGGTAACCGCCTGTACATCGCGCTGCAGTACTTCGACGAAGACTATGACGGTCTCATCGCGCTGCTCACCCACGAGCTGTATCACCTCGTGCAGTACCGTGTGATGCCGGCCACGGCCTCCGCCGCGAGCGACCCGCGTCAGCGCAATGCCGAGAACCTGATGATCGCCACCATGATGGAAGGCACCGCCGCGTTAGTCGGCAATCCGGTCCGCGCCGACGACGGCGGTCCCTACCTCGAGCGCATCCAGGACGACTTCGCCCTGTTCGACACGCTCATGTTCCGCGCCGTGCACGACGGCGCGGCCAGCTATCAGGAGCTCCACAGCCTGGGCTTTTCGGGGTCGTGGGGGAGTCCTTTGTATGTCGTCGGCTACCGCATGGCGCAGGTGCTCGGCCGGTACGCGGGGCGGCCGAGGCTCGCGGCGTATCTGCGGCAGCCGGCGGCCAACTTCTTCGCCGACTACATCGTCACCTGCGATCTGCACAGGAGCGACAGCGGCTGCGTCAGGTTCGATGCGCAGACCACGCACGCGCTGCTGCAGATGAAGGACCAGGCCACCGCGGGCGCCGACCGGCCGCGACTGCCGCTGCTGTAGCTAATGACTCGCGGCCGTGAGGCGCAGCGCGAACGACACGCCCACCTCGTTCCCGACCTGGTCGGTCGCTTTCCAGTCACCCTGTCCCACGCCGTAATCCAGGCGGCGGAGCGTGGTCTTACCACTCATGTAACCCACGGCGGTCCCGTTCTCGCTGGCGGTGCGGAAGGTGAACGGCACGCGCGCATCGTGGGTGACGCCGCGAATGGTGAGGTTGCCGACGGCTTCGAAGCCGGTCGCGGTC
>Ga0123355_10017486_pt1 | contig 11336 bp, 7 predicted proteins | sample TergutEmb28metaG_3_FD_89872 | JGI IMG/M metagenome (GOLD analysis project Ga0123355, IMG submission 89872) | Embiratermes neotenicus P1 segment gut microbial communities from Petit-Saut dam, French Guiana - Emb289 P1 | ecosystem: Host-associated > Arthropoda: Insects > Digestive system > Gut ...
ACTGGCAAAGTGCACACCTTGAATTTATGTGGAGGTCTACATTATGAAAGCCTGACGTACTGTGCAGGTGAGAGTGTTGTAGTGGGATTTACTGCTGCTTGTTTTCGCCTTAGTATAAGTTGCAATTAAAAAAAATATGTAAGGTTATCTGTGTGCTGAATGAAGCCCCACACCAAAATGAACGTTGGGGGTGGAAGTAAGGTAAGTAACACAGGAAACTCATTGTCCGAGGGGTTTTGATTTTTTTCCGAGTAGTTGTTTCGCCAGGGAATTCGGGAAATGCACCTTGAAACAAGCCGTGACTTGTCTCGTTCCAATTATTTCCACTTGACACTGAACAACTGCCGTGCGTAACATTTCGTGACTCGAAAATGACTCAAGTGCACTTGTCAGTACCATATAAAATTTAATTTTTAAATTAAATATTTTACGCATGCGTAGATGCTTTGTTACCGAAATTTCGGTACTTTCAGCCACCAAGCCACGCTGCGCAACAGTACAGAAGAGTCAAGGCCTGAACTACGCCGCGGCGCCAGCCCGAACCTCTCATGTGGCGTTTAATTTTTACTGTACTTGAGTGTTACACTAATAACGGTGTTTTCACATACACTTCGCAGTGGACTGGACTTCAGAACTACGACTTTTACTGTCATTTTTCATATGCCCCCCGGAATTTTGAATTAGACTTTTTCGCCAAACAATGGATCTCGTGATGGGGGTAAGGAATTCTTTTTTTTTTCTCCCTATAGAATTTTTTATACTAGTTTACGAACCCACAAACTACTTTACGTGAAACTGTAAAAATGCTCGTGTATTAATACACTTGAATCAGTGGCCTGTACGAAGTGCCACGTGATAAGGACGATGTCGAGCACAACCGCATTACACAGACATTTTCTCATATATATAATCTTATTCGACGAATTTTGAGGTTGATGCAGTGTCGGTAAATAACCATTAAAATCTTATTCATAGTACGGTTATTACAAACAGTTCTGATTGATGCCAGAAACAAAGAAACGACACAGTTATAACACGTGATGGCTGCGCAATTTAGAGTTGGTTCTATGAAGTCCCATTTCTGTGGAGCCATCTTCAGCCTGAAGATGGCTCCACAGAAATAAACCGAAACATATAGCTGTGAAATACGATGTGAAATGTCTTCTAATTATAACTGTTCAACTGACAGTTGTGTTGGACTGTGCATTTTATATATTCATACATCACCCTTCAGTATGTTGCCCTTCCCCCTGCACTACACCACCATATATTCTCCTCCGATCGTTTATCCGTTATTTTCACGGGAATGTTGAAGTAATAGTGATACCAACAACGTAATTAGCTCTCCTGACTCATTGAGCTCATTGATCCATGACGGAAATTCGGAGTCCGCTCCAGCCTCATCCATGGCTTGCGTGGAACTTCTTTGTCATAGAAGCACTTCTAATAAAATATATTTAATTCGTGTTGGTTTAGGATATCAATTACAGCTTCATATACGCACATCATAGCATTGTTTTCGCTGTTAATACGCCAATTTGATATTCTTAACTTTGACCTCTTATCCGTTGTAGAACCTTCAGTAAACCCGTCCCGTTGTTTATTGAATTAATGTCTTCAGTGGTAATCAGACCAATACAACAGCATGAATGGCCTAACATTCATTTATTTCTTTTATACGCGACATGTTTCGGCCGACAATTTCGGCCATCATCAGGCGATATTACAAAAATGTAAAAAGCAAAACTGATGAAACTGAGGAAGAGACCTGTCGCGTATATAAGAAATGAATGAAAATTTGAAAATTTATGCTGTTACATTGGTCTAGTAACCACTAAAGACATGCATTGTAGAACTGTGGAATCCGTTTAGAGCCTCACACACACACACACACACACACACACACAAAACTGTAATTTTGTTTTTAATTCTGGTAAGCAGTGATTTCTTTAAAGTTTAATTTTATTCGTGTGTAAATATCGGTAGCATCCGACATGCCTTAGCCCTTCTAAACCTAATATTTATTTAAATAATACTTCTAAAAAAGCAGTTCCTGCCTTGCACAATACACATTCCGTATCTGTTACAAAACCAACCAGTTAATAGCTTAATAGAATTAACCCTGTTGTGCCTTCGGAAGATATTTAAAATGATATTAAATAGTCAGTCTAACAACACAAACCGTGCGGTCCACATAAAATGTGATGGTGTTTTGTATACTTCATATTTTTCATTCCGTGCATTATTGACAATGTCTTCACCACACTAGCGAAAGTCAGCACAGTACTGTACTGACTTTCGCTAAATACGCAGGCTGCTTCCAGGATGCTGTATATAAAGATCCGGCTCATTTATACAACTCTACACAGAAATGCCTACGTTTTAATTATTTGACTTTTTCACATCACGCAACTATATACAAAAGTGACTAATTCGGTTTTATGCTGTATTACTTTAGTTTGTTTCCTAATGTCAGTCCCTTGCAGACCGAAACTTGTAGGAATGTTAAGTGCGATATTATAATATTAATATCAAAGGAACAATTTTTTGCATTTTGTTGGTTTAGTGTCCTTTAGATATTCTGTATATCGCTTCTTGCACCTGCCTCTTAATGACTGTATTTTTAGCCTGATGCTGTTCAATGCCTAGACCGAAACATGTAGCTCTTAAATAAAAATATAGTTTTGTTAGACTATTTAATATTGTTTTGAATACGACCAGTTAGTGCTGTATAGGGATGTGATTGCTGCTGATTGTCGCAGTCATTCGAAGCGCATCAGTGCACTATGTAGAAGAAACCTTTTTTTTTTAAATGTTAGTCAGGTGATAGGAATAAAAATCACAGTACTTTACATGTTAAACCCCCCTCCCCCTCCCAAGCACGCATGCAGCTTTCGTATGGTTGCAAATGATAGCAGCACGTAAATAGGCCCTCGCCATTTTATATGATGTAAATAAAAAATCCATTTATTGCTTCGCACCTTCAAGTAGCGGACGGTTACATTGTTTGTTGTTATCCTAGCTGTACTGTATACACACGATAGTGCTGAACATTTTATATACGCGAGGTCATTGTCCATTGCGCGATGCCAGTTCGTTGCTTACGGAATATACCATTAAACAGTCGTATCAATATGCCTGTCATCTGACTAGATTGACACAGCGTGACGTCACATATCATAGATACCGTAAAATAAAATGAAACAAAACAAACCAAAACTTTTGACCGTCGTCGTACATTTTTGTTTTCTATTGCCTCCTAAACTTCTTCGACATTTTCGGACTGCTCTTGCTGACCGATTGGGGTTCGAGTTTGGTTCAGAGACATTATGTTGAATCCTGAAGCCAACTGGTAAGACCACTTGGACAGAATCTGTTAGAATGTAATAATTCATACATAAAAATTGTCATCTGGGCAGCGACAAATTTTGGTTTTGTAAATGGGTACCAAAATTTCGGAAGAACCATCTTTATCTTTAGAGTAAAACATTTTGTGCGTATGAGGTTAAGTCCTTAGGGCAACTACGACGTGCCATAATATAGCTGCTGGCTTGCAGTAGCCAATTTATCACCCGGGGAGCGGCGTGAAGTTATTTACACACGCATTAAATTTCTATTTATTTATTGTTTTTATATGTTTATATATGTATGTATTAACGTGTATGTTTAGCGTCGAATGATCAAATGATGTGGTAATTGGAGAGGAGGCATTCGTGACCTAGTTTTAGGTAACATCCTGGCGTTTACCTGGAGGGCGTGAGGAAAACAATGAAGAGTCATTCAGGGTACCCCGCCTTTGGGCCGTTGATACTGGGCCTCTAAATAAGAAACAGGAATACTAAACACTGAACGATGACATTGATTCATTGATTTCGTGTAGTCAAATTGTAAGAGAGGACTGTGACATTTCCTAGACTATATTCGCCTGACCTTTCGACTGTGTTCTTTTGTGTTCTAACGTATGTATTTTATAAAATTGCCTTCCACTTCATTTTTCAAATAAATATAAGCAAATAAATGTTTGAGTGGTTTGAGGTTCGTTCACTGGTATTGCTGAAGATTCAGGTCTTCCTGGAATGTTACGCCATGTCAACTGGCAAATGGGTACCGACTTGAATCTCCAAAGAAATGGTTATGGAAATGCTGTAACGATTTGACTGATATGTGAAGGTATTTTATGTACTGATATCTTCCTTCTGAGTTTTCTGTCTTTTTTTTACCGAAAAGAGTTTAGTCACGAAACATACAGGCTATTTCATTTTAGATATAAAGCAGAATTCCGTCAAGGAAAATTGCCGGATAAAATCTTCATCTCCGACTATACATTGTGGGAGAATTGTGTGTATAACGAGTGGCAGAACAGGTAGACAGTTTGACGCAGCTACAGACTGACACACTTCTCAACGAACGAGTCTTGTGACATTGATGTGTATCAAATTGAGATTTTTATCCCACAATCAGGATTGTGCCGGCTTTCCGTGGATTCTCGACTGTTGTTTCCCATCCCATCGTCTGTCGGCAGAGCAACTAGGCTACGGACTGAGTGTCGGGACGCCTCTGGGGCCTGTCCGGTATTCAATGCAGTGGGCATCGCTGGCTATTTTTCGGCGTTAAAGCAGTATCAGCACCTGAACTGTTGGACGCACTTCTCAAAGATTTTGTTTTGGAGACTCACGAAAAGTTGTCTGGGATTTCCGTTATAACATAGTTTGCCTGCGGCCTTAAATTGACCCTTCCACGTAGCCCATAAACAATTTTTCAGTTTTTATTATTTCGTATGGGACATTTTGTCAAAAGTTGTGGGGAAGTTTGGATATTCAAATACATTGAACTTTAGTAATGTCTAGTTGACACAGCTGTAAATAATCCAGTCCCCACACCATTTCGTGTGTCTTGTTAGAATTAGATACTTGTAACTTCCACCAGAAGTTGGCAAATCTATTTTATGATATATTGATTTATAATGAAGTCCATTTACGTAAGATCTTAGTTGTATCCCGCAAATCATCTTTCAGATTTTGTTGAAATTAGATATGGGAAACTTCTATTTGGATTTTTCACGCAGTCCCAGTTTTAATGTCGTTGTGATTGATATTGAAGTGTCTAATATGCATTATGCCATTAATAGTATTTCACTTATAGCCTTTAAACATTTCATGGGTTTTAAGTTGATGTGAGAATATTATTATATATTTAATCTTATTTTTAGTCCAATTTTGAAATAAGCTGGATAAACTTCAAAGGACGCCGGTGGCGATTTTGTATGTGACATTTTCGAGGTCACAGTTGCCCATCTTGTTACATTTTCATAGCTGTACGTACACCCATCATGTCTAAGTGACTGTGTGGCTCTGTGCCACGTTATTTTCCTTTGAATTTTGCTGGAACGCCGAATTTTGATAAGATGAAGTTTAACTGTTATTTATAAAGGCTTTTATAAGAAAGTCGTCTACGATTGCCTGTTCTAAACGTTACTTTGACATTCGACTGCATGTGCTGAAAAGAGAGACTAAGAGCGGGCCTGTTGGTGCATTTAACCTTATGACCTATTAAATGAGGAGCCTGTGTGAGCTGTGTAAGAAACTGTTGTGCAATTTTAAGGACTTCTTAAGCAGTTGTAAATTGTTCTGACGATGTTATGTAGTATTTGGGATTACTGGGGTGATGAGCTTTGTCTTGTCTGCGTTATAATTTTCAAATGCGACAGTTGAGTTCCGCAAATTGATATGTTTCTGTCCTCCAGTGGAGACTTACGTAGGTTCGCTACAAACGGCTAATATTGTTCGCTGTTGAGGACGGAGAGAGAGATCCAACTGCCAAAACGCTGTGATCTCTTCGGAATAGGCATATTAGACGGTGCACAGCGCCCAGAGACCCAGCAGCTTTCAGGGAACCTGGGGCCGAAAAGAACAGAGAAAAGTGCATTTACCGAAACGAGTTTTACACCAGTAACTTAATTTATTTTCGTTTTGTGTGCGTAAATGAAACCTTCATATGATATCTGTGCTCGGTTGGTTGGTTCTAACGTCGTATGTAAAATGGATGATGCTGTAGCTCATAGCCAGCCGCGTGTTCAGCACGGTGAATTGCACAGATGTATAAAGTACCGTATATTATGGGCTGAAATTTCTGCGTCACGCTTTCGTATTTCTTACTTAGCATAACCGAATGATAAGAAGGAAGTGGGACATACGCCAATTTTGGCGATTTGCGATCTTATTGTTATGAAATGCGTAATTAGACCTTATTTTTGGCTAAATTGCATCAACATTAAACTTAATATCATCTGTTCTGGCCACAGCCACGTGCTGTTCCCGAGACATTGCTGTGTGCTATCACGAATGTTGAAGGGAATCACGAGTATTTGAAATTGAACACTAAATCATGTAGATATAATGAGTTTATGTTGTCTTCTTCAAGGATAAAATTGATTCTCTTGAAGGAGAGTGCGGAAATCGCTCGAAAAAGACCCTAAACAAATTTCTGTAGACATACGTAAATGCAGATCGAACGATTTGTGTGTATGAGTCACGGAGCACGTGTAATCAGCATGGTCATCATACGAAAAATACTGTCGAAACGTTTCAAAATAAATCATAATATGAAACAGTGGGGGCGTAAAACCCACCGTCTGTCACGTTTAGGTACGGACATAGGCTGAGGGTGTTATTGAGTACAGCGTGCTGAGGATGATATTGTGAAGGAAGGGAGGAGGAAAGTAGCAGGAAACTAGATAAAAGTGCATAATGAAGAGCTTTATGGTTATTATTCCTTATCAAGTGCAATGTAGGTGATAAAATGTAGGATGAGGTAGGCGATGTGTGTATGACGCATGGGAGAGGGTCAACGCGTAGGAAAACCCAAAAGATAGAAAGAACGACTTGAGAAACTTTGGCGAATGTGGGAGTTTCGTATTAAAATGTATCTTTACAGAAATAGTATGAGAGACCGAGGGCTGGATATCCTGTATGTGACTGAGAATAGGGGCTACTAGCGAGCGCTTGTGGCTACGTTAGTGTTCCCTAAATTGCTGATAATTTCTTGACTATTTGAACAATCCATGGCTTCTCAAGAGGGACTGTACTGTTTTTAAGTCAGTTATGGAGGCCAATAGAAAACCAGGAGTTAATGGTAGAACCTACAAAGCCCCTGTCTCATTGCAGCACAGACTGTAGTGGTAGTTCGTTACTGTATACGGCCATTGCTAACTTGTACTGTTAGTAATATCTTTACTGACTGGAAGTAATGAACGAAATGTCTGTGACAGTAACTGCCTACTGTTCCTTCCTAAGTTCAATAACGCAGTTACTATTTGCGCCTATCTATTTGGCCGTGGGGTCTGAGGTGTGGGTGTGCTGCCGCTTGGTTGCTGGCATCGTGGGTTGAAATCCCACTGAGAGCATTGATATTAGTCTGTTGTGTTTGTTGTGTGTTGTGTGGATAGCGGCCTTTGCGATGAGCTGGTCACTCGTTCAGAGAAATCCTAACTGGTGTGTGTGTCTAATGGCATGTCATCTAGAAGCCTCAACAGTGAGGTGGCGCAGTCCCCAGTTGGGCTATAGCGCCACAAAAAAGTAACCAGTTGCACTGAAACTCACATTTCCCCCCCCCCCCTCTTTCTACGTTCAGCAGTCAACACAGAAAGTGTTGTGGTTGCTTGGTCAGCGTTGTTAAATGAACTGCCAGTAAAGAAATATATATATATATATATATGATTATATATATATTTATTTATCTACGTTAGAATGTAGATAGTTCGAGGTGAATGGGGCCGATGTTGCCTCCAGTTGCCGAAAAGCTCTGATTACGCGGATTACGGCAGTTCAGAACGTGTGATGACGAATATAACAGGACATACACGTGTTGTTAATACGTACTGTGTATATGTCATTGTATCAGATATCGGTGTGTACAGTGGCATTTTAATTAATGTCAGATGCCTTCTTTCGCCATGTAGAGTGGGCCCGAAACGACACTGTGTACATTTTGTCAACCTTCCAATATTTATAAACTAATGAGCGATGGGTGCCTCACTTTGATTTTGAAATTCTGAAAGGTTATGTTAAGGAAGCTTTTTTTTTGTTTCGTCGTGTAGTTAAGATGATGTATCATGTGCCCTTTGATTAAGCTGCAGCACAACATTTAAAGTTATGTAATTTTTCTAAATTTCAACAGTTACTTCTTTTTAGCAGTGAACTCCACTATCGAATTCAGGACTGAAAATCTGTTGAGAAAACAGTTCCTGCACCAGCGCAATTTTTTCCTCCCCCCTCCCCCCACCTCCACAGAGACAGACTTCTTTAAAACTGTGACATATCAACAGAGCTAGAAAAGCTCTGACAAGACACATACGTTTGTGACTGAACTACTGAACTGAACAGAATAACAGTTTGCAACAAGCACAGCTGCTGTTTAGAGATACCATCTGGACTCTGTATTGCAATGGTCGACATTGAAGTACGGACCAACTTCAGTTATCATTGCTCTCACGTTGTGATCCTACTCGTAACTACGCTGACTACTGACGTACGTAAGGACAGTATTTCGTACATTATCAATTTACAGATAGTATGCTATAAATAGGGTGAGGTCAGCAACATTGGACCGCTTCCTAAACTGGCCACTGTTCGTGAAGTTCATATCCCGGCTGTATTTTGCGAATTCCAGGCATTCATAACCGTGGCACCAAATAGAACTGAGTATTCGGCTTTACACCTTAGACGCCTTGCACCCGGTACCGAATGAGTACGAGGATAGGTGGGCCCCAGAAGCCGGTCTGGACGTTTTGTAGAAGAGAAAAATATCTTGCCCCTGCCGAGAATCGACTCACGCTTCTTCGGTGGTCTAGGCCGTAGTTTCAACACTCCCGGTTCCCAACATAATATTGGTACCTACACTTGCTTTGTGTGGATTTGTAAAGTTCAGCTTAGCGTGTAAATTATGTAATAGATACTGAGTCAGCGAAGAGAATTCGCGCCAGTGAGAAAATGGAAGGCAGACATCGTAGAGGAAATGGATGTACGTGTTATTGACTTTGTAGCGGTGTGAGCAAGCGATGCGCAACGTCAATTGACTGCGGATCCAACGGAACGGAATGCAATGAAATACTTTCATTTTGCAATAATTAACTTTCTGAAAAGAGTATTGACCGGGACCGTGTGGTTTCCGGCTTCCCTGAAGTAAAGAGCAGATTGTGAAGTTTCAGGTTTCTCACGGCGGCGACCGGGGTGTGATGCCGTGTAATGTGGTTGGAATGTAGCGGCCTTTCACACGGCGTCACATAATAATCTGATACCCTGACAATGTACTGTGTCCATCATCATGGTAGATGGAGCCGCGATGACCCCGTCTAGTGACTGAGCTGCGGGCTGGACGATCCGGGATCCGAATTCAGGGACATACGTCGAGACCTGCTCTGGGGCCCACCCAGCCTCCTATTTGGTGTATGTCCGGAATTTTCCTCCGGGTTAAAGTGGCCGGGGTTTGAAGTTGGCCTCTCACCTCGATCTAGTGCTGTCGTAAAGAATGAGTGGAGCTGCACCTCTGCTCCCTCTGTATGCCTTCAGGACATGGAAAGGGACAATTTTACCTTATCGTGAGTGTATATAAGATCCAGGAGACTGAGGTATTGGATTCCTCCGAAACGTCCATAAATTTGTAGAACATTACGAGGCACCTCGTGGCGCAGTTGGTCGAGGCACTGCGCTACAATAGGGAAGGTCGTGGGTTCGATTCCAGATGGTGTCATTGACTCAGCCTCTGACAGCAATGAGTAGTAGGGGTATCTTCTGGGGGGGTAAAGACGGTCGGTGTGTAGGACTGACAACGTTACCACGTTCATGTGCTGATTGTTTGGAAATCTGAGGGCCTCAACCTTCCGGAACCCTCGGGACCTGTCCTGTACGGGGATTGCTTTACCTTTATCTTGTTTTTACTGTCTTGTGGCAGCACTTTAGGCACTTGCTGTTCCAGTGTAGGATAAACAGTTGATGTCTGCCACTTTACTTAACACACAACGGAATGATCCACATAAAGATGAAATGTTTTTCTTAAAGCTCCTCCTCATTTATTCTGCGGGAAAATCCTTGACAGGATGACAAGACTTTTTGTTTGGATGGACACTGCTTGTTAGATATATAATATTCTTTCTGTAGCCGAATTCGTAATGCATTTTCTTTGTACTTATCTTTCCTACTCCCGGAACATGTTTCAGAAGAAAACGTATAATTTCGTTACTGAGGTCAGGCTCCTCTATTTCCTCTTTCTTAACACGATTATGTTGGTATGTTTGGATCTGGTAAACACGAACGAGAAGAAACTACGACTTTATTTTTTGACAGTTAGTTCTGTAAGATTGATGAGGTGTGTTTACTGAACGCGTAACCTTCAAGGTCACTTGTCTGTTCCGCTGATTGGCGTGGACGTCCATTTTCCATTCAGTCTGAAAAGTGAGCTGCGTCTCGGCGTCTCTTATTGCAGGTCAATTTACCGTCATTAACCTGCTGAACAGCTTGGGTTCGTGGGAGTGCCTGTGTTGTCACTACTCCATTAAACCGGTGAATAGTCTATACAGTAACCATGCTTGCAGCAACTGAACTCCTGTGTGAAATTTTATGTAAAGACGGCATTTTCCTTCTACACTAAATACCGCTTTTCTTATCACCTTTCTTCTTCCGTTTCTCAAGTGCCACAGTCTGTTGTGGAACTTGGCTTTCAAAACAAAACTCCTGTCGTAGGCGAGTGTGCAAAATTGCGAAGAGCAACTGTTAGAATCTTTATGTCCGTCTTTCCGTCCGTCCGCAAGGAACAACTGGGCTCCGACTGGACGTATTTTCATGAAATTTAGTATTTGAGTATTTTTCGGAAATTGTCGAAAAAATTCGCTTTTCATTATAATCTGACAAGAATGAGAACTTTACATGAAAACCAGTAAATATTTATGATCATGTTTTCCTCAGTTCTCCTTAGAATGAGATGTTTCAGACAAAAGTTATAGAGAAAACAAAAACACGCACATTATGTTCAAAAACTTTTTTTCCCGAAAATCGTGCCGTTTATGATAAATGTCGAAAAAACGTATCGTAGAGCGACAGGCCACAGACGACAATATGGCGCGTGCGCATTTCATTCTGGATACTAAGACTATAAACACACTAGGAATATGCCATACTTATTGGCCGACAATAATAAAATTATTTGTTTCAGTCAAACACAACCGTACTTTATTTTATTACTTTAACTTACTGGCTACAAGTTTCGGTCGTTAGACATCAACAGTCACTAATCGTTACGCTATACGCCGACCCTTCCCAATACACCAGCAAAACATGTGGTTG
>Ga0123355_10017487_pt1 | contig 11336 bp, 8 predicted proteins | sample TergutEmb28metaG_3_FD_89872 | JGI IMG/M metagenome (GOLD analysis project Ga0123355, IMG submission 89872) | Embiratermes neotenicus P1 segment gut microbial communities from Petit-Saut dam, French Guiana - Emb289 P1 | ecosystem: Host-associated > Arthropoda: Insects > Digestive system > Gut ...
CTCTTACCCCACTCAGACTGTCAGTTTCGTGGCCGAAATTTTTCCATCTACACGAGGTTCAGCCTTTTGGAGTCTATTTTCATGTAGTGTAGGCCCTAAGGGAAATTTTCTATATTCACAATAAGTACCACGAGAGTTTCTAAGGCGCACACTGTCTTCGATGTTCGAACACTGCGACTCGAATGTCACTCGCTTTTGTGCGCTTCTGGTTGCCCTGTGTAGGTAAAGGCAAAGCAGTGGACCTATCTCCTGCGAAAGAAACCTGTCTAAAAAAAATTCACAGTTCCAGAAGTTAATTCTAAATTGAAACAGGCCAGAGAAAATACTGTAATCCCGTAAAAGGTTAAGAGAAAGAACCAAACAGAGAAACTTACACAGTACAGCAGACGCAAGCCGATATGAATGTTGTTAAATGAACTGGAAGAGGCACGGCAATGTGACGTAGACCAGTGAGGACTGTAACTCTGAAACACCTGCCACTCATACACAACGGGTATTCGAGCTGCTGTACAGTGCGCACTGTCAGAATATAGGCTATTGTCTCATGACAGTAATTAAAAACATGCACAAATGGCATCAAATGGGGCACTCCAACGGAGTTATACTGTTTGTTGAACAGCAAAGTTCAGGACACAGGGAACACAAACGCCCGGACTTAACACAGTGAGAGGAGCGGAGACACAACAGGAGAGTAAAGGACATAAAATCACATGTTTTTTCATCTTTCCCCAGAACAAATAAACAAACTTAAGCCGTGCGAATGTTTGTTTCGTTAGTATGTGATTCACCTTTGAGTCTTGATAATTTTTAGGCATAAGGCCTTATCCGTCGTCTAGTATTATTATTATAATGCATGATAAGAATAAACCGATGCGGTGAATACGGTCCAAGATATTACAACTATCCAATTAAGGTAAGCTAGATTTAGATAATTTCAGAACTCTAGACACTAACAGTTTTTTACGGTCAATGAAAAATATTAGTTTCCCCCCTCATTTCTTAATGGCACGTCCAAATTACAATTCAACGTTTTGTGAAGGCCATAATGAAGCACTCCGAACACATCTGCAGCATTTCGGTGGCTTATTGCCTGTGGCTATGAAAGTTTTTAACCATTCACAGCCATAAGCATTTCATTTTCGGTCCACGAAGACTGCGCCTTCCTAATATACATTTTCGCGACCAAATATAAAGATGTGTGACCAAAAGCAGTGAGTTGTATGTGTACAACATATTTATCCTCTGTGGCCAAAACTTGTAAACATATTCGACCAAAATTCTTTATAGCAAAAGTTCGGTTTTTTTTTTTTTTGAACGCGCCTTATATTCATCTCAACACACATCCTCTCGCAGCAAGTTTATGAAATAGGCTATAGAGCTACAGCGAAAACATCTAGTCTCAGCTGCTGCCTACGCAGACAATCTAATTACAGACGATGCCTACTTAATAACATGTGATTATAACTACCGCCTGCTCAGACAACATCTAATTACAGCTGTTGCCTGTTTATCCATTTTATTACATTTGTTGCCTGCTTAAACGAAGTATAACTGCAGCTGTTACGTGTTTACAAACATCTAATTGCAGTTGTTGCCTGATTAGACAACGTCCAATTACAGCTGTTGAATACCTGTTAATTACATCTTATATACCTAAACTGTTTTTCGTTCAAACGAAAAGGGGTTAAGATAACAACCATTGACATTAGGAACACTCTTCCTACTATGAATCACAAGGCCTACTTTTTATTACTTCAGGCCTCATAAATGGCTGTGTCGTCGTTTTTTAATTAGTCGTTTTTTAATTAACAACTGGAGTAGTTATTCACCCTAATGCTTAGTCATCCCGTCCTTAGAAATGTCACACCAGTGCCTTGACTGTTGAAACTGTTACTTATGATAATGTATCAGATGTAGACCCCTAAGATTCTCCTCTTTTGTGGGAGAGAGAGAGAGAAAAAAAAATTTAAATCAATTTTTATATATACAGACGTGCACAGATCTTCCACTCAAAATTCTAGGCGCCTGAAGAGTAATATAAAGCAAGTTCCATAATGAGAACACAAAAATTTTAGGTGTCACCTACATGGTGTAGTCGCCCTTGCAACCTTGCGCCTTATATGTATATATATATATATATATATATATATATATATATATAAGAAAACTGAATTAGTTTTGGGATGCAAGTCTTATTCCGACGTGTCGGAGAAACCTACTGTCTCAACTATCAGATTAGAGTCAGGTTATCTTAGTCACTACAGTGACCAGTCCACGGGCTAGATGATCGGGGTTCGAATCTCGGCATAAGCAGGAAGATTCTGGCCAGGCTCTGGGGCCCACCCAGCCTCCTACTCAATGGATAAATGCAGCTCTTCCCCCAGGGGCGGGGGCCGCATCAGCGGGGCAGGGCGTGAAAGTTACCGCTCACCTACGCCTAGTGCCGCCGTTAAGAATGTTTGGAACTATACCTCCGCTCCCCCTATACGCCTTGATGGTTTGTATAGTGACTACAACTTTGCATCACGACACGGACAAATGGCAAATATTAGTATAATTGCACCCGGTCCCATGAGTAGAATATCCACAAGTGACGTAAGTTTGTCAAACATACCAGTCGTGGGAAAATGGCTTAAGAAGCAATGAGTATAGGTTTAACAACAAACACTAACCCACCGTATTACTGAACATCAAAACTGCATGGTACTTCCAACCTCCAAACCCAATCAGTTATTTCATACGTTGTCACAGGGAACACGTTTAATGACGGAAATAATGAAGACTTTGCTTGCGTTGTGGTAATAAAATTGGCTATAATTTTTCGACGTCGATTCTGAGACCCCGTCAAATGCGAGACACACCCCGATTCAGACATTTTAAGACATGGAGAAGTACGTCTTAAGATTCGATGAAATGAGGTAACTGTGGTACACACAAAAAAAATCGCTAAACAAGCCTACGCTTATAATTGAATCCATTAGCAAATCACTATTTTCCATTCACCAAGATATTATATTACAATGGCATTATTTTGATTCATAACAAATTCGATATTAGCTCTATTTGTGTATATGCTACTCTCACTCTAAATAAAATCATAATGTTGTGTGTCTACGCTATTGCCGAAATTCTGTAATTGAATAAAAATATTTGATAACGTCGACATCCAACTCCCGTCCATACAGACACACAGAAGTAAGTTGTGTGACATTGTAAACATCCTAACATGAACGAGTGTTCCTTTCAACACCCGGCCCCAGCTACCCTAACGATGGGATCAGCAGGTTCCTCCGATTGTTTGATAAACTTCTCACGGCAACACCAGTAACACATCCGTTGAGACAGTAAGCGTCCTATATTTGAATCTCAGGCGAAAATAAATTAAAAGTCATCGTCTCAAATTCTTGTTCACATTAATGTTGCATATCGCAAGTCTGATCGTATGATAGAGGCAATATGAAGGTTGAGAAACATGAATAGCTAATTAACACCGGCCAGTACTTACTCAGACCCGACGCTAGCAAAGCGATGTCAATCCCACAAAGGCTAAAAGAAAACTGGACGTGTGGTAGAAGGTGGGAGGTGGTCGGGAGCCAGACTACGCACAGCAACCTCTAGAGAGAACTTCTATATTTAGATATTGGCATACGCATGCTGCCTTCATCTCCAGATTTCAACTCTGTCCCTTCTGCCAGTATGTCAAAATGAACACGGATTACGTGCAGGCACGCGAATGTAGTGCTAGACCACCAATCCGGAGAAACTCACACGCCATCTGTGGCTCGTTGGCGTAACCTTCAAAACTGTTCAAGAGTGATCTAAAGCATTAGCGTTTACAGTTTTATCGTCTTATCTATACTAACGTAAAGAAATAGCAGTTTCCCGGTATCTGTGCAGCATCAAAAGCGTTCGTTACTATGTCCAAGTTCAGAAACCGGCATAGCCCAGTCGGGAAAATGACCTGCTAAGGAATGGACGACTGAGGAATCGGGGTCCGATTCCGATCATAGACAAAGTATTTTTTTTTCCGAAGCCTCCATACTGTCCCTGGGGCCTGCTCCTCCTGCTATTTAGTGGGTACCGGGGTAAAGTAGCACGGTCGTGAAGCTGACCACTAACCTGCAGCTAGCGCCGACCGTAAGAATGCGTTGAGCTACACCACCACTCCTCTATATGCCTTCATGGTGTGCTCCTTAATTATGCACCTCTATCTGTTCAAAATTCCGTATTTATTCAAATTGCGCGGCCGTTGTGGAAATTGCAATTTTACCACCTTTGGGTGTGCACGGGGTATTTTGTAGTGTTGGTATTCCTGTCACAACAAACATGTCGCTGTGCAAAATCAGTCATCTATAGCTGGTGTTTCTTGTACAACACGTGTTCTGTCATATACATCACGATGTCGTATTTATTTTCTGACAGATATGGATATTTACAAAATTCATCTGGTGGACTTGTATCTGCCGTCAACCTAAAATATAAGAAGAAGTATAATAAAATCAAAAGAATAATCAAAGACTTGGTTTTTGTGAGTATCGGAAATGTTTTTCTGTCAGCAATTGCAAGCATGAAGTCATAACGGTTTGTTTAAAAGGTTCTAGTAACTACAGTAGCTGAAGTTCCTACCAATCTAATGCTACTACGTAATATTTTATATATGCAATAGTCTTATGGGAACTGGGATAACCTAGTCGGTATAGAAAGTAGGTTACGGCATGGACGTCCGAGGAATCGTAGTTCAAATCCCTGCAGGGGAAGGAGATTTATCTCTTCCCCAAAAGTCCAGGTTCTCTCTGAAGCCCACCTAGCCTCCTCCTGAATGGGTTCCATGGATTCTTCCCCCTGGGTTAAATCGACCGTGGCGTGAAGCTTACCACTCCCCCCCCCCAATTCGTGCTGAAGTTAAAAAATATGTGGTGTTATATTTCCTTGCCACATAAGGCTTCATGGCGTGCGCAGGTACACCTTTATCTTTGCAACAGTCTAATGCACCTCGGATTAATAACACAAGTGGTGCTATAACCAAGTTCGTGAATTTTTGAGTAACATATTCTATGTTTATTTTTTCGTTGAAATACTTGAGATAATGTTTTATGGCTATCACTGATCACTTGCGATACACATCTTCATTAGGAAAATGCTGCTCTCTGTGACCAAGTTTCTCAGATGCAAGAGAAGATTCTCATCGTGAAGGAAGAAAGGAGATTTTTACTCAAGAAACTTTATCATCTTCAGGCTATTGCAGGTACACATATTATGCTTATTTAACCCTTCATTCAAATGTCCAACAGGAGTCAACATGGTAACCTGTAAATTATTGAAAGTGTGAGTGGTTGATATTATTCCACACACTTGTTGCTACTATCACAACATTCTTTGTAAAAACTGTGTAGCTTACATCCTTAATGTTGTATGCCATTTCTAAAAATGCTGTCGTAATATAGCCTGCACCTTCCCAGTATTTTGGCAGTTGTATGTGGGAAGTCAAAAACAAATTTTCCATATTTTTTAGGTGAATGGAGGTAGGTGGGGACAAGTAAAGCACATGGTTATGTTTGGATACCAGTCTTTTATTTTCCCACATAGTCCCTAATCTTGTTCAGACACCTGTTATAACATACAACAAGATTTTCTGAGCTGTGACAGTCTTGTTTTCAAAGCCACATCTGAATGTTGGCTTTAATGATGTTATAAGATGAAAAACATGGACCTAGGATATGTTATTTAAGTTTATCAAACATATGTTAGGCTGGGTGGGACCAAGTCAGGGCTGCATGGTGGGTGGGGAAAATTTTCCCAGTGCTAGGCATCCAGCAGGCCAGTAGTGGTGTGTGAGCAATATGTGGCCAGTTGTGCCTTAGCAACACACTTCAAAGTAAGTAGGACTACCAGTGTGTGCGACAAAGTAACAGCTTGCTATAACTGTTTACTTCATGGGAATGAAATAAGGAAACTTTTTGACTTGCCCTCATATGTAAATGGGCATTCATTTGAAGGTGTATATACATTCTCTGTACAGTTAATATGAACAATACAAATTGAATGCAATATTGAAATATTATGTCTGTAAATGTGGATTGAATGATCCAAAATGAAAGTTAATTCAGTGGAAAGATTTTCAAATTAAGATTACTTGTACAAGCTAAGAAATTTCACAATATATTTCCAGAAACAGACAATCAGTTGCAAATCCACACTCCAAAACTTCCAACAGCTGGATTCAGCCCACCTTCAGCTTCATCAGATGTAAGTTCTTCAGCTAAGAAAACATCTGCCAAGAAAAGATCTTCATCTGAAATTCTAGGTACACTTACTTAATGCAGAATAACAATATATTTCACTCCCTATTCATTATAATAGGTACAAAACCAGCAACTTTTTCAGTGTCATATAGTGTGCTCAAAAAAGAATGTAGGGTGGAGTGGAGAATGTGGAGTTAAGACATTGGTATATTTGCAGGTAATAATTTTTTGTAATTTCAAATGAAGGAGGTACAGTTCCATAAATCTGAGCATTATTCTTTATGCTTATGCATCAGTAGCATTCTCTTGTTAAATAGGGTCTACATTGCATGCTTTGTGTAAAAATGTCCTTCAACTCATAATTGAATTGACCCCCCCTTTCTCCCTGTTGGAACTTCCATGTTAATTGCCATAGAAATCTACTGTTTTGTGAAGTGAGATATTGTAAGCCATAGATTTTATTTCTGCAGCTGAAAATATCCCAAGCTTAACTTGAGAGTTTCAAAACCCATGTGACTGCATGTGGCCTTTGAAGGGAATAGCTTGGAGGCTGGGTCAAGTGGAATCATACAGTGGTTTGGGTGTTCAATTCAGCTTAAATTCACTCATCTTTTCTATGTCGCCAAGTATGTTGTTATATAAGCATTAATTTTTATTATTTATTTATTTATTGCAGCTTTTGATTCTAAGCAGTTGGCACACCTTAATTTGGTCTGAAGAGAATCTCATGCTCCTAATGTCCAAGCAAACAAAAGAGTAGTTTAAAATTTAAAGGGCTGCTGAGAGCTCACTTTTGAGCATATTACACTTGCCTCAGTACCTCTGTATTTCATCTCTTGTGCTGAGTACAAGCCAAGAATCCCATTAATTTGAGCAAGTGCAATAATGGAAGGTCATCATAATAAGAAAGTAATTAAAAGAGAGATACAAACTAAAACATTTTGCCCCATAGTACATTATATGGATTGTCAGCACAAAAAATAAGAACATAGTAAGACTCTGCCTTAAAACTCAAATTGTCTTTTTGACATAAGATATAAAAGCACTTTTGATTTTCAAGACTACATATGGTACTTGATTTTATATAAAAAAGGGCCACTGTCATCTGAGAGTAAGATTTATACAGTTGCAAATACAGGTAGTATAATGACGCCTATAACATACTTGGGTGTGCTGAAAAATAATGCCTTGTAATCTTCTATATGGAAATGGGTATACATATATGCATAAAATGAAAAGAGTTCTCTCTCCAATAATCACCTTTGCTGTCTACACACATTCACCAGCATTTAAGTAGTTTTGTAGTCCATCACAATAGAACTGTGTCTGTTGATGACTGAACCACAACTTAGTCACTATTGTGACTTCATCATCCGATATGTAGTGATGTCCTCTAAGATGCTCCTTCAGTATGGAAAAGAGATGAAAATTGAACGGTGTGATATCAGAACTATAAAACGCATGATCAAAGACAGTAAGACGAAGGTGTTGAATCTCTGCACATATTCTCACACTTGTGTGGTTGAGTGTTGTCATGTTAAAGGAGCAGCTACTCCATGTGAAGAAATTCTTTGAAGTCATACTTCCAGCTTCCCCATTGTTTCACAGTAATGTGCAGAGTTAATGGTTGTGCCAGTAGGTATGAATTCCCAGGTTCAAGGAACTGTTCAAGCTTCCCATCATGAAAAGCCCAATGATGACTACACTCCTCTCCATAAACAACTTCCATTTGTCAATGAATGTCAATTGGAGGCACCTTTTCTGCGGTCAGGAACACTATCACTGCACGTTGTTTCACATGTAGTGATGTGTTCCTGTTACACTCTGATGTGTTTGCAAGCACAATTCAGAGCCCTGTGATAGCAAAAGTTTAAATTTCAGCCACACAGGGTGGGAAACACTAACAGGTTGAATGCAGTTGAGTTTTAGTCCTGTGTATATGTTCCTCTTTTGTGGGGGAAGAAAAAAAAACAGAAGACATTGGGGGCGAAGAAAACAAAAACAGGAGACATTACTTTTCAGTTTCCATTCATGTATGGAATATAATGTACTATTTGTAGGCTGTTCGTAAGTGAATTATGTTTTAAATTGATACTTTACATTGTATTCTAATTTGTCAAGATGTAATATTTGCTACAAATTCAGTATCTTTAAACACAGAGTTGACATATGTAGGAAAACTGGCCTCAACTATCCACAAAAGTAATTTTCAAGGATGTGCAGCAGTAATTTACCAATCATATTTCTGCATTCTTCACTGACCTTGAAGGTTAAAGTTGTGTAATTTGTAACTCAAGCAGGCACATTAATTTTCTGTGACATGGTAGGAGAATTTATTCATCAATATTTCTGTACCCTTGACCCATGTTCAGAGTTCAAGTTCTGTATTCTCCATGATATTTGGACTAGGTTATACAATAAAGGCATTACAGTGCCTTTCTCTGAGCTTAACGACCATCAGCACATTCAGAAAACTTGCCATTCAAAGCTTCAGCTGCATCTCCCAGAAACATGCTGAAGAAAGTTTTTTTTTTTTTTAATTCAACCATCTTTTCATAACATCAACACTGATGCATGTTCATACTTTTCAGTAGCTTCATGTCCAGGACAGAGCATAATTTACTGCACTTAACTGTCTGTATTTATGTGTTGGAACTTGTCATGTACTTCAGTAGTCACTTCTCTTTCCACGTTAATGAGATTAGTGAGTTCTTTTTTTTCCCCCCCAGAGAGTCTCAAAATGAATCCAAAGATGAAAAAAAGTAGTTCAACAAAAGCAAAGAAAATAGTGCAGCCAATTCCACTTGATATAACTGGTCGTCCAGTTTTCCCAATTGTACTTGGAGGATTAACAGTACATAGCTTGGGAGAGGTAAGATAAAAATTTCATTTTGAATTATTTCTGTATCCCATAACATCAACTGAGATAGTCTGCCACACAGAAATTGCTATTGGGAATTTAGAAAGTAATTAACATAGGAACTGTATAATGAAATCAGTTTACTTCAAATGATTAGCATACATGCATAAGTGGGCCTAAAGGAGGACACTTGATGCTGCTAGCAACTTTCAGATCTCTGAACCAGATATTCTGGTATCATCTTTAAGTGTGTATGAGAATATCCTTCCCTTCTGTTAGGCACACAATCTCAAGTGGTTGTGTAGGGATCAACATTCTTTTCCCTTCCCATGCTGTCCTATAATCTATTTGAGAATAATATGAAGTCATTATTTTCAACACATTACTCCACTTTGCTATGGGGTCAAGATCTATGAAAAACAAATTTTTTGCTCTGGCTGTACTCTGCCAAAAATGCATATGTTATTGATTTACATTAGTTGATGCTGACACCTTTTCATTAGGTAACACAATGAATTTAAAGTACACAGCTTTGTCAATGACCTGAGTAAAGATGGATCCACCTTGCCCATGTGGCATGTAATGACATTGCTATGATTGCTGGTTGAAGAATGCCACCAGCTGCTGTCTTGTACTGGCTTGCTGTCCATGCCATCAAAACCTCCTACAAATATCATCAGTCTTTCAAACATCTTGTTTAGCATCTCATGACACAATGGACTCCGCACTGACAGGAGCAGCTGTACACAATGACTGCTGCCAACATGACAGTGGCATGATGCTGCTGGGATTTAAGTTACTGACAACAGTTAGGAAAGACTGGCCTAGCTTGTGTGATATCATATGGCATTTTGAGATTCACTGCCCTGTAGTACACATTGATTATTGGCACTGCCATCCTAGTTGCCAATTTACGTCCCTTGCAGCATGGTCACAGGTCTGACCATACATTTGCACTGAAAACATGCAGGTCTTAGTAGAATAACAAAATTCTATTGCACAGGCACAGAACCCCATTAGTTTGTCCTCTTTCAGACCTGTCTTAAATTCTCCAGATTTGTGGCTTTTCCAAAAGGTACATAAACATAGTCCTTGTAGTCTAAACAAATTTTGTAAGTATTCAGGTTAGTAATTTACAGAACTGCACATAGCTGTTCTCTGGCAAACCAAAGATTTCATGAATACACATTTCCAATGTTTGTTTTACAGTTATTTCCAGGAAGGTGTAGTGTCTTTCATTTACATTGGTTTTAATCTGTGTCTTTTATTGTGCAGGTTGTTTCAGACAGACCTGACTACCACTCTGAAGATCTCATTTTTCCAGTAGGATTCTGTTCCACTCGAGTTTATGGTAGCCTTAAAGATCCAGAAAAGAAATGTGTATACACATGTAAAATTCTGGATGGGGGAACTGCACCTACGTATGTAGATAATGATTTACATTATTTTTGTTCTATGAAAGTTTCAATGCTATTCATGCTACCTGAATATTTCTTTACTGTATATGCTGTAGTGGGTGACCAGTTATTATTTAATTGCCTGTGCCTCACACTCAGTCACTCTCTCCCTGACACTACAGGCCATAAAATTGTACATTTTGTTGCTTTTGTGTCTAGCTTTGAGATTGTAGCAGACAGTGACTTGGATGCACCTATTGTGGGTAATTCTGCCAAAGAATGCCACTCCATGCTTCTGCAACACATCAACCATGCTCTTGGTGTAGAGGTTGTTAATACACAAGGACGTGGACCAGAATTCTTTGGTTTCTCTCATCCAACCATTCAGAACCTCATTCAGAGTTCACCAGGAACTAGAAAATGTTCATCCTATAAGTGGAGTAAATTTGAGGTGAGAATTTAACACTTTCAGCCCGGCGTCCATTTAAACTTTAAAATCCCCCGTGCCGGCGTATTTTAAGGGTACCAAAAAAAAAATTTAAAAGTGCGGTATTTCCTACCATAAAAATTTTTTATTTTTACACACCATAGCAGAAAGTTGGCTGTATCTCATGCACAAAAAATGGATTACTTACGTATATTTGGAGACTTACACCACAATTGGAAAGTTTGAGGCCGGAATTACGAAATTTATAGTCACTACACATCCACTATAATTTACACATTCCACAGAGATAAGGTTTTTGCGGCACTGCTTGTGAAAATTAATTGTTACTTTCACTCCCAGTATTTTAGTTTTGAATGATAAACTTCAAAACACTGCCCTATACAAAGTCC
>Ga0123355_10017488_pt1 | contig 11335 bp, 8 predicted proteins | sample TergutEmb28metaG_3_FD_89872 | JGI IMG/M metagenome (GOLD analysis project Ga0123355, IMG submission 89872) | Embiratermes neotenicus P1 segment gut microbial communities from Petit-Saut dam, French Guiana - Emb289 P1 | ecosystem: Host-associated > Arthropoda: Insects > Digestive system > Gut ...
AACCAGTTAGTCGCAGACTCCTGAAGATGGTCGTATTAACGGCCGAAACATGTTGAGCATTGAATGAGTATTGAATAAATAATAAAATAAGTGGCATCAAGTTGGTTTCTCTTTACTCAAGTAGTGTTTAGTGTTACGAAGCAAGGATAGGAAAAATAACGCTTCCCTTTGTTGCAGCATGAATGGGTTTCAGTCCAAGTGATTTTCTTCAGCCTGTGGTGACAGTTACGGGGAAAACCAAAACCAGCGCCGCGTGTACGATGTGCGGAAAACACGTACAGACAGACACTGCTTGACAAGCTTAGGAAAAACCCAGCGCTCACTGTGCAGCGCCATTGGCACGTCGGCCCATTCAAAGAGTGAACATTTATAGACCACTTTGGCGTAACTACTTCCTGGAAATGTTATTAGCGTACATTTCATTCAGAATTTCCTTGTTCAATACACAACCGTTCAATGAAATTAAAGAGTTATAACTGAAATTACTCACTGCGCATTTTGGTGGACAGAAATGTGTGATTGGTTGGACAAGAGAAGATGACTTTGTAATCACTCTGCTGCCATGGTGTCTTTAAGGGCCGCTCAGTTGCTGGGATTGCGTGTTCGAATTCAGCAAGGGCCATGGATGCCTCTCTCTTTTGAGTGTTTGATGTCAGGAAGAAATCTCTGCGGCGGGCCGATCACTCATCCAGAGGAGTCCTAGCGAGTGTGCCGTGTCTGAATGTGATCTCGAATCCTCAGCAATGAGGAAGCCTAGGCCCACTAGGGTTTTCGGACCAGGAAAGTAAAATGGCGTGTTTAAGAAAGGCGACTTTAAGTTGGCTCTGAGAACAAAAGTGCACACAAGAGAAAGTAATGATTTTTCAAAAGGACGAGGTTTCTACACAAATGAAATTATTAAAACGCAACGGATGCCTTATTATAATTTCTTGAACCTCCTTGCTAATGACATGCTTTTTCTCTCATTTCTTTGAAACACGTTCTTTGTAGTACATTCCATGTCAGGTAATTAATTTTGTGCTCGGTTTTAATGTGCACTAAAATTAAAAACTCTGCCCTCTGTGCTAAAGAATTAAATGAAACATCGTACCACGTCAACCATGAGTGTAATTATGCGTCTTTAGCTGAGTTTATAACTGAAACAAATATTCGTGCTTTTCGTTGAAACAAAGCATAATACAATTTTAAAATTATCAATGACGGCTTTTAGTAAACACGATTTTATTTCTGACTTTTGAATCTACAATACGTGATTGCAGTTTAAACGAATTTCGGAACTTGCCTCCCATAATATTATTTCACGTAAAATATAACCCAAAACAATGAGGTTTCCTGATTTGTACGTTTTTGGTAAAAGTAGTGAATGCACTATATCTATACAAACCAAGCGCATTGTTTCGTTTAACCAAAGCAGTGTAATTCATTTATGTATATCGTGATGTGGTTTGCGTACGTTTCAAAATACATTACATCACGAAATGCATTGCAAGGGGGATGTTGTGCTGTGTCTGTGATTTAAATTGCCGAAGACTCATGGTCTGATTTTGATACGTGCAAACTTTATAATCATCGAAATTAGATTTTTGGACTTAAGTAATTTAATTTTTGCCGTAATGTTAATTATCATGACGATGAAAGCATGCTGCGAATTATACAGTAAGTTCATTTATGAGTGTGTTCACCGAAGCACTGTCGGTGGGTAGAGCGCAGGCTGCCAGTACAGCTGTTTTAACCACACGATATCGCATCGTACAAGGCTAGGTACGCGGGTTGCCAGCTCTAGCTTTTTAATTACGCAGAGTGTGAGTAAATTAACTACCCACATTCCGTGCGGTAAAAAAAGGCTACAGATATGTAAATTGAGAGCTTCATAGTATTTTTTTTTTGTGTCAGATGCAAGGTATTTTCATGGAATTTTAACAGTAATAAAAATACCCTTCCAAGTGCGATTTGGTTGTATTTCGTCACAGTACTTTGCGAGATTAAAATTAAACATTGTATATATTCTCTCAAACAAGATTTACCGATGCTTCCGTCTGACTCTGATTTGTAATTTCCATCAAGTGTTCACACAGTGGAACAACAAATATTTGAAACGGCAAGCCATGGTAATTAGGAGGTTGTGTGTCTCACAATGAATGGATATTGAACAAATACCAAGTATTCGGAAGGTCCTGCGACTGGCAATCTCGACACAGGTTTTTCTTGGTTTTCCTGTGCCTAAAAGCAAATGCTGAGAAGGTTCCCAAAATTCCAAGTTGCCACTGCATGCTTCTCATATAGCCCTCCCGACTAAAATTTAGTAGTAACCAATTTCATGTTTGTTTACATGTAAAATAACCTCTGCCACCGGGTAACAACCCAATTGCAGTTAATAATAATAATAATAATAATAATAAAACTGATTATGTCTAATGCAAGATCTGAGTTTCTGACGGCGGCGAATATTCAAATGACGTTCCTCTAGAAAGTGAAACCGTTTGTGATTGGCACTAGGGATCGACGTCGTGAAGTAACTTGCAGCCTTCATCTGTAGTCTCAGAGAATTTAACAAAATTATACCACGATTTCGGAAGAATCCGCTGCCCCTATCTTTAAAATAGAATGAATATTGTGAGTACAAATTCTGGGAGAGATTTCATTCCTCCAATTTTAGGGTAGAAGATTGAAAACTTTTCTCGTACCCTAAAAATAGAGGGAGTAGGTATCTCCCACGAAATGGTACGTTTATACAAATCTACACGGCGTCGTGTTCCAGACGTGTAGTCGGTGATTACATGTCCATCTTGAAGTGAGTGTTTACTGATTTGGATTATATCAACTGAATTATTTTAAAAAGTATCGAGTTTGTAACTGTCGAACGAATTAAAAATTTCTTGAACCTTCAGCTTAGTACTTTCGAACAGGCACCTTTACATACTACTTATCTGAACGTACTGAAACTCTGCACTTTAATAACAAATTACGTGTTTCATATTCCCCGCAGCAAACAGTGATTTCTTATTAAACCGCGTTATCCAGTTCGAGTTTAAAAATGTGACCCATTGTGGAGGGTTAAAGTTTTATTTGCAATAAAGCACCTTGTGCATTGGTTGATTTGTTACGAGTAATTTATTGCCAATCGATACGCGCTCTATCCAAAACAATCTAATCATCATTAACAACTTTTTAGAAAAACTCAGATTACGTGACCCAATATATTTACTGTGAGGTAGAAACCGACTTCCATACTAATTATTAGATGAACGGATAGGTGAGCTGTTGTTAGTGTCTCTGTGCCTACGGGAACAACTGGCGTGTCCATTGTTGGAACTCCTGCAAGATTTTAACATCATATAATTTTTAATATATTAATAAAGAAGTTTAGTTGTGTTTTAAGTAATGAAGACATATACCAGAGGCATAAAACATTCCACATTGATATTCAACTCGTATGAATTTCATGCTCTGGATATTACATTAATAGGACTTTGGGACTAAATGCGCTAATACATAACCACCTGGAATTTACAGCCACGGGTTATATCGCGTATGATCACTGCCCCTGATTTTATATGTTAATATAACCAACAAAATGGTGTGCACTGCAGTGATAAACCATCACACTTTTACAAATATTTTTCCACAATATATTTAATACATTATTGAAGACATTTATTAAGTAACTGTTTTAAAAAAATTTGAGATCTCAGTCTTGAATACATTTGATTGCACTGTTTTGTTTACGCCTTTCTCCAATATTTGTGCAGCATGATGGTGACTTAGTTAAAAGAGGCTGAAAGTGCAGCTGTTGGTTCTAATAAAATACAAAGTTCTCTTGTACAAATTTAAACTTGTTGGTTTTAAATAACAACAAAGCTTCGGTTTGTCTTCTTGACAGACAGATGGTGCTGTTTACACACAGTGTCACGTAGCTTGCTAAGGACGACCTGTCTAAAGACTTCTCCAATCTTAATCGGACCGAAACAGGTCACGAGGCCTACAACCCTGCAAACTATATTATGATGATGATATTGACGATGATGATTATTGAGTTACGTAGCTTCTCGTATTGTATGGATCTCTTAATACTGTGACGTATGTTGGGGTGTTGGTTTTTGACAGTGACATGGTGAACATTATGAATTATACGAGACCTGTTCATTGCACTTTAAAGTGGAAGTATCTTTTCACCTTGAATTTCTCGTTATAAAATATTTTTTACGCAACTTCTTTCGTACCTAAAGCAGACACTCCCGCTTATTTACTGTTTGAAGGACCGACAGTCACGGGTCACGTTTCAATTCTTGCCAGGAGATGGAGTACCCTGAGTGAGGATGTTCGTGATTCTAATCAGGCCATGCGCGATCCGGGATAGTACCTAAAACTGGGAACAAGGAGAGCGTAAATGGTAAATAGACTGTTCAACAAGCTGAAAGTCTGAGGAAATGTTGTTCGATTCTGGTCAGGTGTAAGAGACCTTGTTCTTCGAAGTCCAGACGGACCCATGGGCCCATCCAGCCTCCTATCCAGTAGGGAGCGAAGGGCTGACCACTCACTCCTATTTAAAGCTGAGGTTAAGAACGAGTACTTCTTCCTAGAGTGACCAGAGGGAACTGAGAGCAGGTTAGGATTCTTCCCTTATATTATTTTCAGATAATTATTCGTTACTCATTCTATCAGTCGTCGCTGCATATTGGATGAAAGTACAGTCTCTTTAAATAAATAAATGAATATTGACACTTTTAAATACGAGTAATTTCGAATATGTTAAATGATGGTACTGTTTAGAGCCGTGACATATTTCGGGTAGGAAAATGAAGGTACACGCTTTTGTCTTAGCAGTGTCTAAATATCATATTGCAGTATCCAAATGTCTTGTTCACTAACGCCTACTAATTTTACAAGCACAAAATAATTTCGCACATAAAGGAACGCATGCACTTTCCTGTATATGAGGCATAAATACTGTGCAAGTAAAATTGAAATTAAAAATGAAAGAGGGGTCCATATTAAAAATGGCGTTCTGTTTTCAACCAGTAAAATGTTTTACAGGGTTAGAGATTAGACCGTGTGGCTGAGTTAAGAGTTGGTGGTGTTCCTGAAAAATTAAAAAAATCCTCCGGCTTATATGTTTTATCTATGGAAACTTTTCCTTTTTTTTTAATTTCTACTCTATATCTTTCACCCCCTCTCTGCCTTCTAGGGGGTATGATTAATGCGAGTAGATGTCAGCAGGGAGCAAATATCTGAAGGCCTTGCTTGTTAGATTCTCCTACATGTATAGGCTAGACAAGGATAAAATCTATACTGTACAGGCTTATTTATTATTACGAGACTGAGCTACAGGGAAGTCGGTGCGAGCTCTCCTTAACTTCAGCCTCAGATCACCAGAATATATGACACTTCACGTACCCTTGGGCCACGCGCCAGCATCTTCTGAGAGGAAAAAAAATAAACCCCCACGCACCGCTTCATATGATAACAACATAACTCTTGTCACAGCGCGCAGTCACGGCTTAACCTAATGGAAACATCCTTATCTAATACCGCCCATTATTCTAACTTGTATCTGTTTATATGCCAGCCGCTTTCATTTCAGTTGCATCACCCTGAAACAAAACCCCGGTTTGTAAAGCAGGAAAGTAAATGTCTCGCAATTCCGAAAAAATAAATGAACGCTGTTTACTTTTTGTGGCGATTTAAACAGCTACTGCTAAATCCACGAGACATTGGTGGTCAGAATAATAGCATTCGCTGCTCTTTTGTGCAGCTGTAATTCTTATTCAAGTTAATTCCTGGATAAAGAACTGCAAAGCGATGGGGACGAATGATTTTGTAATTGAAACAGTTAATTTGTTTGACCGGATTAAGCACAGTAACCAGCTTATCGCCATAAAAGCTTTCGGCTACTTTATACACTCAAAGAACTTTACAACAACAACAACAACAACAACTGCAGATGAATGTTGCATTTCCGCAGTGGTAAAAACACTTTCCGCTGAATACCACTTCCAGAAAAAAATGCGACTGGCGCTTGAACCTGCGTGCGTGGAGGTATTTCATTATTTGCATTATGTTGCAAATCATAAACATGGATGAAATAATTTAATTAGCACGCCAACTAATGCACGTACATATTTTTTTTACATTAAAACATTTAAAATCGCTCCAACATGTTTCGATCCTAAGATCATCTTCAGGGAGCTACACTGTTCCTCACTAAAGTCACATATTTAAAAACACTCACTGATTAATTTCCTTATATTAAATTTGTGCTATGGCAAAATGTCGTATTGTGTAAGTCGTACACTGCTGAGAATGCGCAGAATACTAATTAATTGACCCTACGAAATGCACGGTGCAACGATAAAGATGGATGAAGTATTTGCTACACGCAGCACGCAAACCGTTTCGGACGGTGCATAATTAACTGATCTTCCTCAAAGGTTTGGTTTTTAAAAACTTTTCGCTGTGAAGTTTGTAGTTTTCAATCTTGTTTATAAGTGACTCAGTAAACGTTTATAGAATATGATGCCTTGTAGTCCGGTAGATGTACACTGACATTTCGGAAGGAAAAGCCACATTCATATTCAGGGTCAAACCGCTGCAGTGCGGTTCCATAAGGGTCAAACGAAACAATATGATTCATTTACCGCTGTGAGGCTTCATATCCTACATTAATAAACCTTGCCGTGATAAGATGGATTCAGGCTGCCTTAAAGTAATGAATTTTAAATTACTGAGTAAGCCAGCGAAGTAACAAGAACATTAAGTAGCCTACTGTGAAGTAAACGTATTTCATCGAGTATAAAGAAACGAATATTTTACGCAGTGGTGGAAAGTAGTTTAATTAACGTTCGTGAAATTTGGACAGTGGATTACAGAATAAATAAAAAGTTGTTAATCACAGAAGTGGATTTTTTTGGAGAGGAGCTGCAAGAAAATTTAAAATGTTAAAATTAAGAAATAAAGTTACTAAAAAAAAGAAGTCTAACGCAAACAGATCTGGAAAGAATGGAAAATAACACGTTAAAATGCTAAGGACCTATACCGTATATTCTCGAATCTAATCCGCACTGATTTTTGACGATTTGTTAAACGAAAAAAGAGTTACTTCGCGTCTCTAATCCGCACCTTTGGGAGGACGATGGTGAAGATAAAGATGATAGTGACTGGGTGACGGATAACGATTCAGTTATAAGTGATGACGGCGAGCCTGATGAATAATAAATGATATTATATAACATTATAAATAACAAATAAAATAATAAACTATTGTATTGTATTGTTCTTACGGCACGTACAGCAGCTCTATCATATTTTCAGAATCCAGCTCACGACCGCGAATCTAATCCGCACGCGATTCTAATCCGCATCTGATTTTTTAGTCCTCTGAAACTGTAAAAAGGGTGCGGATTAAATTCGAGAATATATGGTATTACGCGTGGGAGATAACAGATGGCCTAAGCGAATACTGACCTGGTCGCCGGAAGGAAGAAAAAGAAGAGGAAGACCTGAAATGAAGTGGGAAAGAGAAGTGGAGAGAAGGATGAAGTAGAAGAATCTAACACCTGAACACACAGTAAGACGACAAATATGGGGAGAAGTGACTGAGAAACAGTAGCAGGTGTAACACTAGAAAACTGTTATAGATAGAATGAAATATAAATATTCTTTATTGCTGTGAATCTGTCTCTCTCTTATTCGTCTTCTAAGAAAGTCGATCTAACTTTCCACAAAGGCTTATTCTCTGTCCGCCTCCCATTTTCCTCCTCTCAGAAGCTATATGCCCAGTGGAAATGTCTTTGTGAGCAGTGCAAACTGCACAGGGCCGACACAATTGTCCACAATGTCACTAAACATGTTATTCTAATTAGCATCCTGGCTTATCACAAGTCAGCTAATTTGTATTGTCCCTCTGAAGTTGTAATTGTGTGTGGTTGGCGAGATAACACATGGGTCGTGCTCAGACACAATTTGTCACGGACTTCTCGTGGTTTCCCGTCAACAACTGCTCCCTGTTGTGCAAGAGGGTAAGGACGGCAGTCCACAAAATGTTACAAGGAGGCATAGCTACAGGGTGTTAAAAGGACGGCAACCTACAGGATGTTACAACACAACACAAATATATGCGCTTGTGTTCTGAATATGAAACTCGATGTTCAAGATATTAACCAACAACTGCACCCAATAAAACACAAATCATGAAATACAATTCATCATAAGTGTCAACCCCTACATGTCTCAGTACAGAAGTGCCATCCAACATGTTTCGACATTTAGAAGTTCATCGTCAGGCTAAAATACTTGTCGAAACATGTTGCATTAAATGACATATATTATTTGCTTTGACTATTTATTTACATAATGTTAAAAGTTAGCACAACGGGATGTCCACTCTCCAAATTATTATTTCTAGCCAAACTATACAAATATCAGAACATAAAAAAGGCAATACGCGTTTATGCATGCTTTTTATGTTTTGAACAATTATTTTAGCATGGTGATGACCTTGGAAACGTCGAAACGTGTTGAATTAAAATACATATATGCTTAGTTATGTTGACTCTTTATTTACATAATAATAATTAGGAATTATTCTTTCAGATTTGAGGCGTGTTTCTTTGCAGAATGGATAACTTTTGAAACTGTGGCTCCTTAGATGTTATTTGGTAGGAACCCTTCGACGGGGATCAGGCATTTCAAGGGCTGTGTCTACATAGAACATCACTTAAGAGCAACAAGGGATACAATTTTGCTGTTTCAAGAAAAATCATATTTCTCTTGGACATTTCGGACGTGGTGAAAAGAGAAACTTATTCTTCTCTCTTTTATATCAGAGTCACTGGTGTTCTTAGAGACGTTACGCATGTTTGCGCAGGGCTCACTGCTCACTGGCACCGCCGGCTCGTTAAACAGGCCTTTGATCTGTCATCTCATGAATTTAGAGTTAAACGCTTCTATATTTTCAGGTCAAGTGTAGAGGGAATACATTACCTTCGCTTTTTTTTATTCGCAAGGGAGGAAGGATGACGTAACACAAGGCAATGGTTAAATAAAGAAAATAATGCTGTAGGACAAGGCCATGCCTTTGGTCATGCTTCTAAAAGTGGAATGATTGGGTTCAGTCGAACAGAAATTCATGTGTAATTTGTGCTGAAAAGTTTGCACTGGGACAGGTTTGTTTTCGAGTACGTCACCGTTCCCCTGTAAGATACAATGTTACAGTGTTCAGTATTTTCATCTGTCATCGGATAATAGGCCGATAGGAATCTGCAGTAATACAAAGACTCTCATACCAACAAAACACAATAAATGAAAAATTAATGCAGAATTATTATATAAATTGGTACTTTCCAGAACAGAGGAATATTGTTAGTGACATTTCTTAAATTTTGTGGTTCCTGTTCCGAGGTCAATGACTGGGCCACACAATCCACATATTCTGAAACACAGTGCAATATGAGGAGTGCGAAATTGGAGGTTCTTACAGCGTTGTTGATGAAGATGCAAAACTTCAGGTACGTGACACCGTGCCTACTGGTAATTTGCTTGACCCTGAAAAAGAAGGTATTCGGTTTCTCGAAACGTCATAACTGTTTACCAATAGACAAAGTAAAATTTTCCCGTTCAGTCTTCGGTGAAAGCCTGATTTAGTATAAATCCGTGAGGTATTAAATAATGGTGAACAGAAAGAGACGGTTACGCTAACTGTGTGTGTGCACAATAGATCGCTATGGCTGGCGTGCTAATGGACTGAATCTGTAAATTGGGCGTTACGATAAGAGCAGTGCTTGAAATCGCCTGGAGAAAACATGATTGATTCCATGTCACTATGTTATCATCTGTCTTGACAGTTGGAATCATACCTGCCCGGTAGATGTTGCCGTGGGCAACACAGCGCGACGTAAATTAAGTGGAAAATGATTTCAAAGAAACTGAGCTTGCGCAAATTCTTAGAGAATAAGTGATTTTTTTTTTTTTTTTTCCGGGAAGATGTTCGCTTCCCCCCCCTGCATATGTGAAGGACCTAAGCAACCTTTGAAGGGAAGATAGTCACTTACAGGTTCGGGGATAGATATAGGTTCTCTCTAATAGAATTAACATAAGCTGAATTTTATGTAATGACGTAAGGGAAGTCAGAATTGAAACGCGTGTTGTCATGCGCATTCGCAGAATTGCGAAAAGCGACTGTTAGCTTCGTCATGTCTGTCTGTCTCTTTCCCTCTTTCTCTCTGTCCGTCCACATGGAGTAATTCTGCTCACACTGGACGGATTTTCATGAAATTTGGTACTGGAAAATTTTTCGAAAATGTGACGAATTTCAAGTTTCATTTATATATGACAAGAATAACAAATACTTTACATGAATACCAATATACATTTATAATCACATCTCGCTGAGTTCCTCGTACAATGAAAAATGTTTCACACAATAATTGTTGAGAAAATCAACACACGATTTTCATATTCAAAATGTTTATCGAAGATCTTGCCGTTTATGAGATAACATAGAAAAATATTGTAGAGCCGGACAGGTCACAGATGACAATGACATGCGTGTTGCATGCTACACAGGGCTACACAGGGCTACAAACACACTCTCAGATTATAAAAAACCGCTTTTCTACGGCAACAATATTTAAGCGTACGCGTCTCAACGTTACTTGATACATACATATTTTGCTTGTCTTTTATGTTTACGGTTCCGTGCATCGCTGATCTATATTAATAATTGTCCAACGAGACACAACACAAAGCAGTCTATTTATTATTCTGCAAGTTCATTCTACATGTTTCGGGTGTCAACCACACCCATCGTCAGGAGTACACGAAACTGTAACTACAGCCTTCGGTACTGGTCATATTTTTTGTGCAGCTACCTGAGGCTGTAGGTACAGTTTTGTGTACTCCTGATGATGGGTATGTTTGACACCCGAAACTCGTAGAGTGAACTTGCAGAGTAATAAATAGACTGCTTTGTGTTGCAGCTTGTTGGACAGTTATTAATATAGTATTTTACTTGTCTTTTGTATTTTTAACCGAAACTTTAAATTAAAAATATGTAAGTTGTTACGTTTAGCTAGGAATTTACGAAACCCGGACGCCCATTACCACGATCATAAGAACCAGCCACTGTGCCATTCTGGGCTGAACGTCACCGAATATCCTATGTCCTAAAGGTAATTAGCGCAGGGACTCAAATTACACGCCCCCCCCCCCCATGAAAGGAAAACCTGACTTTTTCCGTCAAGTGTTCTTAAAAACAGTACTTATTCTCGTGTCAAAACACCAGAACGCGAATTGTAAAGTATTCGACGTGGATGGGTATTGAATCATTTAGAAACCGGAG
>Ga0123355_10017489_pt1 | contig 11335 bp, 12 predicted proteins | sample TergutEmb28metaG_3_FD_89872 | JGI IMG/M metagenome (GOLD analysis project Ga0123355, IMG submission 89872) | Embiratermes neotenicus P1 segment gut microbial communities from Petit-Saut dam, French Guiana - Emb289 P1 | ecosystem: Host-associated > Arthropoda: Insects > Digestive system > Gut ...
AGCAGGCAGTCGAGAACTCGATCCGGTTCTTCTGGACCATCTCCCAGGCCCAGATCTATCCCAGCCTCCAGTTGCTGGAGGCGGCCGGGCTCATCACCGGCCGCGCCGATCCGCAAGGCCGGCGGCCCCGGCGGGTCTTCGAAACCACCCCGGCAGGCGAGGCAGCACTCAGGGCCTGGCTCGCCCGTGACGAGCCGATGCCGTTTGAGCTGCGTGACACCGGCATGCTCAAGATCTTCTTCGCGGACGCGCTCGACCGCGAGCAGGCGCTCGCGCTGCTACGCGCCGTGCGCCAGCGCAGCGAGGAGCGGGTCAGCATCCTCCGCGCCATCGAACCGGCCGCCAAGGCCGCGCAGGCCGACGGCAACTTCTACCCGGACCTGACGCTGCAGCTGGGAATCGCCTATCACCAGGCGATCGTCGACGTCTGCGCCGACTTCGAACGCCGCTCAGCAGTACCAGCTGCGGATGCGAGGGAGCAGCCCCCTCAGGGGTAATCCTCGCGGATTACCCCAGGGAAGCGGCGGCTCCGGAAATAGCCCACAGGACCGATGCGGTGCATCGCCGTGCTTGGGCACTGTGGACCCATGAATGCAGGCCAGGCGACCTCAAGCGCAGATCCTCCGGCCATCGCCGGCCGGCGGCGGATCCTGGCACGAACCCGGCTCGACTTCTGGCTCGATGCCCTCCTGCTGGTGGCATACACGCTGGCCTACAGCCTCGGATTCACCGGAATCGCCGATCACGAATGGCTCGGCATCGGGCTTGGCGTGGTCCTGCTGGTCCACCTCACACTGCACTGGGACTGGGTGATCCGCACCACCCTGAAGCTGCTGCGCCCAGGCGGCCGGGAGCGGTTCATCTGGCTGGTCAACCTGCTCCTGCTGCTCTCGATGACGTTGTGCATCGCGTCCGGCATCCTGATATCTGAGGTGGCGCTGCCGGAACTGGGGATCACCCTTCGGACCAGCTCCTTCTGGCGCCAGATGCACGACACCACGGCGACGTTGACGCTGATCCTGGTCCCCGTCCACGCGGCACTTCGCTGGCGCTGGATCGTGGGCGTGGCCCGCCGCTTCGCATCCTGGCGTCCGGGGCGGTCGCGATGAGGTTTGTCCGGCATCTCACCGCGGTCGTGCTCGTTGTGGCGGTCATCGTCGGGCTGGGCATGCTGTGGGCGCACGCCTCCGGCGGCGGCAGCGGTGTCGGCAGCGAACTCAGGCGGGCTCCTTCGAGCGAGGTCACCCTGCGGCTGAAGGAGATCAAGGCTGGCGTGCTGAGGGTGCGGCCCGGCAACGGGTTCGGGTTCGACCTCGCCAATACCAGCAACCTGATCCGGACCGGCGAGATCGAGGCGGCACTGGCGGCCGTCGTGATTACGGTCAGCGCTGCCCGGCGGCGGCATCGCAGATTGCGCCGTACCGCCAAGGTGTAGAGCGGCTGGCGGGGAGCGTCTTCAGTGCCGAGCGGCCTCGGACGATCCACTCGCCGGCGTTCGGCGGGTACCGTCGGCATCATGGACGAAGAGGCCTTCCGCACGTACATCGCCGAGTTCAATGCCGCCAACTTCGGTGCACTCGCCTGGTACTACGGCCGGTTCACCCGCATCCGCATCGGCCGCCACAGCGAGAGCTGAGGCGGCGAGCAAAGGTAAGCGAAGGTGCAAGAGCCCGGCATCACCTACCGGCTGCTCGACGGGCGGGAGGCGGCGGCCAGCGAGGAGGATCTGCTCGCTCTCGACCGCGAGGTGTACCCGAACGCCGATCACGAGCAACGGGCCAGGCAGCTCAAGGTATGGCGCCGCCAGCCGGGCTTCGCGCTCGCCGAGGCCAGGCACGGCGGTTACCTGGTCGGCTACGCGGCCGGGATGCCGCTGCGCTCCTCGACCTCCTGGTGGCGCGAGCTGACCACGCCGCTGCCGCCGGACCTCACCGCGGAAAATCCGGGCCGGACCTTCGCGCTCACCGAACTGGAGGTTCGTGCCTCCTGGCGCCGGCAGGGGGTCGGCAGGCAACTGCACGACCTCATCCTGGCCGACCGGACCGAAGAGCGGGCGACCGTCACCGTTGCGCCCAGCGCCGTCGCGGCGCAGGCCGCCTTCCGCAGCTGGGGCTGGCGTAAGGTGGCGCGAACCCAGGACCGGACGCGGAGCGAAGACCCGCGCGATCCCGTGCGAGACGTGCTGCTCACCGGCCTCCCGGCCGAGGGCGCCCCCGGTGCCCCCTTCCCACCGGGACCGGACGAGCGCAGAATGCCAACATCGGCTGACTTGCGAGCATGGGGCGGGAACCCATAAAAGCCATGAAACGGTCATCACTGCATAGGGGCGATCGTGGCGGAAGTGATAATCGATCCGGAAGTCCCAGCGCGGGCACGGCGTGAGCTTGAAGAGGCGCCGCTGAGTTCGCTTCTCGGATTCAGTGACCCGTCGCTCGATGCCGCCCGCCGGGCAAAGGACCAGGGCTCGAATGACCAGAGATCCCGCAAGGGTCCTGCCATGCTGCTGGTGGGCGGCACCATCGGCGTGATGGTGCTCCTCGCCGTCGCGCTCATGGCCGCGTCCGGCGCGGCGTTCGCCGCCCTGATCGTCGCGGCGATCGTCCTCGGTCACGCGGCCATCGCCGGCTCCGTGCTGTACCCGGTGGACCGGACCAGACGCACGCGGCCCGCGCGGCGCCGGTCCCGATGGGGCAGGAACGCCGCCGTCAGCTACCACCGCCGGTACGTCGTCCCCGAACTTGACCTGCACGGCGAGTCGAAGCTTCTCTGGGAGCGGGCGGCCCGCGCGTCGCGCACTATCCGCCGCTCCGACGCGGTGCGCGACGGTCTCATCGACACCGTGGAGGTGACCGCGGTCCTGCCGTACCACCTGTGGGACATCGGGGAGCGGCTTGCCCTGCTTTCTGCCCCTGAGCGGCGTTTGTCGGCCATCATGCGGCACCTGGACGAGAGCGACCCGGACGTCCGCGCCATCCTTGAGCCGCAGCAGCGGACCCGCGACCTCGCGGTCGCCGATGTAGAGCAGCGTGTCGGCCGCCTTGAGGCGTTCGCCGCGCTGACCGTCAAGGCGGACACCGCCCGCAAACGCCAGCAGGCCATCGCGGACCTGGCCGAACTCAACCCCGATTACGAGGAACTGCTCGCCCGTCTCGGCGACATGGAAAACGCGCTGAGCCCGACTGGCCATCCGGCTGACCAGCTCCGCGCCGTCGCGGACGACGCCGATGAGGCTGTCCGTCAGGCGAATGAGGCAGGCCGCTCTCTCGTCCTCCCGGAGCGTGATCCGTCCTAAGCCCCGGTCAAAGCCGTATCCATCCTGAACGGTCCGTGTTCCACGCATTCCGCCCGCTTTCCGCCGGCTCGGCGATCACCGGGCGGGCTCGAGCAGCACCTTGACGGCGCCGGTGCGCCGCGAGTCCTTCAGTGTGAGCACCGCCTCGTCCCAGCGCTCGAGGGGGAAGCGGTGCGTAATGACCGGCGTCAAGTCGAGACCGTCGGCGATGAAGTCGAAGTAGTGCTGCATGGCGTGCTTGGAGACGCCGTCCACCGCCTCGACGCCGAAGCCGTTCGATCCGATGACGCGCAGCTCCTTGAAGTACAGCGGGGTCCATTCGAAGCGCCTGGGCGGTTCCACGCCGGAGACGACAAGCGTGCCGCCGGTGGCGAGCAGCCGGAGCGACGTCTCGACGGTCTGGACCGAGCCGATCGTGTCGTAGACGACCGCGGGGCCGTCCTGCAGCCAGTCCCGTTTGCTCCACGGCGTGAGCGGCCTGCTGCCGACGCGGTGCGCGACCTGCGCGACGAGTTCATCCGGCGCGGTAGACAGCACGGCGTGCGCGCCAAGCCGGGTGGCGAGTGCGGCCCGCGGGCCGGGACGCGTCGCCGCCCACACCTCGCAGGCCGGGTACAGGTGCCGCAGCAGCGCGATGGCCGCGAACGCGAGCGTGCCTGAGCCGTAAACGAGCACCGGCCGGTCGCTGGCACCAGGCGGCGCGAGCAGGATGGAGCGCAGCGAGACACTGACCGGGTCGGCGAGCACGGCCGCCTCATCGGAGATGCCCTCGGGAATGGCGAATAGCTGCGATACGTGCGCGGCGAACCGCTCGGCGTGCGCGCCCGCGGCCCCCGCGCAGTTCCCGAGGTGGATCGAGACCGGCAGCCCGCCAGCGCGGAAGTTTCGGCACCAGGGGTAGCGGCCATCCAGGCAGGCCCCGCACGGCGGGTCGATGCCGCGCGGAACGCAGGACAGCCACGGGTTCAGCACGACGCGCTCGCCCGTGTCCAGCCGCCGCCCGACGACCTCGTGGCCGAGCACGTGCGGAAACGATACGAGCGCGGTGAGCGGGTTGTCGCGCGCGCCGTTCAGCAGGATCTGCTTGACATCGGAGCCGCACAGGCCGGAGAAGGTCGTCTCGACGCGCACCCAGTCCCCGGCCGGAAGTGGCTGCTCCTCGACGTCCTCGATCCGGACAGGCGCGAGCCGGGAGACGAAGGCCCGCCGGTTCACCCGGCCGCCGATGGCGGAGGCAGCCTCGCGCGCGAGGCTGTTCCGGAATACCAGCGCCTTCACGTCGACCACCTCCGCCGGGCAGCCTGAAACGACCCTAACTGCCTCAAAGCTGCCCGAGCAGTGCAGCCAGCGTCAAGAACCCGGCTCCGCGCAGATGAGCCCCCACGGCCTGTCGTTCACCCGGGTGATGACGACCGTGGCCCGGCCCGTTCCGGCCAGCTTCAGCCGGCGGCGGATAGCGTCGACGTCCCCCGCCAGGCCGCGCCGGCGGATGTCAACGGCGCCGATGCCAAGCTCGCGGAGCCGGACGGCGAACCGCTTCTCGTTCCACGGGGCGGAGTCGAGCACCCGCAGCGTCCGGGCGAACGGCGTGCGTACCGGCCGCTCGGTGGTAACGAAGGCGATCCGCGGATCGATCTTGGCGACGGCGCCTGGCGCTCCCTCGGCCGCACTGCCGAGCGCGCGTGCCAGGTCCTCGACCAGACCGGCCCTGGTGACCGCCGGGTTCGGGTCGAGCAGGTACTCCGCGGGCGCGGCGACTGGAACCGGATCGCCGGGGACCCCAGTCATCGTGTGCACCAGGCCGTCAGGGCCCAGGATCGTGGCCCGCCGCGGCCCTGCCGGCATTGGCCCGGGCCCCGCGCCGGCCCCAGCGTGGTCGCCCGCGCCTGCGCCGGCCCCAGTGTGGTCTCCCGCGCCTGCGCCCGCCCCAGCCTGGCCTCCCGCGCCCGTCCGCTCCCCGGCTGACCCGCGGGACCAGAGCACCGCCTCCTTGAGGTCCCGGCCGTCGGCGATGAACTCGGCCTCCCACCCGTCGGGGATCAGCTCGGCGGGCAGCCCGGGCGCTGCCTTGACGCACACCGCGGGCACCTGGGCGGCGAGCGCGAAGCACCACGCGAGCGACGGCTCACTGTCGCCTGCCGCGAACCTGCGCGTCCCGGCCCGGCGGGCCGGATCGATGAACACCGCGTCCAGCCCGCGGAACCGCAGTTCGCGGACGTCGGCGACCACCGCGCGGACGTTGCCGGCCACCCCGTAGACGCCGGCGTTGTGCACCGCGAGCCGCGCGTGCACGGCGTCCCGGTCGGCGGCGAGCACCTCCCGCCCCGAAGCAAGCGCGATGAGATCCCCGCCGATGCCGCAGCACAGGTCGGCGACCAGCCGGGCGCCGGGGAGCCGGCCAGCCCGGTACCGCGCGACCGCTTCGGACGAGGACTGCTCGTAGCCCGCGCGAGTGAACAGCATGTCCGCTGCCCGGGTGAACTTCGCCCGGGCGGCGAGCCGCAGCTCGCGCTGCGCCATCGCGGCGGCGACCAATTCGGCCGGGTACTCCCGCCGCAGCCTGGTAGCGATCGCGAACGTCCCGTCGTCCGGGTGCCGGGGGCCGTCCGGGGCGCCCGGAGTGCCTAGTTCGGCGGGCAGCCGGGACAGCAACTCCCGGCCTTCAGCCGCTAGCAGCACGGTGGGATCGCCGTTCACCGAGCCGAGGCTAGCCGTTGCGGGTCAGTCCGGCCGGCCCGCCCCCCGGATGACGTCGTTGGAGGATCGCCGGTCAGGCTGGCAGCAAAGACCAGGACGGCAGCAGGCTGACGTCGGCCACGGTCTCGGGCAGCCGTCGCATCGCGGTGATCCGACGCTCGGCGAACTTGGCCGGGTGGCCGGTCCTGTCGCGGTCCACCCAGACCGACCGCAGCCCCATCCGGGAGGCCGGCAGCACGTCATGCACCCAGCTGTTGGCGACGTGAATCCAGTTGTCCGGCGTCGCGCCGGTCAGTTCCGCGAACCGGCGGAAGTGGCCGAGGTCCGGCTTGTACGACCGCACCTGCTCTGCGGTCACCACGACCTCGAACGGGACCGGCAGCCGGGACGACGTCGTGGCGAACAGGTCGTCGTCGCAGTTGGTCAGGATCGCCAGGTGCCAACCGAACGACACGAGGGTTTCAAGCGCTTCCGCCACGTCTTCGAACACCGGCATCGACGGCCACGCGGAGACGAACGCCCCGGCGTCGACGGACGGCAACGGCGCCCCGGTCCGTCGCGCCGCCCACGTCAGCCCGCCGGTGAGGATCTCCCGGTAGGGCCGCCACTGGGGTTGCGCCTCGAGGACGGACTCGGCTCGGTGGTAAGCGGCGAGAACGGCGGCGGCGTGACCCCCGACGACCGGTTCCAGGGCCTTCAGCATGCAGGCGTTCCAGTCCGCGATCGTGCCGTAGCAGTCGAAGGTCAGCCATCTGGTGGCGGCCAATCCATCCTCCCGAGTTACTTCTGAAACCGTACTCCGCAGTAGGCGCCCGCCCCGCCACTACAGTAACTGTTGTTATCTGTTCTTGAGTGGTGAATTCGTGTGGAATCCACCGCCCGTGGTGCGCATTCGACCACGGCTTCGACTGCCACCCCAGGTGAAGCCGGTTCGTCCGTGCCCCCTACCCCCGCTGGCACGGACTACCCCGCCTGACAGCTATCTGCGCCCCGATGCATGATCGTGCTTAGCCAAGCGAGCAGCGAGGAGGCAGCCCACATGGCCGACGACGTGTTCAACTACTCAAGCGGCTTCGGGAACGAATTCGTTACCGAGGCGGTAGAGGGTGCCCTGCCCGCGGGTCGAAACTCCCCTCAACAGGCGCCGCTTGGCCTGTACGCCGAGCAGCTGAGCGGCACAGCGTTCACCCAGCCCCGGGCCGTCAACCGACGCACCTGGGTGTACCGGATCCTGCCGAGCGCCAGGCATCCGGCCTTCCGGCGGATCGGCAACGGGAACCTGAGGGGTACGCCGTTCGACGAGCTCGAGCCGGACCCCAACCGCCTGCGCTGGGACCCGCTGCCCCTGCCGGTCCAAGACGACCCCACCGACTTCATCGACGGCCTGTACACCGTCGGCGGGAACGGCGACATCCGGACGCGGGCCGGCCTGGCAGTGCACATCTACGCCGCAAACAGGTCGATGACCGGCCGCTACTTCGTCGACTCCGACGGCGAGCTGCTCTTCGTCCCCGAGCTGGGTGCCGTGATCCTGCATACCGAGCTCGGCCCGCTACGGGTCAGTCCCGGCGAGATCGCGGTTGTGCCGCGCGGTATCCGGTTCCGGGTTGAGCTCGGCGGCGACTTCGCCCGCGGTTACCTGTGCGAGAACTTCGGCGCCGCCTTCACCCTCCCAGAGCGCGGTCCGATCGGCGCGAACGGCCTGGCCAACGAGCGGGACTTCCGTTACCCGCACGCCGCGTTTGAGGAGCGCCGCGAGGACGTCCAGCTGGTGAACAAGTTCGGCGGCAACCTGTGGGCCGCCGACTACGACCACTCACCGCTCGACGTGGTCGCCTGGCACGGCAGCTACGCACCCTGCAAGTACGACACGAAGAACTTCATGGTGATCGGGACGATCAGCTTCGACCACCCGGACCCGTCGATCTTCACCGTGCTCACCAGCCCCAGCGACACAGACGGCCTGGCCAACGTCGATTTCGTGATCTTCGCGCCGCGCTGGCTCGTCGGCGAGAACACCTTCCGGCCGCCGTGGTTCCACCGCAACGTCATGTCCGAGTACATGGGCCTTGTCGCCGGAACCTACGACGCCAAGGCGGAAGGGTTCACCCCCGGCGGCTGCTCCCTGCATAACACGTTCACCAGTCACGGCCCCGACGCGGAGACCTATGCGCGGGCGAGCACGCAGGAACTGAGCCCGCAAAAGCTCGACGGAACGCTGGCGTTCATGTTCGAAAGCCGCTGGACGATCATCCCCACAAGGCAGGCCATGGAGGCGGATCACCGGCAGCGCGATTACGACGACGTGTGGTCTGGATTGTCACGGAATTTCCGCTAATCCGGGACTCTCGAGGGACTCAAGGGGGAAGGCCGGGCAACTGCCCGGCCTTCCCGAAATTTCCCTTCTGACCGGTCAGCCGCCAGGTCCCTTTTCAGTCACTAGGGCATTCCATGTCTGCAAGCCGACGATGCCGTTCACCGCGAAGCCCTTGACCACGCCTGCCATGTTCTTCTGGAAGGCGATGACAGCGGCCCGCGTCTTTGGCCCGAAGATGCCGTCCACGACCAGTTTTCCGGCTGGCTTGCCGATGGTGAAGTTGAGCTGGTCTTGCACGGCGCGCACCGCCGCACCAGTGCTGCCCTCCCGGACGGTGATGATGAGCGCGCTCCACGTCGCCGGGCCCGCAACGCCGTCCCTAGTCAGGTGATGGGCGCGCTGGTAGGCGAGCACGGCGGCCTCTGTCTTCGGCCCGAAGACGCCATCGACCGTGAGCTTCGCGCCGTGCGCGTTCAGCAGGTACTGGAGCGAGCGGACGGTGACCCTCGGCCACGTCTTGTTGGGACCTTCCTTCAGGACTGGCCAGCGCAACGCAGGCGAGACGGTAGCGGACAGCAGTGTCGCCGTCGCGGCCGTCCTCGGCGGCGCCGCGGTTGCCGCCGTTGCCCCGGGTACCACAGTCAGCCCGCACGCGATCGCGGCAGTGAGCGCGGTAGCGCCGCCCAGAGCGGCAATAGATCTCTTCATCGGGCAACCCCCTTCTCCCATACACCCTTACTTCCAGTACTAAGCGCGCCGGAATGTGGCGCAAGGGGCCGAAAGGCCTGCAAAGCCACCGAGTCTGGTGCGTCGCTGACTGGATTGCGGGCACCTGGAACCGGGGCCCCGCTATGCGGCCGGGCGGAAGAATTTATGACAACGCGGGTCGGTCCCCTGTTGTCAAGCGGGGAACCACTAGTCCCAGCCGCACCGTTTTGTGCTGCTGACCAGTACATACCTGTTCATAAGCGACATAGTTTCCGCTAAGTTACGTGGCATGGCTGGCTCGTATGTCACGGTCGGTACCGGCGACCATCACGTCATCGCGTTGCATGGCTGGTTCGGCTCCGCCGTTGGCTGGGGTCACCTGCCCGACTATCTGAGTACCGCGCAGTTCAGCTACGTTTTCCCCGACCTGCGCGGCTACGGGTCGCGCCGGGGCGAGGACGGCCAGTTCACGATGGCCGAGGCCGCGGAAGACGCTATCGCGCTCGCCGACGTCCTCGGCTGGGACCGGTTCAGCCTGGTTGGCCACTCGATGAGCGGGGTCGCCATCCAGCACGTGCTCGCCCAGGCACCGCACCGGGTGCGCCGCCTGGTCGGCGTGGCTCCGGTCCCGGCTACCGGCCTGCCGCTCGGGGAGTCGGAGTGGTCGCTGTTCTCCGCGGCCGCCACCAGCCCGGCGAGCCGCGCGATGATCGTCAATTACGCCACCGGCAGCCGTCTGACCCCGGCTTTCATCGACGCGATCGTCCGGCACTCGCTGGACAACTCCGACCCGGCCGCGTTCGGCGCCTACCTCCCGTCCTGGGCCCGCGCGGACATCCTGCCCCGGGTCAAGGGCAACGAGGTCCCGGTCAAGGTGATCACCGGCGAGTACGACCCGACACAGCCCGCGGAGTTCATGGAGCAGGCCTGGCTGCAGGTCTACCCGAACTCCGAACTCGAGGTACTCCGCGGCACCGGTCACTATCCGATGTACGAGACCCCGGTCGCGCTGGCCGTCTCGATCGAGGAATTCCTGTCCCGCGGCTGAGCCGGGGCCACACGCCTGGTCCTACGATGCCGGGCCGTTCGCGGTGCGGTGGCTACAAGTCAGCCACGACCGGGATGATGTCGCTGCCGATGACTTCCAGCGGCGCCACGTCCCACACGCCTGCGACCTGCCCGATCGCGGCATTGAAGCCGAGTCGGGCGAGACGGCCGAGGTCGTCGATGATCGGCTGCGCGCCCCGCGACGTGTCGAACGAGTACAGGACCGTCTTGTAGATGCTGTCGTAGTCGCGCCCGACCGCGTCGCAGTGCTGGCGCAGGATGTCGAGCTTGCGGGCCTCATCCCGGCCGGCGAACAGGTTGCACGCGTCGGCGTACTGTGCGACCAGTCGCAGCGTCTTCTTCTCTCCGCCGCCGCCGATCATGATCGGCGGATGCGGGCGTGACAGCGACTGCGGCGAGTTCAGCGGGCGCTCAAGCTGGTGGTGCTTGCCGTGGTAGGGCGATTCGTCGCCGCGCCACATCTGGAGGCAGATCTGGACGGTCTCCTCGAGCCGCTCGAAACGTTCGGCCAGGGGCGGGAAGGGAACTCCGAGGCCGCGCGACTCTTCCTCATTCCAGCCGGCCCCGATGCCAAGCCAGGCTCGCCCGTCTGACAGCACGTCAAGCGTGGTGGCGATCTTTGCCAGGATGCCGGGCTCCCGGTAGAACGCACCCGTGATCACCGTGAGCAGCGAGGCATGTGACGTGCACGCGGCCACGTACCCCAGCGTCGTGTACCCCTCGAGCATTTCCATCTCGGCCGGCCCGACGACGGGGATCTGGAAGAAGTGGTCCATCACCGCGATGAACTCGAATCCCGCGTCGTCCGCGGTCCGCGCTACGGTCGCGAGTTCCCGCCCAAGCGCCCCCGGGCCGCGCGGCGATGTGAAGTTCGGAATCTGCAAGCCAATCTTCATTGCCGTCTACCTCCTGTCCCTAACCCTCTCACAGCGGTCCGCGGCGCCGGGGCGGCCTCAGTTCCCGGCGTCACGCGGGGGACTGGTAGTGCCGCAAGGGAGAACCAGGCCTGGAGAGACGTGAGTTACTGCTCGATCGTGATCAATTCAGTCTGAAACGCTTGAACTCATTAGCTAAACCGGATAAGTAGGAGATGTGTTACGTCAGGTGACAACAAGCCTGGAGGCGACAATGGCGTTTCGGCTCAGACACACACTCGCGCTCCGCGCGACCGCATGCGCGGCGGCGGTCCTGGCGATGACGATGGCGGCGGCATCGCCGGCCAGCGCGGACACCGCGCCAGTCCCGCTCTCCGC
>Ga0123355_10017490_pt1 | contig 11335 bp, 12 predicted proteins | sample TergutEmb28metaG_3_FD_89872 | JGI IMG/M metagenome (GOLD analysis project Ga0123355, IMG submission 89872) | Embiratermes neotenicus P1 segment gut microbial communities from Petit-Saut dam, French Guiana - Emb289 P1 | ecosystem: Host-associated > Arthropoda: Insects > Digestive system > Gut ...
ATACGAAGCAACCCGCCGCCTTTAAAGCGGCTGTGGTCACTTTATTATGGTTTGATTATACAACAGTGATACGTATTTTGTCAAAGATATTTTACTAAAAAGGTAAGTCACTAACAGTCCTTTAGTAAATTTATAGTAGAATCTATATCGTACACTTTCATCATAAGATTTGGGTCTAATACAACAAATTTATTTGTCTCTGGTTGTATACATATTTCTCCCGAAGCATTTATCGCTTTAAGATCAATATACACAATAGGAGAATCGGATGTGTTAATCAACATGTGAGCTCCGTTCTCGTGCGCTGGAAAAATAATAGCATCGCCCTCTGAAACTGATTTTTCACCATCTGGTGTTTTTAAAGTCCCTTCTCCTTTGATTATGTAGAACATTTCATCATTTGCTGTATGGTAATGATACGGAGAACTCGCTTTCCCGGGTTCAAGGGTTATAAAATTAACTTCTAAATTTCCCCATCCTTGAGCGTATGGCTGGCTTATGTTGCTTCTTTTAAATTCGTAAGAGTGTTTATGCTTACCATCTGGATCAAATGTTTTGTTCAAGTTTGCATCCCAATCACATTTAGCATCTTTTACATTTGAAATAATTATTTTCTGCATTTTTATGTCCCCCTTAACAAAATAAGTCTACCTGTTTATAACGGCTATGATATCTTAATTATACAGCAACGATCGTTTCAAGTAAAGCTAGAATTAAGCTTCAAATGAGTATAAAACTGTCTGTTTAACTGCTTTCAAACGCTTATGACCAAATCATCTTTTGTTTTGAAAACAGCGCAAATTTAGTTTGAAACACTATTAGTATATTGTAAAATTATGTAAGTGAATGTATGATTAATGCGACCACAGTGCTAAAGGGACGGTACAAATATTTTATGTCTTGGGGTTTGCTTCGCTGGAAGGAGGGTAGATTTTTTTACCTGACTGAAGGGAGGAGTAACCATGTCTTCATGCGAACTCTTACTACATATCGTTTTGATAGTACGTCTAGTTTACTATAGCGTGATGTTTTTGAAGATTATAAGGCAAAAAAATAGCCAGCCCCATAGCAAGGATTGAACTGCACCCCAAAAGTTAGACAGTTATGATAAACTATCTTTTAATTTGATGGGCGAGCAACTGCTCATCAAATCTTATTGTGTCGCCTTATGTATATTATTATAATGTTTGTAAACTATTTTATACGTTGATGATTTGGTCATAAGCTTTCAAATCCAGTAATATCAATAATTTGAGCGCAGTCTATTTGCAATCAACTCAACACTTTTAGCTATGGGGTATGTGCCATCAATACATATCACATCACAAGGTAATTCTTCTGCCCACTGCTTATGTTGCTCCGCCATTTCAAGCTCGTATTCATTTACCACCTCTAAGGGTTCTTTGCTATATCGCTCATCAGCCTCGTACATATCACCACCAGGCAATACTCTATCTCCCCATTGTGCAATACGACGCTTTCGGATACGCTCGGCACGCACCTCTGGCGGCACAGTGACAAATACTGCCAAATCAAACATCAATTCAAAATGTTTACGAATACTCCACATGCTACCCGACATAACAAATCGCTCGCACTGCGTTAAATCCCTCATCAAATGTGCTACTCGTTCTTCTGCCGGTCTAAAAACTGTGTACGGAATTTCTGTATCCCAACGCCAATGATAGTCGTCTATATCAAAATGTTGGAAATTTAAATGTTCTGCCAAAGCTCTGCCAATCGTAGTTTGGCCAGAGCCCGGAGCACCGAAAATTATAATTCCTTTAGGCATTTAAAATACCCTTTCAAAAAAATAAACTGGAGTTGTTACTTATGTCAAAAATTATCATTATCAGAGGCAATTCAGGAAGTGGAAAGTCAACAATCGCAAAAGAATTACAAAAAACACTCGGTCGTGGCACTATGCTAATTTCGCAAGATGTTGCACGCCGTGATATTATGTATGTTAAAGACAAGCCAAACAATAAAGCCGTTGACTTGCTGCAAACACTCATTACCTTTGCTCATAAGCATAGTGATATTTCAATTCTTGAGGGTATATTGTATAGTGACATTTACAAAAAATTGTTTAGCACTGTTTGCAAGCTATATGCTGATAATATTTTTGCATATTACTTAGATGTCTCGTTTGAAGAAACATTAAAGCGTCATGCTCAAAAGCCAAATTACGAGGATTTTGGGGAAGCTGAAATGAGGCAATGGTGGAGAGATAAAGATTATTTACCCGGTATGGCCGAAAAAACACTCAATGAAAAAATGAATAGAGAATATATTATTAATCTGATTTACAATGACGTAATGTACTAAAAAAGTGGATTGTCCCCAATCCACTTTCCAATCAATTTAAAATCAACGAGCAAATCTATAAGCCGAGTTCTGTCGCGGACAGCCATCTATCTAGATGCTAAGTTACCATAGCATTCTTGCGATACTACCTAAGCCAGGACGGGCCGCCCATGTGGCTTTGCTTGATCTTGCTCCGAATGGGGTTTGCAGAGCCTTATTTGTCGCCAAACAAGCGGTGAGCTCTTACCTCACCTTTCCACCCTTCCCTGGTTGTTGGCTTTTATTAATTTACGCTTTAGCTCAAATTAATAAAAACGATCAACAACATTTCAGGAGGTTTATTTCTGTTGCACTTTCCTTAGAGTCGCCTCCACCGGGTATTACCCGGCACCCTGCCCTGTGGAGCTCGGACTTTCCTCATGTAATTATGTTACATGCGACTGCCCAATTTACTCGTATTTATTTTTCTACTCTTCAGTACTTTCTACTTCATCTTCTATGTCTGCAGGAGTTTGATCTTCCGCTTCATCATCGTAATCGTCGTCATAATCATCATCGTAGTAGTCATCATCGTAATCATCGTCATATTCAACATCACCACGTAATTCTATATCCGCCTGCTTTTTAGAAAGGCTGATTTTTTTGTTAGCTTCGTCAATTTCTGTAACCTTTACAGTAATATCTTGACCAACAGTTAGCTCGTCTTCTGGCTTAGCTACATGCTTTTCGGCAATTTGAGAAATATGCACTAGACCATCTACGCCATCTTCTAAACTAACAAATGCACCAAATGGTGCTAAACGTACTACTTTACCCTCAACTAAATTACCAAGTGGATATTTTTCAACAATATTACTCCATGGATTATTAGCGATATCTTTAAGGCTTAAGGATATTTTATTTTTCTCTACGTCAACATCAATAACAGTAACGCTTACTTCATCGCCCTCGCTAAGTACATCAGATACTTTACGAACTCTGCGCCATGCAAGCTCTGAAATGTGAATCAGTCCATCTACTCCACCTAAATCTACAAATGCTCCGAAATCAGCTATGCGGCTAACTACACCATCAACTTTTTTGCCAACCTCTAAAACAGCATAAAGCGCATCTCTACGCTCTTTCTGCTCTTGAGCGGCTAACTCCCGTCTGCCGGCTACAATGCGCCTTTTAGAGCGGTCATATTCAAGAATTTGGAAATTTAGCTCTTGTCCTTTAAATTGCGACAAATCTTCAACATAGCGATTAGATATTTGAGATGAAGGTACAAATACTCTGTTTCCGAATATAGAAGCGATTAAACCGCCTTTTACTAAATCTTGCACTTTGCCTACTACTGCGGTTTTTTCATTGAAAGCTTGCTCAATTAATTTGTAATTAGTTTGAGCCTCTAGGCGTCTTTTTGAAGCTACAACGTTTCCATCTCCGTCATTAACACGCATTACAAGCACTTCGATAGGATCTCCAGGGCTAACTAAATCTTTAAGTTCAGCATTTGCATCATCTGTAAATTCATTTTTAGCAACTATGGCGTCAGACTTAAAGCCCAAATTTACAGTAATTTCGCTTTCAGTAACTTGTATTACGGTGCCCTTCACGACATCTCCCGTATGTAAAGATACTAAAGATTCGTTAAGCATTTCCTCGAAAGTTTGATTGGCTGAATCACTGTGGTTTGTTTCAACTTTTGTCTCTTCAGCACTAGCTTCTTCAGCATTTTCTATCGTATTTTCACTAGCCTCTACAGTAGTCTCGTCGCCAGTTTCAATTGCTTCATTGATAGTTTCTACGCTAACTTCCGTTTCATCCATAACAGGTTCGATGTTTTTTTCTAACTCATTCATAACAAGAAGAGCCTCCTTTGTAACTGAAGGCGGAGTCGAAGCCCCTGCCGTAATACCCATTGTAACATCTTTAGGTAATTCCTGCAACTGTATCTCATGAATACTTTGTACTAAAATCGCATTGGAGCAGTTTTTTTGGCAAATTTCGTGCAATTTTCGAGTATTAGCGCTATTTTTGTCACCTAATATTATCATTACGTCTACTATTTTTGATATTCGCTCAGCCTCCTGCTGACGTTTAACTGTAGCTTTACAGATAGTTTCGTATGCAATTACATCTACCCCCCAGGATTTTAAAGTTTCTAAAGCATTGTCGAAAACTTTTTTTGGGTATGTAGTTTGTACAACTAAAGTGTAGCTTTTTTCCTTATCAATTAATTCTAAACTTTCACAATTTGGTATAGCTATTGCATCAGAACCTGCATATCCCAAAACGCCAATAACTTCTGGATGAGAGGGGTCTCCAAGCATTATAAGGCTGCGCCCTGCATTCTTACTTTCTGCCGCTAGTTTTTGTATAGTTTTAACATGTGGACAAGTGCGATCTATGTAAGTGATTCCCCGCTTTTGTATCTCCTCTTCAACATAAAAAGGAATGCCATGAGCCCGAATTATTACATCTTCGCCCCGCCATTCTTCCAAGTTTAATATTACTCCCACGCCTTTTTCAGCTAAATCTTCAATAACTTGAGTGTTATGGATTAAGTTGCCAAGAACAGAGCATCTTTGCCCGCTTTCTGCTATTTCATAAGCAGTATTTACTGCACGTCTTACACCTGCACAAAAACCCATGTGCTTTGCTACAATAAGCTTCACTAGCCCACCAACTTCTCCACTTCTGACATTATTTCTGTCATTATTTCATCAATTTGCTCGGCTGTTAAACGGCCTCCATAGTATTTTTCTAAGCTAATTGCAGGCCCATATCGGATATCTATTGTAGAAAAAGTGCGGTAAGTTCCCCTTAATCCTGCCGGGATCACCGGGACTTGTGCTTTTACACCGAAAAGTGCCACTCCGCCTTTTGCGCTATTTATATCTAACGCTTGCATTCTGGTCCCTTGGGAAAAAATTACTAATCCCATTCCAGATTTTAGTGCTTTCATTGCATTTCTGTAGCTGGCCATATCTGCCTTTCCTCTATCGACTGGAAATGCACCCATTTTGCTAAAAAACCAGGCTTTAATAGGATTAGTAAATAATTCTTTTTTTGCCATAAAACACATTTGTCGCTTAACAAAAACAGCCAGCATTGCCGGATCGTATGAATGAATATGGTTGCTGCACAGGATAAAAGCGCCTTCCTCAGGAAGGTTTTCTACTCCGCTTATGCGAATTCTGTAACGTATTCGTGCCATAACACTTAATATAAAACATACAATCCGATAGAACATTTATGCTATCCCCTAACTTTTTTCATTTCATCAATGATCATGTTTGTAATTTCTTGCACAGACAAACCATCGGTATTTAAATAAATTGCATCTTCAGCTTTAACTAAAGGCGAAAATTCTCGATTCATATCTCGCTCATCCCGTGTTTTTATTGCCTCTTGCACTTGTTCAAAATCTGCTTCTTCTCCAATATTTTTAAGTTCGCTGCAACGGCGACGGGTTCGTTCTTCTACACTGGCATCTAAATAAATTTTTACTTGCGCATTGGGCAGGACATGAGTACCTATATCCCTTCCATCCATTACTGCATCGTATTTTGTAGCGAGTTCTCGCTGTAGGGCAACTAATTTTTCTCGTACAGCTGGGATTACTGCCACGGTAGATGCACCTTCACCGGCTTCTAATGTACGCAATTCATCACTGACATCTTCGCCGTTTAAAAATAATCTCTGTTTATTTTCTGCATCATGTTTAATATCTATGTGTATTTCTGTAAGCGTATTTGTTACAGCAGTTTTATTTGTTAAATCTATGCCTTTACGAACGTTATGAAGCGCAACTGCACGATACATTGCACCAGTATCTATATAAACAATGTTGGCGATATCTGCAACTGCTTTTGCCACTGTACTTTTACCTGACCCTACCGGGCCATCTATTGCTATACTAATCTTCAAAATTTCAGCTCCTTACGCTTGATCCGGCAAGATAGCCGGTAGAAAATGCAATTTGTAAATTAAATCCGCCAGTTGCGGCATCTACATCAATAATTTCTCCCGCAAAATATAAGTTGGGGATTTTTTTTGAGGACATATCAGTTGGATTGATTTCGCTAACATCTATACCCCCGGTAGTTATTATTGCCTCTTTAAAACCAGCCGTACCTGTAATTTCTATAGGCCAATTTTTAATTCTTTCTATAATTACTGCTCTTTCACTTTTTGTAATGGCATTTGCTTTTTTATTTGCAAATTCCAACACTACAGAACACAAACGTTTAGGAAGCATTTTTTCAAAGATATTTCCGATTAGCTTATTGGAATTTGCTTCAAAGGCGTTAATTATCAACTTGTCCAACTGCTTGATATCTACATCAGGCATAAAATCAATAGTTGCCCATGTACCTTCCTTCCAAAATCGACTAGCTTCAAGAGCTAAAGGACCAGATATCCCCTTATGAGTGAACAACAGCTCCCCCACGCCTTGAAAAGAATTCAATGTAAGACCTACCCTTAAACTGATCCCAGCCAAACCTTGTATATTTGCCAAAAGAGGTACTAAAGCCGGGCGTAACTTTGTTACTCTATGCCCAAAATCTTTAGCCCAAATATATCCATCCCCTGTAGAACCAGTTGCAGGATACGAAAGCCCACCAGTAGCGATTATAACTGTCGATTTTTTAAGCAAAGATTCAATATCGTTCACCTCATAATTTAATAAAACCTTTACGTCGTGAACTGCAAGTGCTTTTTCTAAAACTTTAATAACGTCAATTGATTTATCACTTTTTGGGAAGACTCGTCCATTTTCTGTTTTAAGTTGAAGCCCTCGGCTTTCAAAAAAGTACATCAAATCACTGCTGCTAAAACTATAAAATGCACTATATAAAAAACTTGGATTCGTTTTTACATTTTGTATGAGTTCCTCAGGATCGGCATTGTAGCAAATATTACAACGTCCACCGCCAGTGATAAAAAGTTTTTTACCTAAGCGGTCATTTTTTTCTATTATGGTGACTTTGTGACCATTCTGTGCTGCGGTTATTGCGGCCATCATCCCGGCGGGGCCGCCTCCTATGACTGTTACCTTCATCCTAGTAAAATAGAAGGGTCTGGCGCAAAACCTGTTGAAAGCGATCGATCACCTAAGCTAATTAACAGTTTACTACGGCTTATTTCGCCATTCATATAACGCCACAAATTATTAACCATTGATACACTTTCGCTTACCGCCATGTTGTAAAGTTCTACAAAGCTATCGGTTTTTGCAGTAGTTCCCGGTACATTCCAAGGAGATTTTGTTAGATTCATATAATCTACCCCATCGCTAACTTCTTGCATATGAACAATGCTGGAAAACAAATGATCCCCTATGGTTAAGTTCTCAATCAACTCCATAAGTCGCTTGCGGCGACCTTTATTTGATTGAATAATTCGCGTTATGCTTACCATGTAGGCCATCGCTTTACAAACATCTTTAGGACAAGCTTCTCTGCCATATGCATTTTGTAAGGATTCGCTCATAGCCTGTGCGACTACTTGCGCTTGGCTTGGGTTGACTTGGATAAGTTCCCACAATTTATAGTCAGCCGGCTTTTTACTACTCAATAAATTGAGCATAAGCACGTCAATTGCAGTCTCAAATTTACGATGATTAACACTGTATTTTATAGCTCGGGCAGTGTCGCCTTTTTTCCGTACGCCTGTTTTTGAATACACGTAAGGATGCGCTGTGGCATCTAAACTATAATGTGTTAAAAAGCCACTGATATACGCCACCAACATTGCCTTTGAATCGCCTTCTTCGTGCATCATTGCATCTATCATGCTTGATATAAATGCACTAAAGTTGCCTTTATGCATTTCTATACCTACATTACGTATCCGTTTTGTGAGGAATCCCGGAAGATAATAAAAAAAAATGTCCGGCCCTTGAGTACCTATGTTATAAAACTGCTGGTAAGGCCTGATCATTTTTTGTATATCCGGCTCTATAGCTTTAAGCACAGCTTGACCGCATATGTAATGAGTTATAAAACCGGGCATTTGTATTTTCCTCTCCGTATACATTTGAAGCTTACTCGACAGTTTATCATATTAAGGCTGTTTTTGTCTACATAATAAACAGCCGTTGATCCTTTTGCCAAAAGCTTTCAACGGCTGTGTTTATCCTGATTGGCGAGCATTTTAGATTGCGTTAAGGTCTGAAGATGATTTGGTTAAAAGCGTTCCAAATATGTAATAAGTGCAGTATTATCCATTTCATGATTCATATTAGGCGAAATTACAAGCTGCAACTTGTCTTTTGCATTTAAAACTCCAAAAAAGTTCTCCACCCCAGTATAAGCTGGCATTGCCGTTTCGTTATAGGCTGCTGAGGAATTTTCAGGTGATGGCACATCAAGCTCACCATAATGAACACACAAAGAGCGAGGCGCAATGCATGAAGCAATTTCTTGTCTATCCATATACTTCAGTATGCTGGGTATACAATGTGCCGGGGCATTGTAGCATTTCTCAAAAATAGTTGTCATAGAACCTAATGTTCCGCTAGCAAATGTTTTTTCAACTCTATTATCCAAGGCCGCCAAAATTAACGCTAAGTCTCCGCCGTAAGATATTCCAGCAATTGCATAATTTTGCTGATTTGTGTATTCACATAAATATGTACCCCAAGCATATAAATCTTGAACAGTGTCACCAATCAGCGTGTAACCTTTCAAAAAGGCATCTGTAACTAAAGGAAAGGCCATAAGCTCTCCCCAATTATAGTACACTAACCTGCGCCCTTCATCGTGAGCAGATAAATCTACTATATCCCCAAATCCTCTGATTTCTGGCACTAAAACAACATGCCCCGCACGGCATAATTCACGCCCAAAACCGTGATGATAATCATCTGTAATGCCTAAAACACCCGTTACATAACCATGTCCTTGTACAGCAATTACAGCTACCTCTGATTTAATTTCATGAGGAATAAATAAATATGCTGGTATTGATAAGTTATCACTCACCTGCATAATCAAGGAGTGCACCACTCCAAAATCCATATTGGTTGTGTGATGAACTTTTACCTCTCTTTTGTCAAAGTTAAAATCACAGACGATTAACTGTTTTAACTTTTCTCTACATCTTTCCTGCCATTCTTGAGGATTCTCAGAGGCCTCGTATGCGTAACTTTTCTTTGGTAAATCGAATGCATACTTGAGAGTTAAATCTTCTTTTGGAATCAGCATTTGCTTTAAATCATCGTTGCTTTTTGACATAGTTATTTCTCCCCTTCTCTTCTTTTGCCTGTTACAGGATCTATTTTTCTGTGAATTGAGCGATTAAATTTTTCAAGCCACTCTTCTAACACTTCTGCTGCTGCAACACTACCTTCTCCGTACGATAATGTAAATATTAAATTCGCTACTTCACCATTACTGCCTTCTATTACATTTGTTGCCGTTGGCCTTGATGGCCTGGCTTCTAATCCACCATGAAAAGTATGTATTAAATAATCAATTAAACGCATCTTATCTGCATATGTTTTGGCTGCCGGGTATTTTTGATAAAACTCTTTTAATTCGGATATTGCACCTAAGCCATGTAAGGTTTTACCTTTGTAAGAATCGTTAAACTCACCAAAATTCATAAACCAGTCGCATTTTGGGCATTGAAGCAAAAAATCTCTGCTATATGTATGAGGTATTTCTGAGCGACATTCAATACACAAAGCGGTTCCAAGGTTTGAGGATGTCACCATCAACATACTATCAACCCTGGCGTATAAGCTAGTACCTATCTCATCTACAAGATCATCATCTTGTATCCCAATTGCATCTTGACTATATAGTTTTCTTATTCTAATCGGCGATACTTTTGACGCCCAAACAGGTTTTTTGCTAATCATTAAATCTCCCTTCCATCAATATACTTCCTCCGTTAGCCCTCTCTATATTATTTCTCCACTGCGCTTTACTCTGAGAATAGTCATCTACAGCCGAAAGCCTATCAAGAAACAAAATAACATCCGAAAGCGAGCCTTCGATTAAATTTGCCCCTGTAGGGCGGTTAATTTCTATATTTTTGTCTTCTATATCATAATTTTTATTGTGATACGAATTTTTAATGTGAAAAGAATGTATCAAAACATCAATGGCAATCAGCTTTTCAACATAACTTCTGGCTTTTAAAAAACTTTTCATGTAATCAATAAAAATAGGTAAGGCGTTGGCAGCATATAATTGCTTGCCTTTATAAGACAAACGAAATTCTTCCCAAGTAGCATTAAAACCACAGGAGCAAACGAAAGAGTTTTCAATAAAAGAAATGCCTACATCACATGTAGGACAAATTAAGTACTTCTTTTCAAAGCCGTTGGTTACCGAAACAATGCTTTTACACCGCGCATATAAAGCGTAGCCAACTTCATCCACAAGTTCATCACCAAAAATGCCTAAGGCACTTTGATTATAAAAATGTGAAATTAATTTTTGCGGAACTTTTTTACACCAAATTATCATAGATGTGTGGCCTCCATATGCTCTACTAAAATTGTATCAGAATATTAAAATAGTGCATAGGGGGGGTAAAACAACGCGTTGATGATTTGGTCATAAGCGTTCAACCCTGCATTATTACAGGCTTTAAGGCCATTGATGTTTGATATTCAATATTTATTATACGCTATCCGCACATAACGGGAACAAGTATTAGGATAGCCTCTTCTACCCTATACTATCTTAGCATCATTTATATACAACTCAAACTCTGCTCCTAAAAACGCCGCTGCCCTTCTACACATAATCATACGAGATAGGAATATTTCGAAGTAATCCATAACAGGCGTAAAGCTGCTATCCAAGCTTAGACATAGCCGGATAAACACCTTTTCATCCTTATGGATAGTTTGAATTTCTGCACGCGTAACGGCATAGTTAACCCTATCATGGATATCAGCCAAAATATTTTCCATGCATGTTTCCTGCACTCTGGAGCGACGTACGTCAGATTTATCTGCTATAATTAATGCAGCAGATATTATGTTTACCGGTTTGCCTGTTCCTTCGTCGTGGTTTCCAAT
>Ga0123355_10017491_pt1 | contig 11335 bp, 15 predicted proteins | sample TergutEmb28metaG_3_FD_89872 | JGI IMG/M metagenome (GOLD analysis project Ga0123355, IMG submission 89872) | Embiratermes neotenicus P1 segment gut microbial communities from Petit-Saut dam, French Guiana - Emb289 P1 | ecosystem: Host-associated > Arthropoda: Insects > Digestive system > Gut ...
AAGTACATATTTTATATTGACATTGTGCACACTTTGTCATACGATATGGTAAAGGAGGTGTGACATATGAAAACAGCGAATTACAATATTCGTCTTGACCCTGATGTTAAGGCTAAAGCAGAGGAAACTTACGCTCAGTTTGGATTAAATTTAAGTGAAGCAATCAATGTATTTTTGCATATGTCAATAAAATGGGAGGGTTTTCCATTCGGAGTACGCAACCCGAAGTTAAATACTAAGACAATATTGGCTATAGAAGAGACAGAACAAATTTTAGAGGAATACGATAGCGGTGTTCGTCCACTAAACACATTTACTAATGCTCGTGAAATGTTTGCGGCAATGGATAAGGATGATGTTGATGTATAAATATTCTCCCGACTACACCAATGAATTTAAGCGTAATCGCCGTTTGCTTATCAAGCGTGGGTACGATATGACAAAATTGGAGATAACCATAGACTTACTTTTACAGGGCGGCATAATGCCGCCTGAGTATCGTGACCATCAACTTAAAGGCAACTATAAAGGCTATTGTGAGTGTCATGTTGGCGGTGAAGGTGATTGGCTTTTGATTTATAAGAAACATAATGACAAGCTAATTCTTGTGTTCACTGCTACAGGCACACATTCTGATTTATTTGAATAAGCATTTTGACGAATGAATGAATTGCAACGCAGCTATGCAGTGAAATAACAAGCCGGGAGGGCAAATGCGAATAATTTCAGGTACCATGAAAGGCAGAAAATTAAATAACTTTAAAGGCAAAGACATCAGACCTACTGCTGACAAAGTAAAAGAGGCGATTTTTTCTATGATTGCCGGCTATGTAAATGAAAGTATAGTTTTTGATCTTTTTTCCGGTACGGGAAACTTGGGGCTTGAAGCTTTGAGTAGAGGAGCGGCTAAGTGTTATTTTTGTGATAATAGTTATGAGAGCGTGAAGCTTACAAGATCAAACATTGAAATTTGCAGGGCAGAAGACAGAAGCAAGGTGATTTCAGGCAGTTTTGAGAAAGCTCTTTTGACTGTGCAGGAGAAAGCAGATGTGATTTTTTTAGATCCGCCGTACAGAAAAGGACTTATGGAATCTTGCTTTGAAAAAATAAGCGAGCTTGAAAGTTTAAACGAAAACGGAGTTATCGTTGCGGAACACGGCACGAATGAAGTGTTGCCTGATGTTATTGCGGGCTTTAATAAAATAAGAGAACGAAGATACGGAACGATTCTTGTATCTTTATATGGTATGTAGTTGAATTACGCAAATGATTGTGTTAAAATATTTACAGGCAAAAAATACCGATATGGCGCTTTACAATTGGCAGAGCGTACAAAGGCAATATAAAGGGGTACAAGATAGTTGAGAAAGGTTTTATATGCAGGTTCTTTTGACCCGATAACGAATGGTCATCTTGACATAATAACGAGAGCAGCCAGGCAGTGTGACAGACTTGTAATAGGAGTAATATCAAATCCATCAAAAAAGAATTCGTACTTTTCAATTGAAGAGCGTGAAGAAATGATAAGAGATGTCACAGTAGGCATTAAAAACGTTGAAGTAGATAGTTTTTCAGGACTTCTTGCTGATTACGTAAATAAAAACAAATTTGATGCGGTTATCCGCGGGCTTAGAGCTATTACTGATTTTGAATATGAAATACAAATGGCGCAAATGAATGCAATGTTATATGAAAATAATGTGGAAACAATTTTTCTGATGACAAACCCTAACTACTCTTTCATCAGCTCAAACATGGTGAAAGAAGTACACTCACTTGGCGGAGATGTCGAAGGGCTTGTACCGGAAAAAGTACTTGATATTATGAAGCAAAAAAGGAGAGGTTCGTCACTATGAAAGTTTTAGAATTACTAGACGAAATTGAAGAGATTGTTGATACTGCGTCCGGATTCCCGTTTACAGGAAAGATAATGGTTGATGTGCAGGAAATTTTAGAAATTATAAAAGAGATCAGAATTGAACTTCCTGACGAAATTCAACAAGCGCAATGGATTAAAAACGAGCGTCAAAGAATTTTAGACGAAGCGAAAAGCGAATACGAAACTGTGCTTAAAGACGCTCAGAGGCAAGCGGAAGCTCTTATAGAAAACGATGACATAATAGTTAAGGCAAAAGTAAGGGCAGATGAAATAATGAGAATGGCAGAAGCAAACGTGAAGCACCTTAAAATGAGCACGTTTGATTATATTGACAGTATATTGTTTAACTTCCAAGACAAAATGGATCAAATAAATGAGCAGTATTTTGGTGATATGTTTAATAATCTCGAAACGACATTCCAGTCGATAAATGCGACTCTTACAAACAACCGTAATGAAATAAAAGAGATGGCATATAAGACTAAAATGGAAGGCGATGACTGAGACATTAGGTATAATAGCGGAATACAATCCGCTTCATAACGGACATATCTACCAGTTGAACGAATCAAAGAAAATATCGAGAGCCGAATTTTGTGTTGTCGTTATGAGTGGTAATTTTACACAGCGCGGTGAGATTTCAATGCTTTCTAAATGGGAGAGAGCTAAGATTGCAGTTGACTGTGGTGTTGATTTAGTTCTTGAACTTCCCTTTGTTTATGCGTGTAACAATGCTGAATATTTTGCTAAAGGAGCCGTGCAGATTTTGGACGGCATTTCTTGCGTTGATACGATTTCGTTTGGCAGCGAGTCCGGCGATATAAATAAACTGCAAAATGCAGCAGATGCGATCTTGCACGAGTCTGATGAGTTTAAGAGAGTCATGACAGAAAGCCTTGCAAAAGGCAATTCATACCCAAAAGCACGAGCGGAAGCAGTGAAGCTGACGATGGGAAAAGAAGAAGCAGAAATGCTTTCACAGCCTAATAATATTTTAGCAGTCGAATATTTGAAAGAACTGTCGCTTCTTAAAAGCAAAATTGTTCTTATGACGATTGAGAGAAAAGGGCAAGGCGATAATTCGACGATACTTGCAGATGACTTTGCAAGTGCAACAGGAATAAGGAAAAGTTTGGAAACGACCGGAGATATAGGAAATATAAGCAAGTATGTGCCGGAACCTTGTTTATCAGGCATAAAAAGTGCGAATTTAAAAAACGGTTTCAGCAGTAATAAAACAGATAATATGTTTATGTTAATTCGTGCAAAAATTTTATCTGAAAACGAACAAAATCTCGAAGACATTTTTTCGGCAGGTGAAGGACTTGGATTCAAACTAAAAAAAGAAATAAGGACAGCGCAAAGCCTAGACGACTTAATAATGAAAGTTAAGTCGAAGCGATACACCAGAACGAGGATTCAAAGATTGCTTATGCACACACTTTTTGACCTTAAATTAGGAGATGTTAAAGATATCGTGAGCAAAAAGTTGAATTATACGAGAGTGCTTGCATTTAATGAAAAAGGCGCAACTTTGTTAAAGAAGATCAAAAAATCAGAACCTAAAATTCCGATTATAACGAATATAAACAAACAAGTTTATGGTGACGATAAGATAATGAAGCTTTTGAGATATGATATTTTGGCTTCTGACTTGTATAACTTGATTTCAAATCATGATATTCATAAAAACAGCGATTTCGTCGTACCACCGATAAAATTATAACTGTCAAAAAAATAACAAAGATTTAGAAAATCTGATTGACAGTTGATGTCCGAAATAATATAATTAAGACAATTGAACAAGTTGGATGATAAATGCGGGAGAGATTGCATGACATCACGTTTTGATGGACATGTGACGCCGAAGGATGAAGTTGTTATTGTGCCACAGTAACTTCGATGATCTCAGGCAAAGTGGACCGTATTTGGACAAAACTCTGGAAAGCGAAAGCACCGAAGGGGCAACTCTGCTATGAGGAAACTCTCAGGTTAAAAGACAGGGCGAAAGGCAGTAGTTGCTTTTTGCCTTTTTTTAATGGCGCTGCTCAAATTGCGAAGCAATTTGCAAAGCAGGCCTTATGCAAAATTATCCCAAATCTATGATTTGGTGAGAATTACTGTGAAATGGCGCTGCTCAAATTGCGAAGCAATTGCGAAATTGTGCAACTTAAGAAAATTGAACGTGATAAATAACTATTTTGTGCAAAAAGGAATTACTGAGTATGAATAATGTAATCGTTGGCACAGCCGGACATGTCGATCATGGGAAAACAAGTCTAATCAAAGCACTTACGGGAACTGACGCTGACAGGCTCAAAGAAGAAAAAAAAAGGGGTATTACGATAGAGCTTGGGTTTGCAGAGATGGAAACAGACGGTGATGTTCGCATAGGTGTTATTGATGTTCCGGGTCATGAAAAATTTATTAAAAATATGCTTGCAGGCATAGGCGGAATAGATGTCGTTTTACTTGTGGTGGCAGCCGACGAGGGAGTTATGCCGCAAACTGTTGAGCATTTTGAAATAATCAAAATGCTCGATATCAAGCGGGGAATAGTGGCGATTACAAAGTCAGATCTTGTTGATGAAGAGTGGATGGAAGTTGTAAAAGACGATGTCAGCGATCATTTAAAAGGTACTTTTCTTGAAAATGCGCAGATTATCGAAGTCTCTGCTCATACAGGGAAAAATATAGAACTACTAAAAAATTTGATTTGCAGCATGGCAAAAGAGACTGAGAGCAGACGGATGGAGCCGGAACTTTTCCGCATTCCGATTGACAGAGTATTTACAATAGACGGCTTTGGTACTGTCGTTACAGGAACATTGATTGAAGGAAGCGTAGCTGTTGGAGATTCAATTTGCGTATATCCTGATGAAGTGGCGGCAAAAGTGAGAAATGTACAAGTACACGGAAACTTGACAGATAAAGCTTATGCAGGTCAGCGGACTGCGCTTAATTTAAGCGGAATAAAAAAAGAACAGTTGCTTAGAGGAAATGTAATTGCAAACAAAGGCTTTTTAGAACCGTCAATGATGATTGACGTTAAAATTAATATGTTTAAAGACAGCCCGAGAGAGCTTGTTTCAGGAAGCAGACTCCACTTTTACTGTGGATCCGAAGAAATGCTTTGCAAGGCAGTACTGCTCGATGCGGATGTACTTTCAAAAGGGCAGTCCGGATACGCACAGTTGCGTCTTGAAGGAAAAGTAGCCGTAAGGAAAAATGATAGATTTATATTACGCTTTTACTCACCGCTTGAAAGCATCGGTGGTGGAGTCATTTTAAATCCCACGCCTCACAGGCGTAAGCGCTTTGATGAAGATGTATTGAACGGACTTAAAATCAGGGAAACAGGAACTGCAGAAGATATAGTAGAGCGTATAAGTTTGGAACAAGGTGGCAACACACCTGAGTTTCCGGAACTTGGCAGGCTTTCGGGATTGTCAAAAAATGAAATGACAGACGTGCTGAAATCCCTCGTATGTTCAGAGAAAATCACTTTTCTTTCGGAAAACATTTGGATACATCATAGCTTTTGGGAGTTGGCATGTGAAAAAGCGACAAGCTTACTGAGCAGTTTTCATGAAGAAAAACCATTTAGACAAGGGATGCCAAAAGAGGAATTTCGCGGAAAAATCGGAAAGCAACTGCTCGTAAAAAATGATAAAGTATCGGAGCTGATTTTAAGCGAGATGGCGAAACAGCAAATAATATTGGATGAGGGCAGTATAGTGTCAATGCCGGGATTTAATATTTCATACTCGCCGCAAACAGCATTGCTTAAAGAAAAAATAGAAAACGAGTACAGAAAGCTGGGCGTAGAAGCACCGGACATAGAGGAGTTTTCGTTGACATTTAAAGAAAAAGAGCGTCAAAGTGTGAAAGAAATAGCAGAAGCGCTTGCAGGAGAAGGACAAATGGTGAAATTGTCGCATAACAATTATATTCACGCTGATTGTTATAAAGATGCTTACGCCTTGTTAGAAGCACATATAAAAAGCAAAGCGAAAATAACGTTGTCGGAATACCGAGATATGCTTAATACATCGAGAAAATTTGCGATAAGACTGTTAGAGTATTTTGACCGAAAAAAAATTACGAGGTTGGAAGATGATGCGAGAGTTTTTGATAACTAACAATCCCATGGTGTATGAAAAATTGGGAAATAATATTGAAACAGAGTACCTTGAAAACGGCAGTTTTATGGATGTGCTTTTTTGTGTGAGAGATAAAATACATAAAGGGCATGAACTTTTGACGCATCCGTTGTCGGGAAGTGTTAAACCCGGCGAAACGCCGTATAAATCTGTTATTGTATCAATGGCATCAAAGGAGAATGACATGCCGGATACAGATTCTCTGAAAATTATAGAAAACAGTATAGCGTTGGCAGAAGAACAAATCAAAGGGAGGAAAAAAGTAAAAATTTCCGAAAAATTATCAAATGATTTTCAACTTGTGGATTTAGCATTGATATCAGGTAAATAGTCAGAAAAGGAGATGGAAAGATGGAGAAAATTTATGATGTTGTCATAATCGGCGGAGGTCCTGCGGGATTGTCAGCAGGAATTTATGCAGGGCGCAGTCAGCTCAGCACGTTAATGATTGAGAAACTTAAATTGGGTGGACAAGCGGCAATAACCAGTGAAATTGACAATTATCCGGGTGCGGAAGAAGAAGAAACCGGCCCAACACTTATAGACAAAATGGCACAGCAAGCTAAGCGTTTCGGAGTAGAACGTGTTTCAGACGAAATCATTAACGTAGAGCTTGACGGTGAGGTGAAAATACTTACAGGGAAAAAGGGTGAATATAAAGCAAAAGCAGTGATAATTGCGACAGGAGCATTTCCAAAGCTTATCGGGTGTGACGGAGAGGCAGAGTTTACGGGCAAGGGCGTATCTTATTGCGCTACGTGCGACGCCGCTTTCTTTGAAGAGCTTGAAGTGTTCGTAGTCGGAGCCGGCGACAGCGCTATTCAAGAAGCTTTGTTTGTTGCTAAGTTTGCGAGAAAAGTAACGGTAATTTACCGCAGAAGTAAAGAAGAAATGAGAGCTGCCAAGTCGATCTTGGAAAAAGCATTTGCACATCCGAAACTCAATTTTATGTATCACTCTGTAGTTGAAGATCTTAGAGGCGGAGACGGGATTCTTGATTCGATGACTGTTAAAAATACGCAGACGGGAGAGCTTACTGAGTTTAATGCCGATCCTGAGGACGGCACGTTTGGAGTGTTCGTATTCATAGGATTTAATCCGCATACAGATATTTTTGAAGGCAAAATAAATATGCAAGACGGATATGTTTTGACAGATGAAAACATGTGCACAAATATTGCAGGCGTTTATGCAGCAGGTGATTGCAGAGTAAAACCGCTTCGCCAAGTCGTTACGGCGGCGGCAGACGGTGCTATAGCAGCAGTTCATGCCGAAAAGTACATTGATCATTAAAATATCCGGCATTTAGATTTGATATTATTATCAACTTAAAATACTTGTAAAACAGATTTCGTTTTGAGTTGAGATTAGTATGAAATATATTATGGCAAAATTAAGCGTAAATGGAGGTGATTAACATGATAGCAGTCGATAAGGACAACTTTCAAGCCGAAGTAAAAGAGGCTGAAGGGTATGTGCTTGTAGACTTCTGGGGGGAAAGCTGTGAACCGTGCAAGGCTCTTATGCCTGAAATCGTAGCGCTTTCAGAGAAGTATGGTTCTTCGTTAAAATTCACAAAGCTGGATGTAGGCAAAGCAAGACGACTTGCAATAGGCGAGAAAGTTTTAGGACTTCCGACTATTGTCCTTTACAAAGATGGTGAAAAAGTCGATGAGCTTACGAAAGACGATGTAACGGCAGACACCGTGGAGGCAATGATTAAAAAAATTCTGTAAAGGAGGAAGGTTGATGCGTCTCGAATTAGGTAAAATCAAAATTAAAGATGTACAGTTTGGGAAAGCAACAAAAGTAGACGGAGGAGTCCTTTATGTAAACAAGGATGAAGTCGTCAGCCACGTTTTAGAAGACGACAGGATTAAAAGCGTGGAAGTGGAGCTTGGCAAACCCGGCGAAGAAACCAGAATTACTCCGGTGAAAGATGTAATTGAGCCGAGAGTAAAAGTAGAAGGAAAAGGTGGGATTTTTCCGGGAGTAGTAAGCAAAGTAGGTACTGTTGGAGAAGGACGTACACACGTGCTTTCAGGTGCAGCAGTAGTTACTTGCGGCAAAATAGTCGGATTCCAAGAGGGCATCATAGATATGAGCGGTCCCGGAGCAGACTATACTCCTTTTTCAAAACTGTGTAACGTTTGTCTTGTTATTGAACCTGTAGATGGGCTTACTCAGTACGACTATGAAGAAGCTGCAAGAATGGCAGGGCTAAAAACAGCTACGCTTATAGGAAAAGCAGGTGCTGATGTTAAACCTGATGAAGTTGAAGTTTATGAAACGGCGCCAATCGGTGGGAAAACTGCTATGCAGTCGGATTTGCCAAAAGTAGCTTACGTGTATATGCTTCAAACTCAAGGGTTGCTTCACGACACTTACGTATACGGCGTAGATGCAAAAAAAATCGTTCCGACTATACTTTACCCGACGGAAATTATGGACGGTGCGATACTAAGCGGTAACTGTGTTTCTGCTTGTGACAAAAACACTACATACCATCATCAAAACAACCCGGTTATTAAAGAAATGTATGCAAGACATGGGAAAGACTTTAACTTTGTCGGTGTTATAATTACAAACGAAAACGTATATTTGGCAGACAAAGAAAGGTCATCTGACTGGACGGCTAAGTTATGCAGATATCTGGGACTTGACGCTGCGATAATTTCGCAAGAAGGCTTTGGAAATCCGGATACTGACCTTATTATGAATTGCAAAAAAATTGAGGAGGCAGGGATTAAAACGGTCATAATAACTGATGAATACGCCGGTCGTGACGGAGCTTCGCAGTCGCTTGCAGATGCAGACCCTAAAGCAGATGCTGTAGTAACAGGCGGAAATGCTAATGAAGTTATTGTTCTTCCCGCTATGAAGAGAGTTATAGGAACTCTTGACTACACAGATAAAATTGCGGGAAGTTTTGCCGGAAGCTTGAGGGCTGACGGAAGTATTGAAGCGGAAATTCAAGTTATAACAGGTGCAACCAACGAGCTTGGATTTAACAAAATGTCAGCGATTTCACTATAATAAATATTAAGAAAGGAAGGACGATAATATGAGTATCTTTAGCGGAAAAAAAATTATTGTCATTGGAGACAGAGACGGAATACCTTCACAAGCCGTTGTTGACTGTCTCAAAGACGTTGATGCCGAAGTGGTCTTTCATTCAACAGAATGCTTTGTTTGAACGGCCGCAGGTGCGATGGACTTGGAAAATCAAAATAGGGTAAAAAGCATGGCTGAAAAATACGGTGCAGAAAACTTAGTAGTGCTTATAGGCGCTGCAGAAGCGGAAGCAGCAGGATTAACAGCCGAAACCGTTACAAACGGAGACCCTACTTTTGCGGGTTCATTAGCAGGAGTCCAGTTGGGACTCAGAGTATATCATGTAGTTGAACCGGAATTTAAAGAGGCGGTAGACAGTGCCGTCTATGAAGATCAAATTGGGATGATGGAAATGGTTCTTGATGTAGACGAGATCATCTCTGAAATGACTTCTATGAGGGAGCAATACTGCAAATTCTAATGAAAGGAAGCTATATATGGGCGAGATTAAAGTTGTACATTATTTAAATCAGTTTTTTGCCGGAATAGGCGGAGAAGAAAAAGCTGATGTTAAACCTGAAGTGCGAGAAGGCATCGTAGGTCCGGGGCAAGCTCTTGAGGCGGCCTTTGCGGGCAATGCGAAAATAGTCGCTACCGTAATTTGCGGAGATTCGTATTTCAACGAAAATGTAGAAGACGCTAAAAAAGAAATAATGGAAATGATTAAGCGCTACAAGCCTGACCTTTTTATTGCAGGACCGGCGTTTAACGCAGGGAGATACGGAGTTGCTTGCGGAGACATCTGTAAGACTGTTAAGGAAGAACTTAACATCCCTGTTATAACCGCAATGTTTCCGGAAAATCCGGGTGCTGACATCTATAAAAAAGATGTGACCATCATGGAAACAGGGAATTCTGCGGCATCAATGAAAAAAGTAGCTCCTGTATTAGCAGCGACAGCAATTAAGCTTGCTAAAGGAGAAGCTCTTGGAACTCCTGACGAAGAAGGATATATTCCTAAAGGAATCAGGAAAAGCGTATTCGTAGAAGAAACAGGTGCAAAAAGAGCAGTAGACATGCTTGTCAAAAAAATAACGGGACAAGAATTTAAAACAGAGTATCCTATGCCTGAGTTTGACAGAATTTCTCCTGCCCCGGCGATAAAAGACATGACAAAAGCAAAAATAGCGCTTGTCACATCGGGCGGAATAGTTCCTAAAACGAACCCTGATCGAATCGAATCATCAAGTGCTTCGAAATACGGCAAGTATGATATTTCGGGAGTCAACGCTTTGAGCGGAGATGCTTACGAAACAGCTCATGGCGGCTACGATCCTGTATATGCCAATCAGAGTCCGGATAGAGTACTTCCTGTAGATGTTCTCAGGGATATGGAAAAAGAAGGACGCATCGCAGGGCTTCATCAGTATTACTATTCTACGGTAGGAAACGGAACATCCGTTGCAAACGCAAAAGGTTTTGCAGATACTTTTGCCAAGGAACTTATAGCTGATGGTGTTACAGCGGTAATATTGACCTCTACTTGAGGAACTTGTACGCGTTGCGGTGCAACGATGGTGAAAGAAATAGAAAGAGCGGGCATACCTGTAGTTCATGTTTGTACTGTTGTTCCTATTTCTATGACTGTAGGAGCAAACAGGATAGTTCCGGCTGTGGCAATACCACATCCGTTCGGAAATCCTGCACTTTCTGCAGAAGATGAGAAAAAACTCAGAAGAAAAATAGTTGAAAAAGCTTTATCTGCTTTACAAACAGAAGTCGAAGAGCAGACAGTTTTCGAAAGAGATTATTAATCGGCAAAAACGAGTGTAGTGTTCATTGATTGCCGGATATAACCGGACATGAAATGTGCGATGAAGTCGCTCAAATTTTTGCTTGAGCGACTTCTCACTACATATATAGGTATGTAGTGTAACAAGAAAACTTGTAAAACTACCATTTGTTAAAAAGAAAATAGGAGGCTGTATGAGTTACCCTGTACTAAAAGGGGCGGGATATGCCCTTATAAATACGCCGGATATGATATTGCATAACGGCACAACACAAACGACAGAAAAAGTTATAAATCCGGGTTCAGAATATCTAAAAGAACTTCCGAAGCACATTAGAAGTTTTGATGATGTTTTAAATTATGCACCGCATCAAGTGTATATAGGAAATATGATCCCCCGGGATTTGAAAGATTATGAACTGCCTTGGTATGACAAAGGTGCAAAAG
>Ga0123355_10017492_pt1 | contig 11335 bp, 4 predicted proteins | sample TergutEmb28metaG_3_FD_89872 | JGI IMG/M metagenome (GOLD analysis project Ga0123355, IMG submission 89872) | Embiratermes neotenicus P1 segment gut microbial communities from Petit-Saut dam, French Guiana - Emb289 P1 | ecosystem: Host-associated > Arthropoda: Insects > Digestive system > Gut ...
AGGCCGAAACATGTAGTTGTACTAAAATAAGTCAATAAATATACTTATATTGACACAGTTGTGTTAGACTACAAGCCAACCTAAGCTCATTCACACACACAACGGGGATGACACACCTCCTAGGTTCAAACGCCATATTGACATAACTTTTCAATATGTACGATTATGCTTTAGCAGAAACGTCGATGAACTGAGTGTATTGGTCCGGAAAAATCGTCAGAAGTATGTATTGATATTTAAGACATGTTCAAGACTTTATTTTTTAATTCTTCGCCTGTAACTGTAATAGAAAGTAGCGGAAAAAGTAGGGGACGGTATATACAGTTTTATTATATATTCTGAAGCAAGCTGTGTAAAACGTTTATCCCAAAGTATAGGAATTGTGGCACTGGTGGAGTGCTGAACGATCACATTGTTTCCTTAAATCGTGTGAAGACAAAGTGGGTCCGTGTAACGTCACATGCTCAATACGTGTATAACGATGCACTGATCACCTGCGTTTTGATGCAAAAAATACCTCGTTCATCGTTCATTTGAGAATATTTAAATGCAAACTAATAAGAGGGTATGTAGTCTAAAACACAACTATGTATGTCTAATTAGATGTTATATTCTTAATAACCCAAAAACTACATGTTTCGGCCAGCAGTGGCCATCATCAGGTTTTTTACACTCAAAACAATTAAGATTGTTCTATATAATTGGCGTGATGGTGTGTTGATGAAGAGATCTCGACATCAAACCCCTGTTGGAACATAGTACCCCTATGCTGGATGTGTGGATGAACCACTTATATAGTACATACAAGTATAAATATGTAATGTCAAAACTTGGAACAAATGAGAGTCCCGTCCTGGGGAAGCTGCGTGGAATATCTTTTTAAGGGTCTGGCCTAATTGTATGTCTCTTCCTTCTTCCATTTTTGGGGTCTTTTCTGTGGAGGAAGGAAGAAGGAAGCGGCATGCAATTAGGCCAGACCCTTAAAAAGATATTCCACGCAGCTTCCCCAGGACGGGACCCTCAGTTGCTCTAAGTTTTGATATTACATGTTTATACTTTTATGTACTATTTAAGTGGTTCACCCACACACCCAGTACAGGGGCACTATGTTCCAACACGTCGTCACGCGAATTATATAGAACAATCTTAATTGTTTCGAGTGTAAAAACCTGATGATGGCCATTGCTGGCCGAAACATGTAGCTTTTTGGTTATTAAGAATATAACATCTAATTAGACATACATATATAATTGTGTTTTTGAGTACATATCATCTTATTAGTTTGTATACACAACACGGGGATGGAACACTTCAAAGTTACTTAAATACACAGTAAAGGGCCATTATAGCCTCCGTCCTGCAATTTTTGTTTACTGAAGACTCAAAATATCATGAATATGCAGTATAATTATTGATTGAAGTAGTTGTTAACAATAAGGAAAAAACATTTAAATACAAGTAAAACGTAAAATCTTTCGTTTGTCCCACAGTACAGGCGATGTATTCGTAGTAACTGTATAGGTCATTTGTTCGTTTTTGGCTATTGCAGAATCTAGGAGAGCTGGTGGCTGGGCCAGATTTGTTCGTAAGTTAGAAAGGGCAGGGTATTTATTCTGATTCGTCCGCCAGTATGCTGTTGCTGTTGTACACGTGACCCGCACTTATCCTTGTCGCTTGAAAGTTTGGGTGGCAAGAAACTGATAAACGATCTGCAGGAACGCTGAGATCTTACGTTTATAATGCACGCTGCAGTGTTAAGCAGATGGTCTGAAGGCGTCTTTGTCTGCTGTTTGTTCTGACATCGTGCTATGGTCCATTAACGTTTCTGAGTCACATTTCACTTTTATTGTCCATTCTCCGTTTCCTCCGTCTAAATTTTGCTCCTCTTCCACTTTCCTTAAGTTTTTGCCGTCTAATATTTCTCATTTTGTACACAAACACACACACACACACACACACAAACACGCTCGCGCGCGCGCGCGCTGGCGTGCGCGTTCTTTACATTTAGTTCATCTACTTTTGCGATATGTTGTCTACCCTGGAAGAGAATATTTGTCGTTGTTTACATTGCCCGTCTGTAAATATACATTATTTCTGTAAGATTGATTGCTAGGGTTAAAAGGATTTTTATGGTGATACGTAGTATATCAAGTACTTAAGCTTTGTTGAACTCCAGAAGTGCAATGTGTTAAGATTGGAGCGTGCACTGCAGAGAGTAGACTGATATGAAGTCGCACGTTTGCTCTCCTCGCAAGGTATGAATTGTTGCTTAGTAACAATGATATTAGTTTGCTCCACAAACGATCCACTTTGAGGGTTTTTGTATGTTCTGTCCTTCCTTGCGAGTCAAGGAGGTTCTAATTTGCGGCCACGGAGTTCGGAAGAAAGATATTCGGCATAAACACGGAAGGGAATATACTGAAAGAGAAATAAAGAGTACAAAGAAATAAAGACAAAGAAGTAGAGAAAGAAAGGTGGAGAGGATAGAAACGAAAGGATAGATAAAAGGTAAATATACAAAGTGTCTAAAGAGACAGAGCAGGAGAGAACAAGATAAGGAACATTTACACTACATTTTGACGTATTTGCTTCCATATCCATTATATATTGGCACGAGTAGATAAGTTTAAAACATATTGTTTTCGACAAAGTTGTGTGATAATTTACCGGCCGTGCCTAGAAGATCCATTGAAACGCGTATGGTGTTGCGTCCTCAACCTGATTTTGAAAGAGGGATATCCCAGACGCCGAGCAAAACTGACGATTGCACTCCGAATTTTAATTCTGATTTTCGTTCTACACAATCTTCAGCGTACCAGTAATCATGACAATCTTTCATACTGATAGACTTAAAATTGTCCTTCCGGCCAAGCATCGCGCGCGAATGTGGTACGTGATGTTGAGCGTTGACCTCGCCACTAGATGAAAATTGATGGTTAATTTCACGCTGGTGACCTGATGGAAGTCGTAATAATCATAGAACAGAGGCTGCTTACATGCTCTGTGAATGGTGACGAAGGGAAAGTGCCTGTCCTATCGGTGTGCAGTTACTTCACTGACCGTGAATTACGCATAGCTTTCTTGTTTCTCTACTTTTATCATCACCTTCACGTGTGATATGGTGTTACTTATTGTTTGAAAATTCCTTATATACTTATAGAGTACAGAAAAACGATTCATGCACAGATCCTGCGTCCTTATTGACATGCACTGTGCAATGAGCTAGAATTTAGGAAGCTGAAAAATTCTTACTTGTGAAGCACTACAATAATTATGTATATAAGTCAAGTTTAATGGGTTATTAAGGATAATTATTTAATTAATTAGTTAATAATTAAGGATTGTCGCAGAAAGCCGTAAGGTTGTTCCGTTTGACAGAAGGATCTGTTCTGCATTGTCTGTGGCCTTTCATAAGGTCTGGCTGTTGATTATCATTGGACAATTGATCTCAGATGTTTTCGAACTACTTGAACTTGCTAACTAGAAATTCAATAATAAGACTGGGTTTGTTGAACTTCGAAAGGAAACACACTTAAGCTTCACCACCTTAATACTGTTAACTCAGCTTAGTGTAGACAGCAGACATAATTTTCTTAACTAGTTAAGTTAAATTAAGTCTGTGAACCTTGTTATGGCAAGAATTGTGTCGTATGAACACTGTAGTGGTAAAGAAAGCTGTGGAAAGGGGACGTCGTATGGGAAGTGCTGTAGAGAATGCTGTGGGATAGAAGGCATACAAGGCTGTGGAGTGGAGAGGCAGAAGGCTGCTTATACACCAGTCTTGCCTTTGTTCTTCTACAGCCTTCTATATCATATATTGCTGTAAAGTCCTTTCTTGTCGTTGAGGAATTACCAGCAAAACAGTTTGTCTGAGGTGAAGGCTAAAATTTCATTGTAACTTGTGCATTGTTATGACTCATGTCGCATAATTATGTTGCTTCACGAACAGAACGACACTGGAAACGAGGAGAATATTGTACGTTTGGGCGGAAAGCATTCGGAGCAAATAATTAACTTTCACCTTCAGACTTGACTGAAATTGTGTGGGTGAAGTAAGGATGATGATTAAATTTAAAGTTATCGCTGTCCACGCCATGAAAGCGTTGAGTCACAAGAGCAGTAATAGGTTTCAAAGTAACGGGAACTACAGTAATGTATTAATAAAAAGAGAAGCAATGTAGGTACAAAAGTAACATTGAGGCGCTTTAGTGTAAACTCGTTGCTGTGGAAAAGCCATAAGTATTAAATATTCTGAGTGCACACTTGAAGCCTTGGATATCCAGCGCGCAATGCGCATGCACCTTACTTCCATCTGTGGCCTGTTTGGCTGCACCACATTTTCCCACATTATCTCATGAACGGCACGATTTTCGGTAAACAGTTGTTGAACACAAAATGTGTGTTTTGATTTTGTGTGGAACATTTCTCATCCTAAGAAGAATTCAGCGAGATGTTATCACAAATGTACACATGTCTATGTAAAGTACCCGCTATTATTGTCGGAGTTAAATTAAATTAAACTAAATTAAATTAAACTTTCTCACCAGATAATCTTCATGGTTGTTCCGTGCATTAATAATATCAAGTCCTTTATTTGTCCCAACTAATGTACACAAATTTCTTTAATTGTTAAACTGTTAAAACATATAAAACTATAAAACTTGCTCCAACATGTTTCGGTTTACATAAACAATCATCAGGGAGCTCTCAGCCTGCGCTTTGCCAAAGTCACAATGATGACTGCAATATACAAGTTGTTGCTGGAGTATTCAGTATTATGGCTGCGCATTTCGTTCAGTCTGCAATAAAGGGACCCGCGTTAACATATATGAATAAGTTAAAATGAGGCCAAAATATAGAAAAATGAATACATAAAATCGAGAAGTTGGACTTATCCTGTTGTGCGTGAGTATTATGTACTGTGCAGAATGAAACTGTATTTTATGCGTTCATTTTTCTATATTTTGGTCTCATTTTAACTTGTTCGTATATTTTAACACGGGTCCCTTTATTGCAGACTGAACTAAATGTGCAGCCGTAATACTGAATACTCCAACAACAACTTGTATATTGCAATCAATATTGTGACACTGGCAGAACACAGGCTGTAGCTCCCTGACGATGGTTTACTTACTTACTGTCACACATTGTCATGAAGGACGAACAAGATGTGTGATTTTTGGGACAGAAATTGCAACATAAGAAACAGTAACAACAGAAACATGCACCTGTGTTTGTAAAAGTTTCTGTCCAAAATCATACTGGACTTTGTCGGTCGTAGGCTATTCTATGTAAGAGAACTTGTCCTTAGTTAAAAGTGGAGGGAGGGGGTGATTGCAACCATCTCACTTTAAAGGACCCAAATAAGTAGGTGATCGATCTTCTAAACAATACAAAACTGTGTTACAGTTTAGAATACTGATATTTGCCGCTCTTTTTAGCGATTTTTTTTACATATTATTAGCCTTGATCTTAGCGGAATTAAGATTGTTGTGAGAAAATTATGAGGATCATAAAATGGGGGAGGATGACATGACGCACGTGGGGGAGAAGACAAAATGCATGTAGGTTTATGTTGGAGTTGTGGAAGACCTAGGCTTAGATGGAAGGTTAAAGATAAAATAGTTATTAAAGAAATTTTTCGTGAGGGTGTGCACAGGATTAATCTGGTCAGAATGAGGAAAAGTGGGGGAGTCTTTTGAACACTGCATTGTACATAAGTTTTCAATAAAATGCGGGAAATTTCTTGAGTATTTGATGAACGTTCAGTTTCGAACCAAGGACTGATCAGTGGAATTATTGAGATAGGCACTCATTCAGTCATTAAAGATTTAACATTTCCAGGTTTAAGCCATGTGCGGGACAATGCTGTGAACTAGGAACAGCTTCTTAAATTTTTTTTCGAGTTGCTATATCCTGTCACTATCAATTAATGTTGTAAATATATTTTCAAGGAATTTGCATGTACTATACATGCCGGTGTATTCTTACGTATTGATCGACATTAAAAGTAATTCTCAACACAATTGCTAATTACTCATAATACTACATTGGCTACTTTTCTTAGCAACTCACCTAATAAGGTAAACATCAGTATCCACTTCCTTTAAGTGGCATACCATAAAATATTAGAAACATTTTCGACCTGCATGGAATCAGAAATGACTTCTGCCTTTACTTGTCTTAGTGTCATCGAGAAACGCTGAGATTCAGTAGTAGATCTCATTGTGGTCTCTGTTTTAATTACGTGGTCCTTGAAAAAGAAGGTGCAGTTAGATTTCAACTTTATGCAAAGTGCGGTTTATGTTTGACTAATGCGGACCGCAATGAAATTGGAGCGACAAATTTCGTTGAAAGTTTCCGTTATACCAAAATCCGTAGGAATGCGTGGGCGAGACAGGAGTGTTGAGCCAATTATTCGTTCATTTTATAAACATTGCCCGTATGGGGCACAAAAAATATAAGTACGAACATGGAATACAAGGCTATACATTTAGGTTATGTTTTTATTGTGATTTCTTCAGAATTTAAGGTAGATTCGTGAAAAATGATAATAAAAGGACTAAGATTTCTTGAGGTCTGTAGTCAGCTGAGACCTAATATTAACATAAGTTCGGATTCTCTGTATGAGGACAGTCAGGTTCCAGTTAAGAGCTGGTCCATCTATTTGTGTCTGAAACTGGGTGCCGTGTCTTTAACGTCAGAGCTAACGTGGACGCGTCTGTAAGGAGAAGAATATCTGACAGGGACTTGAGCACAGTGTGACATCCCCTACAGTATGAATCGGACCTTAAACTTGTAGTTGTGTATTCTGGGTATGTAAGGTCCAAAGAAACACTTTAATTAAAATGAATTGAAAGTAATTACCTCGGTAAGATCCAGCTCTTGGTGGATTTTGTATAGGAATGTTAAAACTATGTTTTATCGTATTCATTTACATAGATCATAAGGGTTCTGTCACATTTGAAACTACCACATCGGTTATGTGAAGTGACAGCCACAACTCACTCTGAACGACAGTTTTAGCAACGTAGAGCGTCGTTCAAAAACTTTGATGAGGATTCACTTTGAAACACGACAAATAACTGTACTTCCAATTACGACTGATAGGTATCAGAAACAATGCATATCATTCATTGAAACTGACTTGCTGTGACATAAAACACCGAAATGCACCGCGTGGGTATTGAATATTCTCTTTGTTTTCATTTGACGTCGGATGTTTCTTTCATTTGAACAAAAGAGACTTTTAGGCTGAAAATGCGCTCTTGTTTTCAAGAATAGGTTGTTGAACAAGTGGCACTTTATTACAAAAACCTTAAGCAGAGGATTAGAGCCATCTGTTGGAATGTGCTTTCGAGGAATTCAAGGAAATTCGAAAATAGCTGTAAACTTTATAACTCTGTACTTTATTTACAGTTTAACGTATAAATCAACATCTAGCCTAGTAGCTTAATATTTCAAGTTTGCTGCTCACTCAGCCACGGTCGCGGTAGAGATGTGCCGTATTTGACGGCACATTAAGGCAAATCTTCCAGTACCTAAACTGTTTTGAGTAAAAGAATTTTTATTTCCGTTTGGGTGTTGAGTGGCACAAAAAGAAAGGTAGAGCAACCTTTGGTACTTAAAGCGTCGGACATGGGAGGAAGAAAGTTGCTATGTTATGGAAAATTGAAGACGGTTCGGAAACTTTTCGTGGAAGATTTTTGGGTCGGATAATTGAAAGAAGTATAATAATATAAACGACCAACTACAGGATGCGGCAGAAAGAACACCTCAATTTGAGAGGGGCATACCTTCGGGTAAAGGGCACGTACAATGGTGAAGAGCACGTCATCGAATAGCGGTGTACGTGCCGTTTGCAACGTATACCATAGCGTGGTTGGAAAAAAATCGAGCCTTTATTGTTAAGGAGTTTATAAAAAAATGGCGGGTCGCCGGTAGCAACACAGCGTGCATTTCGCATCCGCTCTGCGCTTGGTCGACGGGAGGCTGTTCCTGATAAGAAAATGATTTACCTTTGGGTATCAAACTTTAGACAAACAGGACAAACTTTGGAAGCTCTGAAGGAGGAGATACGACAGGAAGTTGCTGCCATTACACCTGAAATGATTCTCAAGGTCATGGACTACAGAGAGAGGCTACATCAGTGTATCAATAATTCAAGGCCGCTACTTGAGAGATGTTTTATTAAAAACACATTGATGTAAAACGGCAATCTGTGTTCTTTCCAGAAATAGAAAAATAGTTGCCATATCTTCTCTTGTTTTGAATTTATTCGCTTCTCAAATAGGGGAGTTCTTTCTGCCGCACGCTGTAGATGCAACAATAATAATTTTATTAATAATTAAAATTAGCTCAACAGGTTTCGGGCGATAATTTCGCCCATCCTCAGGAGCACTAGTCTGTGTTTATACCGAAAGCTGTAAACACAGACTAGTGTTCCTGAGGATGGGCGAAATTATCGCCCGAAACATGTTGAGCTGATTTTAATTATTAATAAAATTATTATTATTGCATCTAGTTGGCTGTTTATATTATTGTATCAATGATGCACGGTCACACATATATCGAAAATGAACGAAGTATATAGATCTGTTGGCAACATTGTTATATGCACTTTACACAGGGATTCTCTGTGTGGAGATTTGAAAAACGTTCGTACACCCCAGTACTGGCAGAAACATTAGCGAATATAAAAACAATTGTCAAAGGGACTGTTTCATCTGTCACAAGCCACGTGCTTGAAGACGTGTGGGCGGAAATAGAGTACGTAGTAGATGTGTCTGTGTCTGCCACCTTACTGGTGGCAGACACAGACACATGGAGAGTAAATAATTGTGTCAGAGGAACTTGACAAGTATTCACTTACAGCATACCGTTGAAATTTGCGTTCAGCCGCAAAATAAACAGGTCACGCGGTTTCAGACGTGTTCTTGAACTTTTCCATAATTCTGTATGCATATGACATAAATAGAATTCAAGGACGACTTTATTACACTACTAACTTCTCTGTCTTTTCTCATACAGCAGATTTTCTGATCTCCATCTAGAAGATTTTTGATAGGGGTGAGAAGATTTATTCCCCCATCAGCAAGCCTACAAATGTATATATGAAACACTACTTATGTATTAATATATAGGGCTATTTTTAGAACGATTCTATTATGTTATTCGAAATAGATTTTGGAAGTAAACTGACGTAACTCCTTCTGCTAGTCACCGACTTCCCAGCGCGGAGGCCCGGTTTCGAAACCACGGTAGTTCGTGTAGGATTTGTTTTGGTTAAATTGCAGTGGGAGACATTGCTTTCCAAGCGCATTGTTCTTCCCCTGTCAATTATCACTACACCACTGTTCCATTGGTACATTCATTTATCGACCACCGACTCCAAGGATTATAGACAGGGGCCTCATGACAGTTTCGCTAAACAAAGAAGACAAAACATGAAATGACACACGTCAGTATAACCGACGTTTACCGGCATGCTGGACACATCTTCATATATCATGTTGCCACTTAAAGTGACATATAAATAAATATTTGTCGATATTTTTAAATCATAGTTCGACTTAAAGAAATCTTAGTTTCGCAGTATATGATGTAACTTGTTAGTAGCTTGAGTGGTGAATCAGCCCAGCTTGAAACTTACTGGCGTTTAATGTGTATCTAAAACTCACTTGAATATAGCTAGGACAGAGCTGTTCTCATAACACAACTACAGATCGAATATTAAGCATTTCGATATCAGTTCGACACTGGGGTACAGAACATTCACTTCCAAAACTGATCATATTAAAGCCTCCTACTGGGCACCGTTCTAAAGCAGTCACACCAACATTTCGTTTTTTTAAATTTTTAATTAAATTGACTGAAGTATGCGATAATTAATTGTGTTAGACGCTACGGAATATATCTAAGAAAATACGTCTTGAACAGAATGTAGTAATAATCATTTTATTATTACATATTATAATTCCACGGGAAATGTGTCACAGTTTAAACACGTGGCAAGAACAGTACGAAATTAATTACATTTATGATGAAAAAAGGGTAGCTGTAAATTTTGAAAATGAGTACTGCCATTATTAATTTATCTTAACATCTGCTACCCAAAGACTACAAATATTTAAAGTCATAAGTATACATCTTATTGTTTGAAGGACATGAGTTTGTTTTTGCGCACTAAAAGAACAAACAGAGCAGTTTAAACCGCGTACCGAAGTGTTCCCGGCATTGTTTTTGGACTTCTTGGCCCTCAAAAATGGGACCGAAATATTGTCCCGAAACATTGGTAAGGAATTATCACTATACGCAATGTAAAATCCCAGAAGAGCGCAGATCTTTTTTACATCACAACGGAAGTCTGAAATAAACTTGGACATGTAGCAGGCATAAATGTAATTCGGCAATATGAAGAGAAGAGACTACAAGTGACGTGTAGGCGTACATGCGAGTGTGCTATTTAAAAGGACAGTGAAGATAGAAGCACCCGATTGTAGAACGGCATGCAGTATGGTAATGGGGTCTTGTGAACATTGGGCTGTAACTTCGGGCTTCATAAAATGTTAAGCTTTGTTCAGCAGATAAGCAACTCAGTACTGGTGAAGCAGGGTGCAGCTATGTGCAGTTGGCTAAATCGAATTACTGCACTCTTTTGACAGATGTCCGTGTAATTTGTCCCTGTCGTATCCTGCAGGAGATTACTTCCGCGTGTGAACAGTTTAATTTTTGATACACACTTCTCGTGCGCGAGTAAATCCGCCTCAAACGAAACAGTTGTGCTGCTTATTCAACATGTCATTAATACGAGTATGTTGTGGAGGTAACACTTGCTTTCGCTGTGTTCTCACAGAACTTATATATCACACTGTTTGGATAATATATACTACGAATTGGCTAATGTGTGCCTTCTCTTTTGTTTCAGGTGAGCTCAGAATATGAAGTTCGCAATTCTTTTCTTTGTGTTTGGTGAGTCTGAAAGTGGTGAAATCACTTGAAGCATGCTATAGAAAACTTTTTTTTTAATTATTTTAATTTTTTTTAAGTTCAAGTTGCAAGAAAATTCGACCTGCACTAGCATGATTTTTAAATTTATTTCCGCCACCGCACTTGATTTTGTTAGAGGACACTTGAAGGTGGAAAACAGTTAAAGAAATGGTTTGTCATGGATTGTCCTTCGTAAATCAATGCAGCGAAATTATACTAGAACACTCTAATACTTTCACTACTGATAATACTGCTGCTGCTAACACTACTACCATCACCACTACCACCACCACCACCCACCACCACCCACCACCACCATCCACCACCCACCAACCACCACCCACCA
>Ga0123355_10017494_pt1 | contig 11334 bp, 15 predicted proteins | sample TergutEmb28metaG_3_FD_89872 | JGI IMG/M metagenome (GOLD analysis project Ga0123355, IMG submission 89872) | Embiratermes neotenicus P1 segment gut microbial communities from Petit-Saut dam, French Guiana - Emb289 P1 | ecosystem: Host-associated > Arthropoda: Insects > Digestive system > Gut ...
AAAACACTTTAAGGCGGTATTATTACGAACTAAAGGACAACTTCAATCCAACTATATATCGTGAGTGTTTTTTAAAGATAAAAGAACCATACAAAGCAAAGGGTGGTAATGGTATGGTGGACACGTGGGATGATATTCTTAAAAAGATGTATAAAGAACAAACTTTAGGGGGCTAATTATATGGAATTTTCTAAAATAGTGGTTTTATTAACAATTATGATTTTTGGTGCGTTGTTGGTTCTCAACTCCCTTGGTATTACCAATGGTGATATGGATACTGCAAAGTGGTTTTTGGCATTAGTTCTAGGTTCTTATCAGATAAAATCTGGTATTGAGAATAAGGCAAAGATTGAATACGGGCGTGATGTTAAACTTAGGTGACAATATGGATCATGATATTCTAAAGCGGATAGTACGCATGTCAATAATTCTGATTTATGCAATAACATTATCGGCTTTTATCGCAACCATTTTAGGGGGCGATTTTTTTTTATGTGGAAGGGGATTTTGCCCCGCCTTTTTTATTGAATTCGTCCTAAGATTTATACCATTTATAGTGCAATCAGTATTGAGTGTAGGATTTATCTTTAATCGTGATTGGAAGTTTATAGGAATACCACTGGTTATATTTATTCTACTTGACTTGGTGACACGAGTGTTTTTATCGTCTGAATTTATGGCGATACATACATTTGTTTTTCCTGTATTGTTTATTTTTGTTCTAATGGTGGTTAGCAAACGTTACAAGCAAACTGTTAAAAATGGCTTGATATTTATACTTCTATTTGCCCCCGCTACGCTGATGGGCGCGTGTGTGCGTTCACAAACATTCACTCAAAATCAAATGAGTCTACAGGCATTGATGTCTTTAGCCATAGATGTGATGATTATATCAATTGCAATTCATTATGTGGGTGTGGGAGGTGTAGAAGGTGTTAAGATTAAGAATGAGTTGGCCAATAAAATGGTTCTTCCCAAGCGAAAAAGCAACACAACGTTGGGAGAACAAATTTATAGCCCTCAAACGTCGTTTGTTTGGCTAATTCGCAACTTGCGTCATTGGCGTGATGATGACTGGTGGAGGTGGTATATCGCCTTGGGCAGAATTATATCGCCCTCCTTGTCGTTTTTGGATTTGTTTCTTTATCGGGAAATGTGTTAATAGGTTTTGTAATTGTGGTCATTTATCTTTTGTTTTGTCATTACGGGAATATTCCGCAGTGGCATCACAGAGAAAGCGTGCTTTATTGTATGGGCATTGCTGGAGCAGTGTTTTGGGCGGCAGCTGTTATTTCTGCAAGATTTGGAATGTCGTTGTATATGCCTGTGGTTGTGGGTCTTGGTGTTGCAGTTGGTTTTTTCAAGATTAACAACTATGTTTCAATATTTGATGATAACGCAGAATATCGTGCAAAATGGGAAACGAAAACAAAGTTGTTGGATGGGTTTAGTTTGCAAATCCCAATGGATGAAAATAATTTGCTGATTCAAAACATCCAAAGCGTGATTTGGATTTGCTTCTATTTAGATATTGTTATGGTTGGAAAAACGTAAGCGTCAAATAAACCCACGGCTATGACTAGACGTGGGTTTATTTGACGCTTACTGTCAATCACATGAATACGTCAGAGAATCGTTTACAAGGAGAAAATAGTGATTTTACAAAAAATGACCCGAAGGGGCTAATGCCCTTCGGGTATCGTGGTGTCTAGCACTTTGATAGCGGAAATTTTACTTTGTTTATAATTCGTGTACTAACCTTCAAGAGCCATTTGTTCTACTATGCTATTGGGGATTTCTATTCCTGTTGCATAGCAAAACGCAATAATTTGACCGATGTGCATTTGCTCATGCCCCATCATCGTTGAAATGATTTGATGCACATTCCTTTGTTCACCAAAGTAATCTATGGTTTCAGTGCCATCCATGCATTCTAAGGATTTTTCAAATTGTACATCTAGTTCCGCCATTGTTTCAACAATGGCTTCTTTTGGTCTATTTTCATAATTCAGGTATTCATCTCCAAAGACCACTATTTTTGTTGTCAGAGAGTCTACAAAACCTCTTTGCCCCAGCGTCAATTCATACGCCTGCAATCGTATGGTGTTTAACTTCTTTCTCGGCAGTTTTTTGTCAAGATCCGCATCGCTTAATTCATTTATGAACTTTAGCGTAATAGCTCTCGTTTCTTTCCAATCTGCCAAAAGTGCCTTTGATGATTCAATCATGTGATGTCTTCTTCCAAGGAAAGCAAATTGCCTTCAGTGTCGCGGAAATAAACACATCTCATTCCCCAATCATTCATAGTTTGGGGTTCGCCTAAAAATTCTACCCCAGCTTCTTTTAGGCGTTTGTAGTCCTCGTCAACATTGTCGGAAGGTATGCCCAGCGAAATAGTATCGGGTTGTGCCGTCACACTTGGTTGTACATAACCTTTATATGCCAATTGGGCATCTCCTGCGAAGATTGCGAAACAGTAATCTTCATCCTTTTCTCCTTCTTCCACAACAAAACCGCACCAAGGACCGTTTCTGTCACCCATAACAGGTATTAAACCAAGTTTTTTTGTGTAGAAATCAAAACATGCTCCAAAGTCCTTTCTAACTAAAATTGTTGCTATTGCTTTGTTAAAATTAATTGCCATTTTTATCCTCCTTTTAGATTTATATTTTATCAGATTACTTGTGGGGCAATTTGATAATTGTTATGCCTAATATACTACTACAAACAAGACAACAGTACGTCGTGTTAAGAATGTGAATTGATATTATTTTTTAGGACACAAGCATTATATTGAGTTGTTGTGGCTTTTTTGGATGAAAATGACTTTTTTGTTTTCAATTGGAACACTGCCTATTATGGTTCATGTGTACCCCCACGATAAAGGGCAGTTCTCCTGTGTTGTTGGTAGCCTCCTATTTTAGTGTGATAATTTGGTAAAGATTTATTCATCTACGGATTTCGTTCCCAGCATCTTCTGAAACCACCGCTTATCCGCCGTCAATAAGTCTTTTAATTTATCAAAAATGATTAGCAATATAATTCCATACTCAATCGCATGAACGAAGTCCCTCAATTCAAGGGGCATAAATTCGGGTCTTAGAATCGCAACTCTTGATAAAACCAAAACTACAATATAAAACATATACATTGATGTTCGCATAAATCCTTGACCCAATAGATAAATCGCTTTTGATACAGCCCCCATGCCTGCATACAGTTCACGAATATCAGATACTTTTCTTGATGCAAAACTATGTGCTATGGTGTCCAAAAAGAGTACAAGAATAATAAGAGCTATGTTCAACAGATAAGTTATAAACACATCTTCTCGGGATATAATTCCATAAATCACAAAATACACGATTAAGCCGTATCCTGTTGCTTGTACAACATTTGATAGCCTAAAGAATAACATTGGTTTATTACGCACCTTATCTCCCCTCCTATAAATAGCTCCAGAAAGGCAAAGAGAATAATATCCCAACCTTTCTTTTTCGCATGGATAGTGTAGAATTATATATAGTTATCTTAAATCGTTAGTCATTTTTGCGATTAAAACAGCTCTTTTAATCGCAATGTTGCGGCATATATTTCTTTTTTTGGCATGTTTGTTTTTTGTTTTAACTGCCCAATGGCATCTTTTAAAGTACATTGTGTCTTTATCATAATATCCACCAAGAGTGACTCTATAGACGGGGAATCAATAGTATTTTCTTCATTTGTTGCTGTAGGCAAGTATGGAAAATTTACAACACAAGTATACTCGCCTTTTTCGGCATTAGGGTTATTTTCCAGTTCGAATAAAATCTTTGTTGGTGAACCACGATAGAGTTTTTCAAATTTTTTTGTTAAATCATTACATAAACAAATTTCCGCTGTAGGATAATGTTCATTAAGAAATCCTATAGTTGCTTTAATGCGTCTAGGGGATTCGTAGAAAATTGTTGTGTAACAAGATTTTAACATCATCTCAAATATTTTCATAATATCTTTTTTTGTGCGTGGTAAAAAACCTAAAAACATATAATGTGTCACATCAAATCCACTAACCGATAATGCGGCAATTGAAGCACTTGCCCCACACACAGCAATCACTGGAAAACCTGCTTGTGCTACTGTTCTAACTAATATGTTACCAGGGTCTGAAATACAAGGCGTTCCAGCATCAGAAATAAGAGCAACACTTTTGCCCTCATTTAAAGCATCCACAAAAAAATCCCCCCGCTTCCCCTCATTAAACTTATGGCAGGAAAACATGGGGGTTTTAATATTAAATTGTGAAAGAAGCACACGGCTATGTCGCGTATCTTCTGCGGCAATCATGTCAACATCACCCAATATCTGAATAGCCCGTGAAGTAATGTCTTCCAAGTTACCAATGGGAGTTGCTACTACATACAAAGCAGTTTCAATCAAAATGTCACCTCTAAGCCTCCGCCTGAGTCCATAGAAAAATTTGCAGTTCCAATACTTCCGTCAATGCTAAATGAAACAGGTGCAGTTGATGCTGAGGGTCGCACAAAATCCGCGGGATTAAGCCCACCTCTGCTTGCTGGAAACAAAAGATCTTCACGAATAAAAATCGAACGCTCTTGGATATCGTGGTTACGACGACGACGCTCTTGTGCTGTTTCCTCTGTGCGGCGGCGTTGTTTTTCTTCACGCATGGCTTGTTCACGTCTACGCATTGCGGCTATTTGCTGGTCAACCCTATCAATTTGGGTTTGAATCTCTATTACAAGGGCTTTTTTACTTCTTTCATCCATATCACTTGACATTACCTCACTTAATTTGCCTTGTAATTGTCCGCGAATTTTTTGGGCGCGCGTTATTGTGTCGGCATTGCTTAAACGTACAGCACCTGTGCGCCGTCTGCGTGAGCGATTTCTATCTTGTTCTTGGCGCTGTTGTCTTAACCGTTCGTGTGCTTCAAAGATACGGTCATTTTTTACACCACGCAATGTCCCTGCAATGTCACGACGTGAATCTGTTTCAAAGTTAATGGAGTGTCTGCTACCCCCTTTAACATTTGTGTCACCTAGATTAATTACCATTGTGCATCCCTGCCTCTACATTTTATTTTTCCCTTTTATATATTATCGGACATTTTCCAAAATTTCATTATAGCTTACAATAATTTAAAAATTATTTATGAATTTTATAAAGAGGCAACGGTAATTCTAATATCGCAGTAAATTTTTTATTTTGGGGGCATCATTATGGCTTCTGTAATTTGGGAAAGCACAGGCACAATACCAATAGGCGATTTTAATTTCAGAAATGACTGGAGTGCTGGTAGTGGGCATTTTATTATAGATGGTTCAGGCGGAGTACGCTTGATTTCACATGGAAATTCAATTAACCTTGAAGTTCCGCCAAATGCATTTCAAGGTGTTTTGGAAATAGTTGCAAGACAGGGTAATCAAATCAATAAGACTTCAGTTACAATAACAGGTGTGACTACTGAATTAAACTTAGGGCAAGTGGGCGTAGGCAATGGAAATAATGTTTCCCAGGTTATGATTGTTGGCTTTACTTTCATTAAGGATGAAGACGACAACCCTATAGAGGTAATTCCAAGTCCTGGTGACGACGATGATTATTATAACGGCGGCAATAATAATCATGATGGCGACGATGATTACTATAACGACAACAATAATAACGATGACGACGACGATGATTACTATAACAGCAACAATAATAACGATGACGACGATGATTATTATAACGGCGGCAATAATAACAATGATGGCGACGATGATTACTATAACGACAACAATAATAACGATGACGACGATGATGATTACTATAACAGCAACAATAATAACAACGATGACGACGATGATTACTATAATAGCAACAATAATAACAATGACGACGACGATGATTACTATAACGACAACAATAATAACAGCGATGACGGCGATGATTACTATAATGGCGACAATAATAACAACGATGACGACGATGATTACTATAACGGCAGCAATAATAACAGCAATGAACCCTCAACAGAATCCAATCCGTGGGTACCCCCATCAGAAGGCAATTCTGGTGGGAATAATAGCAATACTGGCACTAATGGACTACCTGAAACAAGTAAAAATGATGGAACTTATGATGTTCCGCCCATTGTAGACGAAGATAACGGTTACAATTATGAGGACAATGGGTATTATAATGAATATGATTATGGAGATAATGGATACTGTGATATCTCTATTGAAGATAACGAGTACCATGATATATATTTAGATGAATATGTAGAGAATGCCATTGAGGCTGGAAATGGCTATTTAGAATACAATGGCTTAAATGGTTATGACGACTCAAACGGTTATCAAGAATATACTTCTATGGTAGTTACTCCACTTAATGTTATGCCTCAAACTGGTATAACAGATACTAGTTCTGCAATTGTTTCAGGGTTTCTTGTATCAACACTGATAGCTTCTTTCACACTACACTGTATCAACAAATTCGAAAAGAAGAAATCTAAAACAAGGTGAGAAAATGAAGCAAATATTCTTATATAGTATATTTGGATTAAGCGTTGGGGCTATGGTGTTTTTTACCATGACCTTTCTATCTGAGACCAATAACATCAAGCAGGGGCAGGCATTTTATGAAAATCTATCTATTGAAATTATTCAAAATCAATTCGATGAATATTCAAGCTCTGTTACTGATAAGGCTAAATCTCTTCCAAAAACAAAACTTGATAGTGAAATCTTCATAATACAGGACAGTAACAATGGAGAATTTCAGACTATAGAAATAGAATCAAAAGAAGATGAAGCACCTCCGATTTTTAAGTCTTTTATAGATTTCGATACTATGAGGGGAAATTACCCTGATATTGTGGCATGGATTAAAGCCGAAAACTTAAATTACCCCATAGTTCAGGGCATAGACAATAATTATTATCTCTCACGATTACCAAATAGCAAACATCATGTTATGGGATCAATATTTCTCGACTATCGTAACTTAGAGGATTTTTCAGAACAAACTATCATTTTATATGGGCATGATTCACGCAAGGGCGACATGTTCGGCTCTCTAAAGTATTATGCTAGTCAAGAATACTATGAACAAAATAGCAGCGTACTCATATTTACTCCCAAGTGCGATTATAATCTTATGCTAATCGCTGGATATATCATTGATTCTGCTTTTGAAGTGCCACCTATGAACTTTATTGACCCAGAAGATTTTGAACAATATATAGCCGATATAAAAAACCGTTCTATTTTCAAAAGCAAAAGTGATATTGAGGTTAATTATGGCGACCAGCTTGTATATCTTGCCACATGTATCTCCAGTGGTTCAATCAATGACCGTCTTATTATTGTGGGGAAATTAGAAATTTATGTATAGTCGGAAAGTTTTTTTATTTGGTCATAGGGTGTGTTTGATAATGACAAAATGCACAAAAACCTGTAAAATATCGTTGGGTGATAAAAATGCCAGCGATGCACATGGGATAATAGAAATGCACTTAATGGAATCCTATGGATTGCCCGAAGTGGTACACGGTGGCGAGATTTACATGAACGATAGGACTCTTGGAGCACCTTGTATGACAAGTTTGTCCGATGGTCTGAGGGTAAGCGTCAAATAAACCCACGACTACGACTAGACGTGGGTTTATTTGACGCTTACGTAGCATTACTTGAAAATGCTTGCTGAAATACACGCCAATATTCGTCCATGACTACAATGTTTGGGTCACGGGGGAAGTCTGCAAGTTTTCTTTTTATTGCTATCTCCTCTGGGATTAGATAGAATAGCGGAAGATAAGGAAACTCGCTGAATAACTGTCTGCGTTGCTCATAAATTTGTTGAATGTACTGCTCTGTTGGTTGTTGCATATAGCCCTCCTTGTTCGTATTTTTTTGTTTCAGCAAGTATGTATTAAGATTATAATATCATACTTGCACACTACTTTACAAAAGAATACGACGCAAAGAAAGCTAAAATGTTCCCGATTGGAAAAATGTTTTTGAATGTAATATATCTGTAATGTTTATGGTCTTTCAGTAGGGGCAGATTTAACGTCCCCAAAAGTGGGGGTGTTGAGGATTCCCCAACTTTGGGAAGTGCAAAAAAAACACCAACTACCCAATTGGGGCGGCTGGTGTGTCGGTAGGCGCAAAGTTGCGCTATCATAACGGGTTTGTTGAAATCGTCAAACCCGCTCAATTTCGTACACTATGCGTAAATCAATTCCGCATAAACAATCTCATGTACGCTGTGCTGATATAGGAATAGGTAAACCTTTGAACTCATCTCCAGTTTTCCCCTCCTTCACACCGTACGTGAGAGTTTCCCCTCATACGGCGTTCTAACAAAATTTAAGCTGTTTCTACCACTATTTCTAATTTCTCTGCTAATAGTCTTAAAGAATTGACCTTTTCAAAAGCTTGTTTGCCGAGTTTCAACTCGTTGAGGTATTTTGCAATAGTATCTGGTTGAGTAGCGTGTATAAGTTTATGCACATCTGCCCTCAACCACACAAGATTATTGTATTTGTCCGAACCGCCTAATTCTTTTGGCTTTTTGTGATGGCACTCCATGTTTTCTATAGAAAGTTGTTCACCAGTAACATAGCATTTTCCATGCTGTCCAGCCATTAGCGATATTCGATTGTCATTATATTCCACGGACTTGTCGTATTCCTTATTATTTAACAGATAACAAACAAGTTGGGTAGCAGAGTTTAATTTACGATGGATTAACTGCCGTCCTTGCGGAGTATATTTGTTGGTTTCTTGTGAAAAACTTAATGGAATTTTGAATGAGCAACCGTATATAGGAAAAATCGGTATTCTTGCCACTATTGTCGGGTTGCCCTTATATTTTCCATATAGTTTCTGATACGCTTTTGAATAAACTGGCTCTTTTTCGGGCTTTTTAATCTTACCCTTAACAACCAATTTAGTTTTTCTGTTAAGTCTATTAAAAAGGCTCTTGCTGACAATGAAGTTTATTTTTCTAAAATCATGAATCATGACTACATAGGGTTGCTATATTGTAATAATTCTGCATTCCTAGTATCATTGCATTTAGCTTGTTCACTTGGCTTGGTCTGGAATTGCGCTGTATCGCTTGACCTTGTTCTGTGATTTTGTTAATCATTGCCGCTATGGCTTTTTCCGATATTTTACTACGTGCTGTGTATTTGTTTCCGTTCCTTTTTGCGAATAGTGAAAAGCCCAAAAATTCTGTCTTACCCTTACGAATGTTTGTTATTTTGGACTTTTCGGGGCTGACATCAAGCCCTAACCGCTCTTTTAGCCATTGCTTTGTTGCGGAAAAGATTTTTAGAGCGGTTTTATAATCCCTGCAAAAGATTTTGAAATCATCAGCATATCTGACGAAGAAGAACTCTTTTAAGTTGCTCCTCCTTTTTAACATCTTATATCTGATATATTCCTTTTTATACGGATAATTTGTTGTTTTGGTTTCCCATTGGTCGCTTAACCACCAGTCAAGTTCGTTCAATACTACATTTGACAGTAGCGGAGAGATTATTCCACCTTGTGGCGTTCCTTTATTCGGCTTACCAATGCCCTTTATTTCTGATTTTAGTATTTTTCCGATAATGCTAATTAGGCTTTTATCTCGAATACCTAAGTGCCATAATTGCTTGAGAAGTTTTCCGTGGTTAACATTGTCAAAGAAACCTTTTATTATCACTAGCTAGTGATAATAAAAGGTTTCTTCGATAATGTTGACCATTCCAAACTCATAAAGCAAATCTGGGCATTGGGGATACGTGACAAGAAACTGATATACCTTATCAAGCGTATTCTCAAAGCACCTATCCGTATGGAAGATGGCACTACGGTACTTCCCCAAAAGGGTACGCCCCAAGGCGGAATTATATCGCCACTTCTTGCGAATATCGTATTAAACGAGTTGGACAAATGGGTTGAAAGCCAATGGCAGGATAACCCAGTAACACAGAAATATCACGTTCAACTTAATGCGAATGGTTCAGAAAACAAGGGCAATGCGAGATACACGATTGAAAGAAATGTATATCGTGCGTTATGCAGATGATTTTCGCATATTTTGTCGGACTACTAATGAAGCCAATCGCACAATGGCGGCAGTAAAACAATGGCTTAAACAGCGACTTCGCCTTGAAGTGTCAGACGAAAAATCTCGTGTTGTCAATCTTAAAGAAAACTACTCCGATTTTCTTAGTATCAAAATGAAACTGAAACAGAAAAAAGACAAACTGGTATTGCAATCAAAAGTGTGTGCTAAAGCCGTCAAGCGCATTAAGTCTGCGGCAAAAGAAAAGATTAAGGAAATCGCCCGCCCCTCAAAAGGGAAAACGATTACAAGGGCAGTCCTTGATTACAATGCCTTCGTCACGGGTGAGCATAATTACTACCAATTGGCGACAGATGTATCGCTCGACTTCGCAAATATAGGCTATCACACCAATGCAACATTCAAACGTCTAAAACGGAAACTGAAAAGAAAGCCAAAAACAGGCACAATCAATGCAGTTACTGAACGATATGGCTTATCTGAACAGCTACATTGGATTCGTGATACACCAGTTGCCCCAATAAGTTATGTGCAAACTTGCGCCCCTATGGGCAAAAAACGGTCGGTTCAAAAATACACGCCAGAAGGTAGAAAGGAAATCCACAAAAACTTGGGCATTGATACCTATATGCTACGCTTTATGTTACGCCAAAAGTTGTTTGGAAGAAGTGCGGAATATATGGATAACAGATTGTCATTGTTTTGCGCCCAATATGGTAAATGCGCTGTAACTGGACGAGCGTTTGAGCTACTGGAGGATATTCATTGTTGCCATAAATTTCCAAAAAGCAAAGGCGGCAAAGACAAATACCAAAATCTCATTATCGTTCATGTAGATGTTCACACTCTCATACACGCAACCACTCAACTGACCATTGAGAAATATATTGCACGTATCAGACCAAACAAGCAACAGCTTAACAAAATCAACAAACTTCGTAAAGAAGCAGAATACCCGCCAATCATAGTCTAATCGGTTTCGGCTGTAGTTGGCAATTAACAACACGTTCATGGTAATAACTTGTGATAATGAAAATGTATTGTTATTGATGGAACGCCGTGTGAGGGGAAACTCTCATGCACGGTGTGAGGAAGGGGAAAAGCTGGAGATGACATCAAAGGCTTACCTATTTCCATCTCAAGTAGAAGATAAACAGCGTATTTTTGATGGTTACTGCAAATTTATAAACTACTTTGACCCCTCTGTTGAGGTACAATTATCCTTTGTTAATAAGTTTGGAAATAAACGTGATATAGATA
>Ga0123355_10017495_pt1 | contig 11334 bp, 8 predicted proteins | sample TergutEmb28metaG_3_FD_89872 | JGI IMG/M metagenome (GOLD analysis project Ga0123355, IMG submission 89872) | Embiratermes neotenicus P1 segment gut microbial communities from Petit-Saut dam, French Guiana - Emb289 P1 | ecosystem: Host-associated > Arthropoda: Insects > Digestive system > Gut ...
GCGGCCTGCATTATGTGCGTTGCTGCCCACCAAAAAGGGTTTTGTCCTGTTGCTGGACTGCGGCGCAAATGCAGAAGTGAAGCCTTCCTATTTGTTGCAGTTTGGCCAAATGGGTGCAGATTATATGAAAAAATGCATGGGCATCCAAAACCCCCGTGTGGGGTTGGTAAATATAGGCGCGGAAAAAGAAAAAGGCACCCCAATCTATAAAGAAGCCCACACACTTCTTGAAGAAAGTGCCCTCAATTTTGTGGGAAACATCGAGGGCCGTGGCATACCTTCCGGGGAAGTGGATGTGGCGGTTTGCGATGGTTTTGTGGGCAATGTTGTCCTAAAGCTCACCGAAGGACTTTCCAAAACATTGATGTCCATGATAAAAGACGAGCTGATGGCCAGCCCCATATCAAAACTTGGTGCGCTTTTGGCAAAAGGCTCTTTCGCCAACTTAAAAAAGCGCTTCGACTATCGCGAAGTGGGCGGCGCGCCATTTTTGGGGCTTACGTCTTTGGTGGTGAAGGCACACGGATCATCGGATGCCTTGGCCATTAAAAACGCGATACGTCAATGTATAATTTTTGAAAGGTAGGAATATCAAATGGAATTTGAAAAAATTGCAGAAGTCATTGCAGAACAAATGGGCGTTGCAAAAAACAGCATAACCGAAGACACAACTTTCGATGGAGATTTGAACGCAGACTCACTGGATATTTTTCAGATAATATCCGAGCTTGAAGAAGTATTTGGCATGGAGTTTACCAGCGAAGATGCGGAAAAAATCCGCACAGTGGGCGACGCAGCCGAGCATGTAAAAAAGGCATTATCTTAAAGGAGCGCACACATATTGAGCGACGAATTGCAAACAAAATTAGACTACGATTTTAAGCGCACAGCGCTGTTGCGGCAGGCTATAACCCATTCTTCGTTTTCGCATGAGCAGGGGCTAGATGCCGCAGAATGTAATGAACGATTAGAATTTTTGGGTGACGCGGTGCTGGAACTGTGCATTAGCGATTTTTTGTATCACCGCAACATGAACATGCCGGAAGGCCAATTGACACAACACAGGGCAAACATGGTGTGCGAAACCACACTGGCAATGCTTGCCCGCAAATTAAATTTGGGCAATTATCTGCTGCTTGGCCAGGGAGAATCCCGTGAGAATGGCCGCGAAAAGGATTCCATTTTGTCGGATGCAATGGAGGCTATTTTTGGTGCCATCTTTTTGGACGGCGGCATAGACGCAGTGCGCAACGTGATTTTCCGCATGTTTGCGCCATTGGCAGATGTGAAAGCAAAACCGGCTAAAGACCATAAATCCACATTGCAGGAAATATTGCAAAAAACCAGCAAAGAAACGGCTGTGTACACCATAATCGAAGAAAGCGGCCCCGCGCATAAAAAAAACTTTGTTGCACAAGCCCGCCACAAGGGCAAGGTTTTAGGGGTTGGCAGCGGCAAAAGCAAAAAAGAAGCCGCGCAAAGTGCCGCAGCCGCCGCGCTAAAAGCTAGGGGTGTCAAGTAAAAACCTTGATGCCAACCAGTCCAATATGGGGAAAGCCCCGCAAAACCGCGATTTGTTTCGTCGCAAAATTCAACTGGTTGGCAATGCCAACCAGTTGAATTTTACAGTTTTTTTGTGACACGTAAGGAGAACAGGCGAGACATGAAAGAACTCACCCCGATTCAACAAATAGAACGCAGCATCCATAAAAAATTCCGCAAAACTATCTGGCGGCCTTTTGTTGCAGGGGTTCAGCGGTATCGGTTGATAGAGCCGGGCGACTCTATTGCCGTGTGCATTTCCGGCGGCAAGGATTCTATGCTTATGGCTAAACTTATGCAGGCTCTGCAACGCCACAGCCATTTTCCCTTCGATGTAAAATTTATCGTAATGAACCCGGGCTACAATGAAATAAATCTGCAAAAAGTCATATCCAATGCCCATTTGCTTAACATTCCCATCGAAATATTCGAGTCCAATATTTTCGATGTAGTGACCCAAACAGAACGCTCGCCGTGTTACCTTTGCGCTCGAATGCGCAGGGGTTATTTGTATTCCCATGCGCAAAAACTGGGTTGCAACAAAATAGCACTTGGCCACCATTTCAACGACGTGGTGGAAACAGTATTGATGGGAATGCTCTACGGCGGACAAATTGCAACAATGATGCCGAAACTCTCCAGTAGAAATTTTGCCGACATGCAGCTTGTCAGGCCTATGTATTGTGTGCCGGAAGACGAGATTTTGGCATGGGCGCGTTATAATGGCCTCACATTCATACAATGCGCTTGCCCTCTTGCCGAAAATTGCAGCGTATACGACGCCAGCGGAGGCGTGTCAAAGCGGCAAGAGGTAAAAGCCTTGCTAAAAAAACTAAAACAAGACAACAAAGACATAGAAAAGAGTATATTCCAAAGCATTCACATGGTAAACTTAGATACAATCATCGGATACAAACAAAATGGGTTGGAGGTACATCAATATGAAAAATAAACCAGAGGGACGCTCCCCGTATTTCCCCAAACGTGCAGTCGTCACCAGCGGGATGCCCTATGGCGACAAGAGTTTGCATTTTGGACATGTTGGGGGCAATTTTATCCACTCGGATATTTATGCCCGCTTTTTGCGCGACCGCATAGGACCGCAAAATGTAATTTATGTCAGTGGAACAGACTGCTATGGCTCGGGGCCGGAGGTGAAATTTCAATCAACCGGGGGCGAATTCGCCAGCATCGAAGAATTCGTAGCACACAACCACACCGCCCAAAAAAAAGTGCTGGATGCGTATGACATCAGCCTCAGCTTATATGCCGCATCCGGGCTTGACCCCGCCAAAGATATCCACGCAAACCTAAGCGCACAAGTGTTCAACACCTGGTACGACAACGGCTATTTGCGCCTGGAAGAAACCGAGCAATTCTTCGACGAGGAAAGCCAAGTTTTCCTAAACGGACGTCAGGTGGAAGGGCATTGCCCCATTGTGGGCTGCAAATCTGAAACAGCCTATGCCGATGAATGCGCCTTGGGGCATCAATACAGCCCAAAAGAGCTGATAAACCCTAAATCTATAATCACCGGCAAAACCCCAGCACTCAAGCCCAATAAAAATTGGTACTTTGACCTGGAGCGGTTCTCCGACGACTTGAAAAAAAAGCAAGAGCAGCTAAAGGATGAAGGAATCAGTCGCCGTTTTCTGCTGTCAAACGTGGCGGATTTCTTAAAAGACCCCGCGATTTTAATCAGCAAAGTGGACGATATGGAAACGTTGAAAAACGCCTGCGCAAAAATGCCATCCCATGTGGCAGACATAAACGAAGAAAAAAAATCCGCTACGCTGATATTTAACGCGTTAAAAGATAGGGAAGCGGCTTGCGAAATTTTACGCGAAGTATCTATCCGTTTTCGCACGGGGACAACCTTGGTGCCATTCAGGCTCACAGGCAATGTAAAATGGGGAATCCCCGTACCCGTTAAAGAAGGCGTGGAAGGCCAGACTTTTTGGGTGTGGCCGGAATCCCTTTGGGCACCCATGTCGTTTGTGCAAACATATCTTGAGTCGATAAACTCCGGCGAGAACTGGCGCGATTGGTGGTTTGACCCAGAATCGCGGGTGTACCAGTTTATCGGCGAGGACAATATTTATTTTTATGCCGTGGCGGCTATGGGCTTGTTTATGGCGCTAAATGATGTAGATGGGCGAGGCAGACAGGATTGTTTGCCGGTGATAGTGCCAAACAGACATGTGTTTTTTGGCAACAGCAAAGCCAGCAGCAGCGGAAAACTGCAGCCACCCGCAGCCGACGAGCTGCTAAATCACTACACAGCAGAACAACTTCGTATGCACTTTGGGCATATGGCGCTGCAAAATAATAGTGTTAAATTCTTCCCCAAGGCTGTATTTAAACAGTGGCAAGCAGATGGCAAGCAGCCGGATGTCGGCGACATAGAGGGCTTTGACTCTACATTGGCCGAGGGCAATCTGCTGACAAATGTGTTTAACCGGCTTATACGTTCGTGTTTTTACAGCTTGCAACAATATTTCGACGGCACACTGCCCGATATATCCGTAAGCGAAGAGGCCAATGAGATGATAAGCAATTTAATCGCCAACCATGAATGGGCCATGTATCGCTTTGAATTTTCCAAGGCCATAGATCAGTTGGATAAATATCTTCGCGATATCAACAAAATATTCGATGCGCGCATGAAACAGGCAAAGGCAGAAGATGACGCCCAACTTAGAACACAAACCCTAGTGGACGCGTTTAACGCAGTAAAAGTTGCAACCGTGTTGCTGCATCCCTTCGCCTCGGAAGGAACCAGCCGTGTGCAAGAATATCTAAACATTGACGACAGGCTGTGGGACTGGACTTATATTAACAAGCCGCTAAGTTTTTTTGCAGATGGGGGGCATATGTTTAAGTTCTTAGAGCCTAGGGTAGATTTTTTTGTGAAGCATCCGGCGCAGCTTGCACCTCAGCACACAGAAACGAAAGCATAATCGTGTTGTGGCAGGCAGGCGCGGCGGAAAAAATGGCGAAAATCCTTAACGAAACATTAAACGCAGATGAAATCATGATCGAGGGTTCCTTGCAACGCCCTGCGGAGCTTGATTTATACAGCGATGTTGATATGAAGATTCTCCTCCGTGACAACACGCCCATAAACACAGAAGTGCTTTTAGAATCTGTTGCCGCCGAATTTGCCCCTGTGCTTGGGTTTGAAGTAATCAGTCATTTGCGCGAAGATGCCGTCCGGGTATGTCTTGAAAACGGCATGAGGTTTGACCTTGTATTTCGTTATCCCAGTGATAAAGAGCCCGTGGCCGAGGATGAATCTTTTTCGTGCAAAATTTACAACGTAGTAAACCAGTTTTGGTTTTTTGCTGCCATGGTTCTGGTAAAGTTGGGGCGCAAGGACAATCTTATTGCGGCGCATCTTTCTTTGGAATTGTGCCAGCTTCTTATTGTTATTCAAATGCTTGTACGCGACAATAAAAAAGGCACAGCGGTTCACCGTTTCGGGGATTCGGAAATCGTTTCTGCCCCATTCAATTTGGGCAACGACACGGCCGATGAAATTCTTGCTATGCTTCTTTCAGCGGCGATTAAAATGGATAATGAGTTGGAACGGCTAAATCTTGGCTATGCTAAAAAAAGTGGTGTGTTAAATTCATTGGCATTGCACTTTCTGAAAAAAACCAACTGGTAGGATAGGACGAAAAACGTTCACGCTGGATTTTCATTTGATTACATTCGATACGTGTAATAATATTTCAAAGTTTATTCTTCAATCGTTGGATTTTTTTTGACGTCCAACAAAAACATCCAAAAAGCCGCGGTATTACGCGATTCTTTGAACAAGTGGGTGTCAAGGGTTTTTACTTGATACCAACTTGTCCTAACAAACTCGCATACTCCTGCTTTTATTAAAAATTGATTTCCGTGGTTTTTTTATGGTTAAAATGCAACAACCACACAAATATGCTATAATAACTTCCAAACAATTTTTTATAGAACGAGGTGCATACCATGGACTATTCTCACATAAGAAACCAGCAGCGCAGGCGGAACCAGAATCCACACACAACCCGCGTGCGCAACAAAATAAGCCTTTTGTTACTGCGCATTACCCTTGCCGTTGTGTTGGTGGGCGGGTTCGCGCTGTTTGGCGGTGCGATGGGGCTGTATTTGGGCATTTTGAATAACTCCCCCGAACTCAACATGCGCCTTGTGCATCACGGCTATCGCAGCTCGTTTATTATCAATGCCCACACCGGCGAAGAAACGGCGCGCTTGCACCGGGGCAACAACCACGAAAGCGTGACATTGAATCAGGTTCCGCTGCATGTGCAAAACGCATTTATCGCCATCGAAGACGAGCGGTTTTGGTCGCACAATGGCATAGATATACGTGGCATTGGCCGCGCGGCGCACACGATTGTAACCACCGCCGGTGCCCGCACCGAAGGCGCCAGCACCATAACCCAGCAGCTTATCAAGAACATGCTGGACAGGTTTGATTCCGACGTGGTGACAAAACTCCAAGAGCAGTACCTTGCCGTAAACTTCGAGCGGGATTTAACAGAGCAATTTGACGGATGCCATCATTCTGCCAAGGAATTTATACTGGAATCCTATCTTAACATTATCAACCTGGGGCGTTCCAACTATGGCGTGCAGGCGGCGGCGTTGTTTTACTATGGCGTAGACGTTTCAGAGCTTACTATTGCCCAGGCTGCCACCATTGCATCCATTACCCAAAACCCAACCCGTTTTCCGCCAGACACCAGGCCTGCCGCCAACTGGATAAGAACTCAGCTTGTGCTTGACAACATGTTGCGCCTGGAATTCATCACGGAAGAGGAACACGCAGAGGCAATGCAAACCGTAGAACAGGAAGACGGCACGATAATAGGTGCTGTTTACGATACAATTTTTCGCATAGAGGGCGGCGGTACGCGGCCAATCATTTCGCATTTCGACTGCTTTACAGATGCACTGCTAGTATCCGTAAGAGACGACTTGATGCGCGAGTTTGGCATCACCCGAGAAATGGCCGATGCTCAAATCTTCACCCAAGGCCTAAGAATCTACTCCACCCAACAAATGGAAAAGCAAGCCATTGTAGACCGAGTATTTTTGGATGAATCTTACTGGCCTCGTTCAGATTTTACCATTGACATCGATTATCAGTTGTCGCTGTATAACACGATAACCAACCAGCACCGCCACTATCGCGCAGAACGCGTAGGGCTGCGCAACATGGACGAAGTGAATACGTTTGTTGCCAATTTCCAGCGGGAACGGATGCATGAAAGTGACGAAATAAGCAACGAAGTTCTGCTAACAACCCCGCAGCCACAAGCTGCATTTGTGTTGATGGATCACTACACAGGGCATGTGCTGGCACTCAGGGGCGTGCGCGGAGAAAAGGAACATAACCGCACATTTAACCGTGCAACCCAGGCCACACGCTCTCCCGGCAGCCAGTTTAAGCCCTTGGCCACATTCGCGCCAGCTTTCGAGCTGGGGATATTGCAGCCGGGCAGCGTTGTTGACGATGTGCCTTTTGTCCAAGGTGGCTGGGCGCCGCGCAATTGGTGGGGCAGCCAGTTTGAAGGCCTCAGCAGCGCACGCCGTGCTATTTACCGCTCCATGAACGTCGTTTCGGTAAGAGCCACCATAGCTCCCGGGATTCAACATGTGGGGTTGGACACCATGTTCACTTTCATGCAAAATTTTGGGTTTACCACTTTGGTTGAAAGCGACACCCTTGGTGGAAGAACATTTACCGACAAGGGCGGCGCATTGCCCCTTGGCGGAACCACTGACGGCGTACATCTCATAGAACTGACCGGAGCATATGGCGCAATAGCTAACATGGGCGAGTTAAACCCACCAGCGTTGTACACAATGGTGCTGTGCCACGATGGCAATATTTTGCTGGAAAACGCAGACAATCAACATCGTATTTTGCGCGATACCACAGCGTATCTGCTTATTGATACAATGAAAGACACCATGACCGCCAGCGGCTCAACAGGCAATCAAATAAACTTTACCAACCAAGAATTGCGGCGCAACATCCCCGTCATGGGAAAAACGGGAACGTCACAAGACAGCGCGGATTTGGGCTTCACCGGCTCTACTCCATACTTTACCGCGGGCATATGGATGGGCAACGACTCCAACCAACGCATGAGTAGAAATGCCTCTGGCTATCACCTGAGAGCATGGCGTTCCATAATGCAGGAACTCCACCTAGGCTTGCCTGCACGCCAGTTTGAGCGGCCTTATGGCATAGTATCCAGGACGATATGCCGCGATTCTGGGCATCTGCCTTCGGAACATTGCGCAGCAGACCCGCGGGGCAGCCGCACCCGCACGGAAATATTCGCATCCCAGCATGTGCCAACACAAACCTGCAGGGTTCATCAGCGAAAAACATACTGCTGGGCTTCTGGACAGCTTCAAGGATATTTTTGCTGGTCCGACACAGTTGTAACAAGGGTAGGCCTGGTTAGGGAGGTTCCAATAAGGGATACTTCTGCCAACGTGCGCGACCGCCAGTGGGAATTCCCACGCGGCGTTCTAGACGGTATAGTATGTAACTCCTGCCAACATGGCACATACACGCCTGGGGATTGGGGGTTGGGTGAGGGGCAAACCTCTGTACAGCAGCCAGTAGATAACTGGTCGCCGATATTAACGCTGCCCCCTATTGGCAGTCAACAGGGAACAAACCCGTTGCCAGCAGTAGACAGCCCACCACCGACAATAGCCGCGCTCACTCCCGGCAATCAACTGGGAACAATTCCGCAGGAGGTAGATAACCATGCCCCGATAATATCCCTCCCGCCTGCATTACCGCCTCAATCCAACGCTGACTACTCGCAAGCGGTCTTGGACGATAGCTGGTTTATGCCAACAGACGAGATAGCCGTCTTGGATGATAGCTGGTTTATGCCCAATGAGTAGTCCCTCCCAATTCAATCACCTGCCGGTGCTGCCACGCGAGGCAATCGACGCGCTGGATATCAAACCCGGTGGAATTTACGTGGACGGAACTCTTGGCGGCGGTGGCCACTCGGCATTGATATTGCAGCATTTGGCACCGGAGGGCAGGCTTATTGGCATCGACAGGGATGAAGATGCCCTGACCGCAGCAAATGAACGCTTGCAAAACCCAAATTTTCAGGGTGTGCGCGGCAACTTTCATGATTTGCCGCAGATTTTACAGGATTTGAACATAGACACAGTGGACGGTGTTTTGCTGGACTTGGGCGTGAGTTCATATCAGCTAGACACCGGGCGGCGGGGATTTTCATACCGGCTGGATGGCCCCCTGGATATGCGCATGGACAACCGCGCACAGCTTTCTGCACACGCTATAGTCAACACTTATGACGAAAAAGAAATAGCGGATATATTATTCACCTTTGGCGAGGAATGCCGATCTCGCCCATTGGCGAGGGCTATTTGCCGGGCGCGGGACATATCCCCTATTGACACCACATTGCAGTTGGCGAGCATCATCGAAAAATCAAGCCCACGTCGCCGTGCGGGCGATCCTCACCCGGCCATGCGTTCGTTTATGGCACTCAGAATCGCCGTCAATGATGAACTTGCACCTTTGGAGACGGCAATCACGAACATAGCAGAAAAAACATTAAAACCCGGCGGGCGTTTTGCAATAATCACGTTCCATTCCCTGGAAGACAGAATCGTAAAAACGGCTTTCCACAAGCTGACCGCCCCCTGCGAATGCCCGCGCGATTTTCCATATTGTGTATGCACAGGCAAGCCCATCATAAAAAAAATCACAAAGAAACCGATACTTCCAACCAAAGAAGAACTGGAAACCAACAGCCGCGCCCACAGCGCAAAATTGCGCGTGGCGCAAAAGCTGCAGGAGGTGTAACATGCAACGCCCACCACGAAAAAGGCATGGCGCCGCCAAAAATAATGTCATCGCTATCCCGCAACGCGGTGGACGCCGGCTGTTTGCGTCTTGGCGGGTTGTGGTTACGCTTGTACTTATCTTTGCCGTTGCGCTGGGCAGTGCGCTGACGTTTGCCAATATTGCCAGCGTAGAATCGCAAATCGTCCGTGCCAGGAACGACAGGATGCGCTACCAACAGGCAACTATGGCATTGCGCGACCAAGCAAGTGAACGTTATACCCGCGAAGAAATAGAGCGCATCGCCCGCGAGCGGCTGGGCATGACCTGGCCGGATCCTTCTCAAATAATAGAAATCTATGTGCCGCGCCAAAGTTATGTAGTCCTCAACACAGACGAAGATGTTTTGCCCGGGCAAAATTATTTCTGGCAAGGGATAGTTTCGTTCATAACCGGGCGTTAACTCGCGGGACAAGCGGGTATCAAGTATTTCCCCTTGATGTCTACACGGTAAACCCCATAAAACCGCGATTTGTTCCGCGACGAAATTCAGTTGGTTGGCATTGCCAACCAACTGAAATCCAACAAAAAAAGTGGTGACAAAAGATATGAAAAAAAATACGAAAAACAAAACTCTTACAAAACGCCGCAGAGACAGACGCGCGATGTTTATGGGCGCATTTTTCTGCCTGTGTCTTGTGGTGCTAATGTACCGGATATGGTATTGGCAAAATGCGTATGGCGAAGAATTTAGCCGCAGGGTGGTGGCCACAACCATCCGGCGCGACCAGGTTAGGGCGGGCAGGGAAACCATGCCAAGCCGCGGCACCATAGTAGACAGGAACATGCAGCCCATCGCAAGCAGCCAGCCCGTGTACAATGTGTTCCTTGACGTAAATCTGCTGCACGAAGGCCGCCGCACCTCGGCCGGGCGCAACGCGTGGGAAGCAACCCTATATGCAATAAACGAGAAGTTGGGCGTGCCCCGCCGCGATCTGGCAGAACTTTTTGACACCCACGACGGCACCTACAACGGGGATTTGCTGCATCCCACTCACCACAGATACGTTGCCCATGAAATTCAGGGCGCGATTGCATTGCCCTTGCGCGATACGTTTCGTCATATACATGTGACGGAAGTGTCCCAGCGGTGGCACCATGACCCGTTTTTTGCGCCGCAGGTTATTGGCTTCATCAGGGGCGATGCCACATGGGGGCTGGAATATCAATATGACACACAGCTAACCGGGGAAATAGGACGCAGTTTCTGGCTGCAAGGCGATGTGGAAGAGGTTCCTGTCCAAGACGGGTTCACCCTTGTTACAACTTTAGACGCAGATATACAACGCCTAGCGCAGTCCCTCGTTGACGAAACCCATCGGACATTCCCGTTTCAGCATGAATTTGTGGGCATGATTGTAAAAGACCCCTTTACCGGGGAAATCTTGGCCATGGCTCAGGCTCCTACGTTTTCCCTCGCAGACCCGTTGAACCCGGATTATATTACCGACATCCGGCTAAGAAATAACTGGGATTCCCTCAGCGACGATGAACAACTAGGCTCGATACAGCGACTATGGCAAAATTTCCACACCAACCGCGCATATGAACCCGGCTCTATTTTCAAGCCTGCTGTAATTGCCGCCGCCATTGAAGAAGGTGTGATTACCCCCAACTGTACATTTTTTTGCGGTGGCTCCAGAGCCGTAGCCGACAGGACTGTCTACTGCTGGACGCGCCATGGCTCGTTATCGCTGCGTTCTGCGCTGTACCGTTCGTGCAACCTGGCCATGGTGGAGATTATGAACCGGCTGGGGCGCGACCGCTTCTATAGGTATCGCGGCTATTTTGGCTTTGGAGAACGCACCGGCATCGACTTCCCCTTTGAAACGGCTGTTTCCAGCCCCGCTGTTATGTATCCCTTTGCCCGA
>Ga0123355_10017496_pt1 | contig 11333 bp, 10 predicted proteins | sample TergutEmb28metaG_3_FD_89872 | JGI IMG/M metagenome (GOLD analysis project Ga0123355, IMG submission 89872) | Embiratermes neotenicus P1 segment gut microbial communities from Petit-Saut dam, French Guiana - Emb289 P1 | ecosystem: Host-associated > Arthropoda: Insects > Digestive system > Gut ...
CTGTATATAAAACGTGAATAAAACAGGAACCAAATACGTTAGAATTATGAAACAAACTGCATTTTGAAGAGAGAGAGAAAAAAAAAAAACGGAGAGAATATACCATGTTTAAAATATTCAGTACCTGTATCTATTGAATAAATATATAAAATGCAACGCTTAGAGGTTAGTGGTGCGGTATGACCACTATAGTGGACGTTAGGCATCAAAGGGTTAACAATGGTCTCAACAGTCTGCCCTATGTAGACCAACCAAATGCACGAGTGTTCCTGTATGCACCCTGGGTGCCTTCAGTTCTGGGTTGTCCTTTACAGAACACAGGAGGTTGGGACAGGGGTTGAATATACCTGTCAGATTCTCAGATAGATGCTAGATACAAGTTCTGTTATTGCTCATGTTATGCCTCAGAGGAACAATGTCCCAGTTGAGAGCCAACATTAATGAACCACTAATTCATACTGGACTGCCACTCTATCTGGCCATCTGTGACACTATATACATGCAGACATTTTTATTTACATGACTATTCTTGGACTGCTTGACCCCGAAGAAGGAGGCACTGTCATCCTTCAGAATATCTGGAAATACTCATCCAAGCTTGCAGTGTCACAGCTCAGCGTACCTTAATCTTCAGTACCAATGTTACAAGAATGAAAAACCTAAAAAATCACACTTCTTACATGTACCCATAATGACAAGAAGCTACTAGCCTTTTAAAACATAGACAGTACCCATATACATCTGTTTTGATGTAAATGTACTGTTAGTGTATTTAACAATATTCTGCCAACTGCATATGTTATTAAAATACAAATATAACCATGTTCAACAATTTGATATATTTGATAAATATTTAAGAATTTAATTTAATTTAAATACAATTTTTTTAGGCTCAACTTCTCACTTTTCTGGTTGTCTTGGCAATTCTGCTGACAAGACATTTGGCATATCATTCAAATATCACTCACTGAAACTGACGTGCACATACACTCCATCTTCCACTCTCTAACTGTACACTGTTTCGACATCTCACTCTTCATGCACAGCTGATATTAAGGTAGCCACATGATCTGGCTTCATGTCAGGATATATTCCATGGCCTAAATTGGCAATGTATCTTTTTTTTCCGAACTTCTTCAGCATTTCCTTTGTCCGTTGCCTCAGTTCTGCTTCAGAAGCATACAAAGCACAAGGATCAAGATTTCCTTGTAAAGTGACACTGGAACCAACCTTCTGCCTGGCTTCTTCAGGATCAATTGTCCAATCAAGCCCTACAACATCATAACCACTCTCTGCCAATTCTTGTAAAGCATAATGAGCACCTTTTGCAAAAACTGTCATTGGAATGTCATCTAACCCCTTTGCCTTAATCTGAGATTTCACACACAATGATATTTGTTTAATATAAGGCAGAGCATAACATTTAAACAACTCTGGACCCAAATGTTCGGCACTAGATTCAAACACTTGCAGCATCTGAGCACCTGCACATGCTTGCATTACTAAATAATCAACAATTGCACTTGTCAATATATTTAGCAATTGCTTAGAAGCTTCTGGAAATTGATATAACCATGATTTGGCTTTGGACAACGTCTTCGAACCACCGCCTTCAATCATATAACCCATTAAGGTCCAGGGCGCTCCTGAGAAGCCAATTAGTGGTACCTTACCATCGAGTTTATGACGTGTTAGTGTGATTGCTTCCCCAACATAAGACAATTTTTGTGCAATGTTCGAAGTATTATCAAGTTTATGTATGTCTTCTGAAGAAATTAATGGTTCTGGTAATACTGGTCCTACTCCAGGTCGCATCTCAACAGTCATTCCAAGGGCCTGAGGAATAACAAGAATGTCTGAAAATATTATACAAGCATCCAGGTCGAATCTTCGAATTGGTTGCAGCGATACCTCAGCTGCAAGTTCCGGAGTCTGACATATGGTAAAAAAGTCATGTTTCGAACGCAGTTCACGAAATTCTGGGAGGTACCGTCCTGCCTGACGCATTATCCAAATCGGAATTCTGTCTACATCATCCCCTCGTGCAGCTCGTAGAATCCGATCATTCTTTAACGCTGGGAACGCCATATTTTCTAATCGCGTCCAATGATGTTCACGTGTTTTCTCTCTGCGATATACAATTTTCACGACCTGCTCAGCATTCCTCGTAACACAACACAAAAAATCCTTTCAAAACACAATGTCATCACACGTTCAAACAATCGATTAGAGCCACAGATCATATATATGATTAGAGCTCACCTGTTCATATCTCTAATCCATGACCTCATGAGAGGCCTCCGTTAACATGGATCAGACCACATGGTACGTAATTGTTATCTCTGTCCGTACAACTTGTCACAGAGTAATGCACGGGCCGCACTTAGGCAGAGAAGTCTGAACTCTTGCCAGAGAAGCCCATCAAGGGTACTGTTTTTACCACAGTTTATAGTTTGAATGGCAGCGGAATGGGGGAGCAACAAGATCTTAGCAGTGAACAAAATGCAGACACACACACACACAACTCAATTGTGTTTGACTATATTTTGCTTATATTTTATAATTCACATATTATCCCACAGGTGGAAGAGAAAGGCTGTCGTGGCGTGCAATTCTAATCGACGAATCTCACGCACGTGTCAAATCTTGTGTTTGTAGTAATGTATAACTACATTCGTTCCAGGAATATGTGTGTTTCAGTACAATTTACATCCCATTTGTAATAACTGAGCATTTGTTTAAGGAATGGGAACTACTGGAGAATAGTGTCGTCACGGTCGTTCAACATGACGGCCGGCAACTGAGTAACAATATTCTCTAGCAGTGCGGTGTCGTAACCATTTCGGTATATTTAATTACAATCAGCCACTTAAAATAAGTAATTTATCGTAAAACTGAAGAAGAACCATGATTAAATGCCGTCATAGGTATTCATCTGTGATATATTACTGCCACAGATTATCTGTTTCTGCGCTGATGGATCGATGCTGATATAGCACATGTTTCATACTATGAGGCCTTTGCTTTATCCATGCCCTCAATGACTTGAACCACAGATTAATTGGATACGTGGGCACGTTGCTCACCACTTCGCTATGAAATACGAGCACCACCTATCGCCCGAATAGTGTGATTGGAAACACAGGAAAACACAAATCAGATCCAAGCTGTGCTGATTCGCCACTGATAACAAATCACAGAATTAAGGACTATAACTACCATCTTATAAGCAGTGATACAACGACAGTGGTGTGATGGTAACCACGGACGATAATACGATTTTCTGTTATCCGGGACGTCGAGACTTCATTTTTCTGAACTCGGAATGGTCATGTGCGTGCATGAAATACATCTCCGCAGTGACTCACGGGATTGCAACTATTATTGCACATAAAGGTGGTGGCTGGTATTGTCTGCGAGTACCGTATATTCCTGAAAGTAGCTAATGTAATATATTCCATGTTATAGGAAGTGGTTCATATTTTTCATATTAAAACCTAATGGGGATTCCTAAGCAGGAAGAATCTGTTTCTACTTACTGTGAAATGAAAAAAATGGACTTCAGTTCATTATGAAAAATGATATTCTAGGGAGCTGGAAAATAAATAACCCATTAAACTTATGAGGGTTATCCAGTTTCTCAGTCAATAGGCAATACTGTAGAGCATGTAGAATATGCATTAATCTATTAATGACTAATGATTCTGTGTGATTTTCAATTAGGTATCACAGTTCAACTCACTGGCATATCTTTGATATGGAACATACATGCAGCACCAAATATAGCAAAGTATAAATCTGCATTAGACATACATTTTATTAAGATAGTCGCATTATATACAATAACATGAGCGCAACACAGTGTATGTGGAGAGAGAAGATGTGTATGCACATTTCCATGCAATATCATACACAAAAGGCCTTTACCTTATTTTCTATTTGTGTACCCAGTAATATGGAGGAACTGTGTAAAAGTTTAAGCCTTGTAGATTGTTAGTCTCATGAGATACTGAATCAAAATTGTCATGTGTGACTTTTTAATACACCTCTGGAACAGATTAAGGAGCTAGCACAGTCAGTATAATGACTAGGCCATGGGCTGGATGATATGGGGTTCAGATCCCAGCAGGCAAAAAACATTTTTCTTTTCTCCAAATCATCCAGACTGGCTTTGGAGCCAAACTAGTTGGGGCTGTTTCACTGGGGTACAGTAAGCTGTGAAGCTGATGACTAACATCTGTTCTGAGGTTAAGAATGAGTAAGTAGTACATCCACCCCCTCATATGCATTTTTGTTGTGCACAGAGACAACTTTTCATTCAGCGCTCATGTCACACCTTGTGGCAGCTAACTCCTGCTACTGAATGCTGGTACAGACACAGAAAACTCCTAAAAGCCACTCATAAAACCACAATTCTGTATTGTATGTCTTTGAAAGTAATGGACATTGGGTCTCTCTCCTTTTCTCTCTAAGGTCACAAATTATCCTTGCATAATCCAAATTAAATGTGTTATAGTGTAAGTATGACACCAACAAGACTATAAGAGGCAGCAGGTCTCTCTATTCAGCAATTCGGCTTGTATATTCTGGCAAAGCATGTTCTTCAAGGTACTTTTGTAAGTAGGTACAGGTCACTTTCATTTTCAGATCATTCTTCACAACATGGTCAAATGCAGCCTGGAAACAGCAAGACACAACAGAATCAATTAAGTCATACTTGAAAACCACAGAATTGCTCTATTCTGCTACTTAGTCTGTTTAATGATGCTTCACCACCAACATGAGCCATGACAGCTCAATTAGGAAACAGTGATTATGGAAAGCGTGATTAGGAGGGACAGGAATTTTCCCATCAAGAACCATGTCCAAACGAAACAGATTCATTCCTGCCTCCCACCCTGTAAGTCCCACAAATTCTTTCCCACGATAAAAGGAACTGGGGCATGAGTCACCACCTGCTTTCACCTAGTAGTGAGGTTAAGCATGCATGACACTTTACCTTCACTCCACCTTATGGCTTTACAGTATAATGCTGTGGTATGGTAAGAATATCATAATCCTTATATAAATGCAGAGATTATGTAGTGATAAATGAGAAATGGTATGACAATTATGACTGGTCAGCAGGAAAGTACTAATATAGTATAAGGTTCTGTATATTTGAAAGTTTGAGTCTTCTGTGATGTTATGCCATGGTGATTGGTAAATAATGACTAATGTTTCTAGGGATTGCAAAGCCTTCATCCACTGTTGGTAACCATTTATCAGTCGACACAGTGTAACATCTCAGAAGATGTGCATCTTCATCAACACTGCTGTGAGAACCTCCAGTTTAACTTCTGCATACTTCTGGGTTTATGTCAGTGCTGTATCAATGTCAGAAGTTATGTGGCATCAAATGAGAAGCAGTACGAAAATTACAAGTGGTAAAACTACAGGATTGTTGATAGAAGTTATCACATCTCATTATACAGCTGTAGTTACCAGTTCAATTGAAGAAGGCAGATAAAGTACCATCCCAAATATTCAGCGCAAATACATAGTCCTGCCATAAGTTCTGTTACAAATTTCATGTTGTCTAAAGCTAGAAACATTGGGGTGTGAGTGTTGTAAGGATGGCTGTTTTTGGAGTACTGTCTCTTCAGGTACTTATGCCAAGGCAGTTTGCTCGAGTCTGTCACAGCATCAACATGAAGTGGGGTGTCATGGAAAGCCATGTGGCTGTGATTGCCCTTCACAATTGTGGAAAATCCTATTCTCAAATTTTCAAACTCTTAAAACAATTGAAAATTTCACGATTGTTCATCTATCGGGCAATTAAATGTTACGAGGATCTCTGGAGGGTTGAAGACGGCTCAGTCAGGACGCCTGAAAAGTTTGAGGGCTCAAGCTGCTACCAAAGCAATGCAGGAGTGGATTTGCCAAAATCCACTCTGGAAACAGAAGATCATGTTCTGAGTGCTGAACATATCGACCCAATCAATGTCGCAACTTATCAGGGACGATCAACACATGAGAGTGCACTGCCACTCAAAAGGACACACCCTTGCTCCTGCTTTGAAGGTGATCCGAAGGGCAAGAGCAGAGCATTTCCAGTGGCATGCTGAGAATGGGCACGAAAACATCCTCTTTATGGACAAGAAAATCTTCACCATCAAGGAGCAGTACACCCAACAGAACATCAAGATTTATGCTCAAACGTCCCGTTAGGAGAAGGAAAATGTTCCGTGCATGAAGGGGGCCATCACCCTTCCTATGTCATGGTTTGGTGGGAGGTGTCCCATCAGGGGGTAACACATCTTCATTTTTGCAAGAAAGGGGTGAAAGTGGTGTCTGTGTGTATCAAGAGGACGTGCTACAAGGAGTTGTGAAACATCTTAACACGACCCTCTTCAGTGGTTGGGAGCGGGTCTTCCAGCAGGACTCCGTTCCTTCCCCAAAAGGCCAAGACAACTCAGGGGTGGCTGCAGAGGAACCTTCTGGCCTTCATCAGTGCCGGGAATTTGCTTTCAGGGAGTGCAGACCTCCAACCCCTCAACAATAAACTGTGGGCTCTTTTGGAAGACATGGTGTGTCAAAAGCATCACAACAGCCTGGAGAACCTGAGGAGATCCCTTGTGAAGGCAATGGCAGAAATCCCCCTGGAGACGGAGCATGTGGCGACAGCAGAGTGGCCAGAGCGTCTCAAGGCTTGCGTCGAGGCACAGGGTGGCCATTTTTAGAGACATTATTATAAATGAAAAGGTAAAACTATTGCAATTAAATTATTTGGCTCAAAAAGTGGATGTTTTGTTTAATTTTCCTTCTAGGTCACATTGCACTTGTAACAGAACGTATGCCAAGACTATGCAGTCCCCTGGTCAAAACTCAAACTAGGTTCTCCCCTAAAGAAAGGGCAAATCTTGCTTCTGAATTACACCTATTCATACCGCCAAGCCCTAATGGGGACATGAAACTTTCCATATTAATTTCCATTTCAATACAACAGTTGCTATGAGATGGTAATTACATACTGCTGTCAAAGTGGTAACATATGATGCAACAAATACATCATACTACTCCCTTTTTCTGTTTTTCTTTGTGTTATGTGACTAAGGATGAACCAGACTGACGATACACCAAGGGACAATTAATTTACCCCAAAGACAGGCTGGGACTTACATTCTCGCATTTATCACACTCATACATCCGTATCTTTTTCCATGTAAAATGCAATATATAATTTATTCAGTCCACATAACATCTTATATAAATAAAACCAGCTGTCAATGTGGAATAAGAAACCAACTAGATGTCACTTAGTATTATATTTATTTCTCCTTTATAAGTTGCTCAGCATGTTTCAGGCTACCTTGTGCCCATCCTCAGGAGCTGACGGATTAGTGGTAAATTTTGCCGCGTGTGGTGTAGTGCCGTGGCTGTGTAGGCAGTCAGATCTGGTTGGCTGGTTGTGTGTCCATTGGGGAGTATGTAGCACATAGCATGTAGTTGTGCTACATACTCCCCAATGGACACAACCAGCCAACCGGATCTGACCACCTACACAGCCACGGCTCTACACCACATGCGGCAAAAATACCACTAAGTCAGCTCCTGAGGATGGGCACAAGGTGGCCCATAACATGTTGAGCAACTTATAAAGGAGAAATAAATATAATACTGAGTGACATATAGTTGGTTTCTTATTCCACACTGAACTACGATGCATGATCAACCACACATCAAAAACATCAGCTGTTTTACTGTATATCAAGTATATGGCTTTGAATGAATATGTAATATGTAATGATGTACTTTATGTAATTAGAAACCTGAACAAAAATTAAATAACATCTTAATCAGGTTTTTCCTTATTCTGTGCACTTCAACGATTATTAAGTGGACCATATTTACCCAAACGCAAGATGACTCTAAATCCCAAATAAAACACGCCTCCCAAAGGAAAAGATTGTTATCCAAATCTAAGACAACACCCCAAGAATATAATGTCTGCAAAGAAGTATTTTACTGCTGATTTCATACAACTGATACACAAAGCATGCCAGATTCTATCAACCTTTACCAATCAGTGTCACTGTTTCCATCTTCACAGTCAGAGCCTTCACCTTCCTCACCCGCACTCCTAACATTCCCATCCTCTTCACTGCCATTCCACAACAAATCATCATCAGTCCCATCCACTGCATTGGATATACAGGACTTTTTAAAATCCTTCACAGTCGCTTCTGGTGAGATGAGCTGACATGCCATTTTGATCCACACTGGTTAAATAATACATTTATGTTCCTGTGACCGTGCATCATGAGCAAAGTGTGAAGAAAGAAAACCAACAAGATGCAACAATTCAGATGTTTATTATCAACTACTGTCTCAACATGTTTTGGGCATCATTATGCCCATCATCAGGAGAACAAAGACCTCGTATTACTGCATATGGTGATTGTGCTGGTAGTGCTGGATGTGGCTGGCTTCAGTTGTGGGGTGTTGCGTTGTAGGATGCGATGACTGAAGGTTACTGTTTGATTCGAACAGTAACCTTCACAGTCCTCGCACCCTACAACGCAACACCCCACAACTGCAGCCAGCCACATACAGCACTACCAGCGCAAACACCAAATGCAGCAATACGAGGTTCTCCTGATGATGGGCATAATGATGCCTGAAACATGTTGAGACAGTAGTTGATAATAAACATCTGAATTGTTGCATCTTGTTGGTATTCTATCTTCAATACATTTATATTTCTTGGTTTATAAATGTACTTGAATGCATGAAGATTCACAGTTTTCTCCACAGATGGTCCTGGTGGTGTTAAGAATTTTAAATATATGTTTTGTACAGTTTGTGATCTGGTTAAGTCTGCTTCACAGCTCTCTTTGTGCTTTTTAATTTGTGGATTAATCCAGGTTTTATTTTTGAATCTTGTAGTTAATTTAACAACTATAACAAATCAAAATTCTATTGCGGAAGAAATTAAAAGCAGATTGAGGTCAGGAAATCCTTGCTATCATTTGGTGCAGAATCTTTTGTCTTCCAGGTTGCTATCCAAAAATTTAAAGATCAAGATATATAGAACTATAATTTTGCCTGTTGTTTTGTATTGGTGTGAAACTTGGTCGCTGACATTGCAGGAGGAAAGGAAGCTGGGGGTGTTTGAGAACATGGTGTTGAGGAGAATATTTGGACCGAGGAGGGACGAGGTTACAGGGGAATGGAGAAAATTACATAACAAGGAGCTAAATGATTTGTACTCCTCACCCAATATTGTGTGGGTGATAAAGTCGAGAAGAATGAGATCGGCTGGGCATGTAGCTCGTATGGGTGAGGAGAGGGCGGTGTATAGGGTCTTGCTGAGGAAACCAGAGGGAAGGAGACCACTGGAGAGACCTAGGCATAGATGGGTGAATAATATTAGGATGGATCTCCAGGAGGTGGGATGTGGGTATATGGACTGGATTGGGCTGGCCCAGGATACAGACAGGTGGCGAGCGCTTGTGAGTGCGGTAATGAACCTTCGGGTTCCATGAAATGCGGGGAATTTCTTGACTAGCTGCAAAACAGTTAGCTTCTCAAGAAGGACTCTGCACCATGGAGTAAGTAAGTAAGTAGTTAATTTTTAATGTGTCACTACTCAGTTTCCCATTACTGCCCTCAGACTTATCTGTTCTCAGGTGAATAACTTAACAAGTTTCTATGGTGCCCAGTGACAGAACAGCTCGATCTCAGGGGTCTGTCAGGCTAGGTGCTCCTTTGCCCAGCTACTGAAACATTGTGCTTCTTTAAAAAATCAGAGAACTGACAAAGTCCCAAAAGAAGAAGACTGTGTCAGTTAACTTTGGTCATTCGCACTTCTCTCTGTTGCCTACACTTGGCTCTTGATGGCCCAGTTCACAGCGATCCGGTTCAGTGCTTCATACATAAGATGACCTCACATATTTAAGCACCAAATAAAGGGAAAAACCTTGTCTTGCACTTGAGGAAATAAATTAATTCTTATGACTTAGTTATGATATGCAATCAGTGATGTACATGTATGTGGTTATGGCAAGTTTAGCATTGCAGAATCCACCCATGCATTGTGATCAGCGTATTTGATTGAAATTTGACTAAACAGCTAGTTCAAAACACAACTAGAAAACTTTAATCTCCGGTACTAGTAAGCAACCTCATGACAGCTGAGGTCAATCCATATGGTTGACCCTTTAAGGCATAGTGGTTATTCTATGTACCACCTACTTCAGCATTAAGAGCTCCAAATTTTGTCCGCTGTGTGTAAGTGTTTCGTATGACGCACACAACAAACAGCAATTATTTTCCAAACAGTACACCCGACTGGGTGGGCCAGGTACCTCAGTCAGTATAGCGACTGACTACTGGCTGGATGGCCCGAAATTGAATCCCGGTGGGGACGAGATTTTCCGCCCGTCCAGACCGGCCCTGGGGCCCACCCAGCCTCCTGTAAAATGGGTACCGGGTCTTTCCCAGGGGTAAAGTGCGGCCAGGGTGTGCTGCTGACCACTCACCCCCTTCTAGTGCCATGTTAATGAAAGAGCAGAGCTATACCTCTACCCAACCTCTGGGCCACACCAGGCCTGTAACAGGACCACTTTACTTTACATCTGACTGGATTTTGTACTTAAAGACATATGGTAGGAACTGATTTGCAAACCAAAAGGAACTGAAATTCATGGGATATATCAGCTTCTGACCTATGCTGCTTATTTTAAGTCAGCTGGTTGCAAACCCAAACACAAAGAAAAAACATGGAAGCTTTAGTAGTTGCTAGTAAGGAAATTGGTCTTGAAGTAAATTCTGATACCACTAGGTATAAGTTCATGTCCTTTAGAGGACCAAATCACAAAACAAATATGGCTAATAAATCCTTTGAAAGTATGATGAAGTTCAAATTCGAATTAAACAGGCAAATCAAAACTGCATTCATAAAGAAATTAACAGCAGATTAAACTCAGGAAATGCCAGCTGTCATTCACTTCAGAATGTTTATTCTTCCTCTATGCTGCTTAAAAACATAAACATTAAGATATTCATTCAGTCATTCATTCATTAGTATTCAGCCTTGAAGGCTGGGCTTGGCAGGAACCAGAGCCCAATCATGTGACTGGTATGGCTCTGGCACACTGCATCCTGGACAAGTTCTTGGGGGTAGTTTGCCATTGCTTTCCCCCGCCTTTAGATGTTCCCACTTTAGCCGCCAGGTGCCTCTGTCCATAATGACGCGAGAGATCCTAGCAGCGAAAGGTGGAACTGTGGGCGAGAAAGATGTCCGGTAGTAATTTTGCCTAAATTCTGACTTCCACATAAATTTAGGGATC
>Ga0123355_10017497_pt1 | contig 11333 bp, 4 predicted proteins | sample TergutEmb28metaG_3_FD_89872 | JGI IMG/M metagenome (GOLD analysis project Ga0123355, IMG submission 89872) | Embiratermes neotenicus P1 segment gut microbial communities from Petit-Saut dam, French Guiana - Emb289 P1 | ecosystem: Host-associated > Arthropoda: Insects > Digestive system > Gut ...
CAAAAGGTTGAGCTGGTTGGGACATGTAGAAAGAATGCCTAATGAAAGAGTGGCTAAGACCATATATAAATGGAAACCATACGCAACAAGACTGAAAGGAAGGCCAAGATTAAGATGGGAAGACGACGTGAGAAATGATCTGAGAAAGATGGGAGTGAAGAACTGGAAACAGTGTGCAAGAGAGGAAGCAATGGAACGAAATAACTGAGCAAGCCAAAACTCATAAAGAGTTGTAGAGCTGAAGAAGAAGAAGATGCATGATCATAATTTGGTGAAACCATGCCAACATACTACCTAAGCCCATGCGGGTATGGGACCTGCTGTTCACATTTCACAGGATTGAATAGATACTGTTTACAAGTATTTTGTTTATTGGTATAAAGCATCACTTGAGTGTTTTAATGTTCATGGAAGATGTTCAGATTTAATACTTTTTAGGGCATGTTGATTGTAAACGTAACATTGTTGTGGAAATGTGGAGTATGTAATACAGTGTAATGTGGTGTGAATGTGATCTGTGCTTAACTTGTGGGATGGGCATGGAGAGTAACCTAACCCTTGTGTTCCATGCCTGAAGCCCATAAGTTGGAAAAACAATGTAATGTCCTGAAAAGGCTGTCTTCTGAGATATGATGCCAAATATTTTGTTGGTAGATACCAGTGGGTCTGCTGCCACCATGTTTTAGGTGGAAAAGGTGGAAACAGTGGGTTCCTTCAAACTGTTGTACCTCTGTGCTAAACTACTTGATGTCACTTATCACTGTGAGAACCTAAAACACAAATAATACTTTATGTTATACCAACAGATGAGCTCTGGAAAAACTGTGGACTTGCTTAACTTCCCATTAAGTTCTGTCATGCTGTCTTTTGTTATTCTTTGTAACAATTTCAAAATTAGTGGAGTGAGTCCAGGTTTTGTGTTTTGAAATGCTTTTCCTGTATTTTATTTGTGACTATAAAAGGTATAGGATATTATTTGGTTAAATCTGCATGAAGTTTCATTCTGGTTTTGCATAAATCTCTTGGTAACCTTGGATATGGTTTTCTTGTAGCACCAGGTCCTGGAGCAATTCCACCTCCTCCTCAGCCCACAACGCTTTCTACCCCTGATGAGTTATCAGGAGCAACCATTGCAGCAACTACACAAACAGCAGGGTGAGTTAAGTACCATGTTACCAAGCTATAGGATATCTGAGATCTGTGTATTCATTTAACATTCTCCCCCTCCCTTCAGTACTTGTTAGTGCAAAAACAATGCTACACTTAACTATACATTTTTTAGCGGAAAGGTGTGAAAGTAAGCTTGTGGACTGGCAGTTTATTGTCCTTGTCCCAAATCAGTCACTTGAGATGAGAATGTTAATTACTGGAGTGGGTATGTGTCTTTATTGTTTTGAACAGGGTTCCAGTAGTTGTATTGGCACATGACTGTCTGTGCCTGTGATGATATAAAATTGTATTTGCATAAAAAATACCATGAAATGAGGATCAAGGTCTTCTGGGATGTGATACTTTCTGGGTTACGGTGTCCTGACATTTCAGAAAAGGAATTGAGTACCTTTGTCTTTCTTCTTGGACCCCTTAATGCTCGAAGATGAAGACACAAAATTCATTCACAATGTTAGGACATCGTAACCCAGTGGATATTAATTAATTACATTACTGCCATGCAGATAACAAACCCGTCAAATTGTGCAGTGTACTTGTGTAGGATTTCTATTTTATATTGAAAATAGTGAGACATAGGGATGTAGTATGTTTGGCATTAAGTGTGTGTATCATTTTGTCAATGTATCTTTTGTTTGAAACTTGTTTTTTCTGTCTCTGATAAATACTTAAGGGATATGCCAGGAATGCGCACTGATGTTCATGTAGGTTTTCGTGTAGTGTCTGTTATTATTTGATGTTAACCCAAAGTTGATCTGTTGACAAATTTTCGTAAAACTCTTTAACATAGATTTCACAGCAATGCATGTAGTAGCTGTTTGAGTTATTACTGGTGGGCAAACAGATATGGTGACCCTTATTATGAGTCCAACAAAATAGCACTGAAAGAAGAAAACAGTCCTACAATTGTATGTTGAATTTTTTGTTTATAACCTGACCTTTCCATGGTAAAATCAAAAACAGGTTCTGTGCACAAGGTCCATTCACACCAGTGAGTCTTACTGGCAGTGCTCTTGATTGTCACTAAACATACTTTCCCACACAGCTTTCATATCATGACTGCAGCCAGTTGAATCAGAGTGTGTACTTCTTTGTGCAAAACCATATGTATAATTACTAATTTGATCCACTGCCAAATGCTAAGATGGATGAAACAGTTGGCCTAAGCATTGTTGTACTTGTCATAGAGAGTTCTGATTTTCAGTCTGTAATAATTTTGTTATTATTGCTGGATTAGTGGTATTGTCATAATGTAGAAATCATAATACAGTAGAGTTCCTTTAATCCAGCACCAGATAATCATCTGGCACTCCTGATAGTTTGGCATTTGAGGAAAGTAGTTCAAAGACCAGAAGTTCCACATGCTGTAGAATCAGGTGTTGTGTACTTTTTCCATGACTTTACCTTGGCTTATCTAGACCTTATTGAGCCCATCAAGCTATTATGATGTTTTAAGATGATCCAAAGGTGAGTAAACAAGGTATTCCTAGATAGAGGAAACATGTAACTTTAACGTTTCCTCAGAAACTTGATTAAATTATAGGCCTTGAAAGTGGCAGCCATCCAAGAGATGTTATGGCTTCATGCAGCATAGGATTGTAAACTATCTATGACTTAAAGAAACAGAAGGACCAATTGTGATCTTTTATGGCATCAAGTTGTAGTATGAAGAATCTTTATAAGCAACAGACCTAGAAAAACCTAAATAAGTGCAATTGGACTAGGTGTTGTATAAGTGGTTTACAGCAATGTGTTCTGAAGATAAACCCATGACTGTGCCTGTGGTAATTGAAAACGCTAAGCTTTTTAATGATGAAACTAAAATAACTACAAGTGCACATTCTCTGAGGACTGGTCACAAAACTTTAAAGGATCAGCAACTGAAGGAGATTTCCAGCAGCATACCCCTCCAATTAGTTGTGTAGCCCAGTATAGAAGCAGTAACAGAAAATTATGTATAAGAACTCAGGTCAGTATAAGTACTGTCTGTTAATCCACAACATTTGATAAGCCATCACCTGTCCAGTCCCGTGGTTGCTGGATTAAAGGAATTCTCCTGTATATGTATCATTTTCCTTGGCTGTAGGGGGCAGGGGATGGTTTACATTAGTCAAACCCCCTTATTAGCTCTGTGGTACACTCTCCTGACAGAAACTTGATTACAACAGCAGTTGCAGGGCACAAAGGGCCTGTCAAAAAAGCTTTGGGACTGAAAGGGTTCAAACCCATTTACTATTCTGTTCTGTTCACAGCAGTTGCAGGTAGGTTAAAAATAATGGCCCTCCCATTTTATGACACACAGTCAAAAAGAAAAGAAAGTTGCTGTCGCCATGTGATTGTGCATTACTGATAAATATTAAATGCATAAGTCATGGTAATTCATACAAGAAGAAAGAAAAATGCAGCTTAAATGAAAGTAAGAATCGGGAAGGCCTGTCAGTAGCACTGTTCAGAGATCCCACAGTAGGCAGCAGGTTTTACCTGAATTGTACATACTATCATAGAACTTTGCCTTCACTCCCTATAATCTGCAATGTAAGGTGCTTAGGAATAGGAAATAAGCATTTATGTACTCGAAATATGAAATAAGTGATAGCTGTTGCACAAAACAGTTCAAATAGTGTGTTATAATAATTTGTGTATTTTTTTACATAGAGGTCAGTCTGGCCCAACGAGTCTCCCTGTGTCAGTTGTAGCAGCACAGATGGGTCCCAAAAAGGAACCACCACCTCCACCTCCACCACGACCATACCGAACACATGCGAGAAGTTCATCTTTGGATCTCAATCGATTGGGTAAATATTCCTGCATTTTCAAGTTAAACAATAATTTCTGCAAATTATGTGTGTAGTAAATACACTGGTTTATGTCAGTAGAATACATTTCATGACCTGGGATAGTGTAGTCGGGTATAGCAACTTGCTGTGCCTGGATGGTCTGGGGATTGAATCGAGTAGGGATGAGACTTTTTGCACCTATTCAGACTGGCCCTAGGGCCTACCCAGCTTCCTATGCAGTCTCTTCCCCAGGGAGTAAAGCAGCCAGGTCATGGCATTAACCACTCACCCCCTATCTAGTGCCTAGATTAAAGAAAGAGTAGAGCTGTACCTGTACTCCCCGTCTTGGCCTTCATGGCCTGTTACAGGGTGAGCTGTACCTTTTAACATGTTTTGCATTAAGTATTCCCTAAAATATAAAATGTGTCAAAAGTGCAATATGTTCAAGGTATTGAGGAGAACATCCACTGTTCTGACATATGGTATGTTTATAATTTGGTGGGAATCAGAAGCATATCATATATGAATGAAAGCTCATTTCCATGGAGAGTTGTGTATGTGTCCTGATGGAAACTAATGTTCAGCATAAGATCTTTTGACCTCATGGAGTCACTGTAAACAAACCACAAATTTCTGAGCTGTTTCAGTATGCCATCTCTGATCTGTTCAGTGACAGCTTTAGTTTTTTGTTGCAACCCCCAGAGCATAATGTAGGTTGAACGTTGAACTAATATACATCATTTCATTGATAATCACAGAGGTAACATGTTGGTTGGAACCACACACACCCAAAGGCATCTGGAAATCAATTCAGTAGGACAGAGCTGCTGAACATATGCAGGATGTCCAAGACATCTGTTATATCTGGCCCTGCACCTTCCTGCTAGACCTGTCCGTGAGGGTCTGTTTGTGTGATGCTTACCTTGCCCAATGTTTCTGTGGCTAAATAAAAGAAGTGGAATGACTGTCCTGCCAAAGTTAAAAGAGTGTGATTTCTGTAGAAAGTAACCCTACTTTGTTTTAGTGTTAATATGAACTGTAGCTTTTAGTGTTATTTGATGGTTTGTGTGGTGCCACGTACAGAAATCTTGGTTCCCCTTGCTTCCAGTATTCACATTGTTCAGAATGGTGTTTTATCCCATATAGAACTATGCATATGGACAATCCCTGACTTACACAGTAATTGTGTTCTCAGAGGTTGGGCATAAATCCAATTTTGTGAAAGTGAGAATTGATTATATACATGGGCAACAATATACATACATACAAGGGAGTCTAGTTAAAATCCACACACCAGCACAGTGGAACTGGACTGACAGCAGCAGAACTGCCTCACCACCATTCTTATCTCCCAGCAATACTCTTCTGCTATATTTCTGTCAATGAACTTTCATTCCTGCAAGGACAAATTTGGCACTCATTTAAAAAAGTGCTATTTCAGTTTTTATACTTTCTTCAAAATTACATAACTGAAGTGTGTAAGCCAGGGAATGTGTGTATTTGCCAGGTTGTATTCTGCTGCACCAGATATATATGCAGCTAACATGGCCCAGTGACATTTAAGAATTCTTACTCCCACCTTCTGTGGAGAAGATCCTGATAAGTGTGGGTATATGTGTCTTAATTAGGGAAGGGACCATCTGTTGAGGCAACATGTGTTTTTAAGAATGTGATAAAAGTCTTGTGTTGAGCAAGCAGGAAGCCTGGTTGGTTGTGTGTGCTTCCTATCCATGAGGTCAAAATTTACCTTAAATTTCACTCTAAATTTTTGTGTTGCAGGTAATTAAATGACTATGCCTCAGTGAATAGTGTATAAAAAATTCCCTGGTTAAAGGTGTGTTTGAAATTCCCTGTGTAAGTGCACAGTTAATTTAACAAAAAAAAAATGTTTTTCTGTTGAAATGATATGGATATCTAATCAGATAGAATGTTCATAGCTTTATTCAGCCAGTACTGTTTGTCCAAGTTTTATTTCTATTACCACTCCAGTATAAACCTCTTAATGCTGTATAAACTTATTAGCTGGTGGAATATCACTAATTAGTATTAGTCACTGAAATGTCAATCTCAGTTTTTTTCTGCTTGTACCTTTATCTCATTTCAGTTACATATGGGTCTTTATACTCTCTTGCCATTGATCGGTGGTGTTATGTTGAGTGATGACTTCTATTGCAGTTTATGTTAATATAGTATGCTTGATGTCCTGATTCTCACCTAGGGAAGTCTGGAAGTTTGCTTGGAGCTCCTCCAGTGGTTCCACCTAGAATATCTCCCAGCACTGTAAGTTATGTTGGATGATATTAGCATGCTGTTTGTGTTGACCATACCATAACGTGCAGTGTTTTAATCAGATTATAAGAGAGTAGATCTAAATTGTTCCTGGCCATCATCCAATATGAAACTTTAAAACATGGACTGGCACTAAGCTGTTTGTGTGAAGCAGTTAATAATGTGTCTTGCCTGTGTTTGAGAGGTGCATTATTCAAATCCAGGCTAAGATGTAGTGAGAAACATTTCATAATTTATTTAATTGCTAGATGAATGCTGGACGTATGCCACAGCTGCTCTTTTACGAGTTCCAGAATTATTCATATTCTCATCACCTTGATGTAAATAATCTTTGCAGATGACACAATAGTGTAAAGTAATTAATGAACCCGTCTTTTAAGTTCTTGATAAAAGACTGATGCGTGTCTAACAGAATAAGAATCTGTTGCATGAATGCTAAACAAGTATCTGCTTCCATGGGAATTTATTTCATTCTGGACTGCTGAATTGTACACAATAATACTACACAGCAGTCTCCTTAAATCGCAGAACACTTTTTGATTTATATGGTTTTCATGGTTTTGAGACAGATAATATTACAAGCTTGAATGTGGTTTGTTTCAGACCTCCCCAAAAAAACTTATTGGTCAGCGTAGTGAAGGTGATGTGTTATCTTTGGTAGGGGATCAGGCAGGTTTTGCTGATTTTGCTCAGTTTGTCCAGGAAGAGGAAAGTTGTGTGGATGGTGGCCAACCCAGAAGACATGGTGCCTTCGAAGTTTACAGGAAACCTATATCTAGTAAGATGACTTGTTTAGTATGTGTACTTAACTTGAAAAATTGGTGTATTCATTTATTTTTCCCATGGTATGCAGGGATTTAGATGATATTGTTGTTTGTTTGTTTTTTGTTCATTTTATGTTTGTATAAGATTTGTAAGGCGTGTTATGTCCAGACTTTGAGACCAACTATTTTCATGAAATGGAATACAGACACTCCCTAAATTTCAAGTTACACAATTTCAGACTCAACGCAGTTATAAAAAAGTAATAAAAAACTGAAATAATAACATTTTTTAAATGTGTGCCAAATTTTTCCCCAAGGGAGCGAAAGCCCAGTGAGATGAAGGTGGTGGGAAAATACTACTATGAAATAACACAGGGTGTGGGGTCATCCTGCTGTGGCCAATCAGGTTCCAGTGTGCTAGAGTTTGGATTTCAACCATAGTCCCTTGTATATACATATATAGTTTATGTGTGTACTCAGTTTTGACTTGGCCCTGTTGGACCTTCTGAAATGTAACTACTGTGTTAGTTGGGGGGTGTCTGTACACAGCAGTAGTCTTGGGTGATTACAGCCATGTTGTTTTTAAGTTCCTTAAGTAGGAAACAATAGGGTGACAACCATATAACTGCAATGTGGTCTCATACAGTGAGATTCATCATAGGATTTCAGAACTTTAAAATTTCTTTTCATAATATACATATTACATAGGAATATGGTGGCCATTCATGTACCATTCCATGTGACACTTGCATATTGACAGAAAATGAAATGAAATGTTCATTGTAATGAGAGGTAATGTTGCATCTACAAATACTGATGCACTGTGGCTTTTCTTTGGAATGCTGACAGGCATCAGTAACTTAAATGATAAATTGTCATGAAATACGATATAAGAAGTGTGCTAAGACCAGCAGTTTTCATACCTTTTGAACTGGTGTCTTCAAATAGATCCAACATATAGTTGTGTGAATGTATGAAATTACAGCAACATTAACATAATTTGATGTAGGATTATTAAGTGTTGTATTGTCATGGCTGTTTGAATAATATGCAACTTTTATTGAGGTAACTGTTTTAGGAAAATAAAAATTGGGTGTAAACATAGTCCTGAAACGGAAAATTTGTCCAAGCTGCATAATATTAATTTCTTATATAATTTTGGAAGACCGTTGTATTCTTGTGTCATGGCGTAGTGTTTAGAAAACATAAGATTGATCAAAGTGCAATAATTTTGTCATTTCACATGCATTGATTTTGTGTAAACAAAGACTTTTATGAGTGGAAATATGTGACTTCATTCATTATACCATTCTTTATATATTTTGTTTTATTAGGGACTGGTATTCCAGATGTTGGTGTAGGAATGCAAGATCTGCAAAGTCCCACAGAAGAATCACAGCATCATAAACATCACTCAGAAGGAAGGTAAGTAGAAAAACTCATGTGTTTAACTAACTTAAAATGTAAGATTCATGTTTGTTTTGCATTAACTACTGCTGAACCAAATAGTGGTTAACCCACTTAGTTCAAAATCCCAGCCTGAAACTATATCCCAAAATTATCTAGTCATGTTTTCCATTACTAGTCAGGGTTAAGTTTAGAAGTGTCCGGTTTCTCCCTAAAGCCAGCCTAACAAAGAAGTGTACTTGCTGATGAAAACTCAGACATTTTCCTTCAGATCTGTATATGACACTTACTGCCACTTGTTGGTAACACATGCGTGTTATTGCACAAACACACCACATTGAATGTTTCGGCTCTGGAAAATTTTATATGAATATGGGAAATTAATAAATCTGCAGGTGTCAGTGTGAGAGGTTTTCTAGCATACCAGAAAAATTCCTTTTAATTCAGTATTCGTTTTGTTAGCATGGTTTCATTGTTTTTACTGACATGTTACTGTTGTATGCTAGGTCAGAAGGTCACAGTTTTGCTAATGTACAGCCATGAGAGAGTTTCCAATTGTACTGGATACTGAAACTGTTACTGGGAAATGGGTGCTATAGCTAATTGTTGAGCAGGTATATTTAAAAGTAAATTTAAATTTCCTTCATAGTCTGGTACTGACATAAAATTTTTTTCACCTTACAGGTGTAGCGAACAGAACTCATTACAGCGGCTGCAAGAACAGAATTTGCTCCTCATCAGAATCTGCCAAGAACTAAACCAAGAGCTAGCTGAAGTTCAAGAAGAGAGAGCATCATTAGAATTGCAACTGGAACGGTTTAGAGCCCAGGTGATAGAGTAGCTGAACTGCTGTTCCACATAAAACAAAGCTAAGGCAATTCTACAAGCTTATGTTTTATCAAGCAGCTGCACCCTGAAATAGCATTCTCGTAGTACCTTGTGTCACAACTGGTCCAGTAGTCAAAACTAAACCAGTAAAGTCATGAACCAACTAAAGAATATTCCTCACTAGTTAGAATACTTATCTAGCATAAAATTACCTCTCTGTCATTTGAGCCTGTTGATATCAAAGCCAGCAGGGGCCATTTGTGGTGTCCTCTTCCAATTGTGCATCTAAAGATTAGACAGTTGTTGGAAGCTGTTTCTATTCTTGCGTGTGTGGCTGTTCATAACTGACCTTTATCTGAAATGGGGAGAATTCTATATTTGCCATGCCAAATTCATTTATTTTATGACATTTTGAATTGGTTAAAAGACATTAATATTTGTATCAACAGTTGCTGAAGAACAGAGTTTATTGAAATTCAGAAATAAAAGACATACAGTTTTATGGAGAGTAATTGCTTAACCATGGACTGTTCATTTCTAATTGAAGCAGTAGCTTTAGTAAAATAAGTGCTGAAACCAACAATGTGATCTTTCTGTGTTATTTAAATAACATAACATTATGTTGTTATATTATGGAAGGGGAACACTGTCTGTATATTTAAGCCAGTCATTATGAATACTGAACATTTCAGATATTATGTGAGCTGTTTTTAGTTAGTATACAGGGAAGTGCTTTTTTCAGTGCTATATAAAAACATCCTGAGAGTACAAGATGCTTATAAAAATATGGTGACCAGGAAGTAGACATAATGAAAGTGATATTGTCTGTTTACAACATTGTTTATGATTTGCTTTCGTTTCGCTTGAGGATAATTGGAAACCACTGATTGCAATACAGGTTGCAGTAAGAGAACATACCATATTATGTTGAAATTTGTCAATTTTATCATCTGTATACTACAGTTTAATAAGTAGATCGACTTATTTCTTCAGGTGATAGGTTCTCATACTGACAGATCAGCTGTGCTGTTACAGTTTCAGTGTGAGACCATTTGAATGTGGGACTACTACAAAAACCATTGGACTCTCTAGGTTTTATCCCAGTTATTGCCACCAGTTGATTTAAAAAAAAAATTGTGGGCATGATGACTACCAATTATTATTAAATGAGAGTGGAGCCAACTTTCATAATGTGGTGTGTATGATACATACCTATGACAGTGGACATTATCCAATATAATATTACTGTAATGAATCAGCCACTGTCACAAACATTTAGAGAATCATAATAGTAAAGGAATCTGTTGCAATCAAGTAGGAAAGTGGTAACCAATAGGCATGTTCATATGTTGCAAGATCAAATTGACTGAGACTGTATCCAGCAGTGCATAAGTAGACTAGTCAGTTACAGAGAAGAGGTAGTCCATGGATATCAGAAGAGATTTAGATGACTTCATGAGGACAGATGTTTGATGCCTTTGTAATACAATTAAGTGGCTTCATAATTCACAGGTTGATGGTGATGGTACCTTAGTTACAGACAAGCCATGCAAGGTTTTGTGTGTTCAGTCATTTGTCGAAGCATTTACAGTGTAACTATCATTTAGAGCTCCTCAGTTTAAGTTTTTATTGTCATTTAATATTGTGTCAGTTACCCCCAAGTGAATAATTTCTCAGTTAAGAGTTTGGATTAACTGTACCATAGAGAAAAATTTGTATGAGGTTTTCACTGTAATTGATGTTTGTTTGGGTTTGGTGTGTTTTGGAATCACATTTCCATTCTGAGAATTACAGAGATATTTCCATTCAAAAGTTGATAACTTGTAAATATCCCACATATGCAACAAAAAGGAAAACTCTGCAGATATGCCACACATCCAAATGTGAAATTGCACTGCAATTCAATGCAAGTATTATGTAATTAATTTTGTATGTATACTGTAAAATTATTACAAAATAGTAGTTCATGCACTAAGAAGACCATGATGAAGGAATCTGGCATGAAGGAAGAAGTTGTTTATTTTTTAATGTTACAGTCTGTGTGTGTGTGTGTGTGTGTGTGTGAGATATATATATATATATATATATATATATATATATA
>Ga0123355_10017499_pt1 | contig 11333 bp, 9 predicted proteins | sample TergutEmb28metaG_3_FD_89872 | JGI IMG/M metagenome (GOLD analysis project Ga0123355, IMG submission 89872) | Embiratermes neotenicus P1 segment gut microbial communities from Petit-Saut dam, French Guiana - Emb289 P1 | ecosystem: Host-associated > Arthropoda: Insects > Digestive system > Gut ...
CAATTTTGACCTCCTGATGATGAGCACATGTGCTCGAAACATGTAGAGGCACGAAATAAACTTATTGTAAAACAAAAATTTTGTGCATCAAGTTGGTTAATTACTGAGATAAATATATGGAGATGCACGGTCAGCAAAAGTAAAAAAAAGTACTAGTATGGCTTTTTTATTCTTATGTAATTCCTGAAAGTAAGTAATGCATTGATTTTCCATATTCGTCAGCTTATCACAGCATGTAGATAAGACATCAAAACCAAGAAATGCGCGTAAGTTTATGGAAGTATCTTATATATTTATCATGTACTTTTGGCTACTCATGTACCCATCCTCAGGGAGGTGTATTACAAAGGATATATACATCAAAATATTATAAAAGTTTGTGGCCCAATACGCAGATATCAAACATTAAATATTAAAGATAATACTGATTTAATATACTCATTAAAAATTAAAATGCTGATGAAAAGAATTTTTGATTGATTATAATGTGTAACATTATGTATGAAGTAAATCACCTATCTAGCAAGGGTATGTTGATGTTGGTACAGGAGACCACTTTTATAAACTAAATGCATCTGTTGGTTTTGATATCTTGTATAGTGACTGTGTGCATGGACGTGGATCATTTAAAATGGATCACTGCATGTTCCACTAGATTTTAAAAAGTCAGAAAGAAAGAGAAAGCAGTAACTGCTAAGCTGTAATAAAAGTTGAGGTACTCTCTTGTCTGGGATGTTGGACAGCATAGTTGGTATTTAGTTATAAGTTTATTCTATGCACATAGTGTCAGATTTTTTAGAGTTTTTAACAAGAAACGTTATTAGTTGGCTTTGAAATACATTTAAACATGAGTGTGTGTGATTGCATCATTGTATGATGTTGACTTTAAGCTTTTTTTTCTACCTTATGAAGACTGGAGCGAGTTAAGTAGAATATATTCATTTATTTTAAGGTTGGGCATCCCATTGTGTATGAAGTTAATAATTATATAATAACCATCAACAAAACTAAGTATGTACGCATTTAATAGTGCAGCATGTTTCAACCTTATTAACCTTTTGGCGCCGGAATTATTTTTTTAATTTTAGCACACCCTCTATATAAAATGTGAATAATACAGGAAGCAAATATTTATGAAACTAACTGCATTTTGAAGAGGAAAAAACGGAGAGTATATACCATGTTTAAAATATTCAGTACCTATATGTGTTGAATAAATATATAAAATGCAAGGTTTAGAGGTTAGCCACTGTAGCCACTGTAGTCATCATTAGGTGTCAAAGGGTTAATTGGTCATCATCAGGCTAAACACAAAACATGAATGCCTTTTCGTTTAGAATTGAGATCTCAATTTTAAAACAATATTTTTCTTGTTTCATTACAAGAATGGGTTTGAAAGCGGTAGTTATAATAGTAGTTAAAAATGGTTATTTTAAAGTGGTGTTAATGGTGGAGCTGTAGACGGTTCAGTCTGTGTATTCTTCATCTATGTGGATTCAGATTCTGGTCCTTAAGTATTGGTATGCAATAAGATAGATACCAAAACAGCATGCATTGACACTATTTTATGACAACAGTAATCATCTACAGCTTCACAGTCGACACCACTTAAAAAGAAGTGCTTATAGTTATTATATTCCCTTAGTTTATTAATTTAATTGAAAGCAGTGTTGTTTTGCATAAATATTCTCTGAGCCACAATCCCAGTGTTATTGTTTGGTTGCACATAATTTTTGGAGGTTAAGCTAGAGAATAAGATTGGGTCATCCCATTTGCATAAACATTCAAGGAATCAAATGTCACAATTTATTTTGTTTAAAGACAAAAGGTTGATACATGTTTTGTGTTTCTCACGAAGCCTTCATCAGTGCAGACACAATAATGTTAAAGTAAATTACTATACTGGGGAATATTCATTGAATGAAAATGGCTTGTAATTTTTTAAAGCATTTGAATCCCAACATTTTTAATGTTGTGTAGTTTAATGTGTAAAATTTAAAATCATACATACTTCCATCCACCCACCATGAACTGCACCATACACACGACCTACACAGCGGCTCTGAAGACCACCACCCTTCCAAAAACTCGGTGCAGAAAACCATATGGTGCAACTCAACATCTAATGCTCCTGATGATGGGCGTATGTACTTGAAACATGTTGAGCTAAGAATACATCAATAAAATTACTAGTTGCATGAAGTTGGCATTTCACTTTATTTCATGAGGAAGATGCACAGTCAAACAACCCTCAAGGTTGGTACAGAATATTGGCTGTTTCACAGTCTTCTGTTTACATGTTGTGATGGGTATTTTCACAGTATTAAAAATAATTTCCTGAAGGGTTTGGTGGTCCTATCTGATAAATGGATCAAAGAAACGGGGCAGCCCTGGATTTTTAATGCTTATCGATACCATGCTTTGGATACAAACGTGCACAATAACAGTTGTGCTGTGACCTGTCAGGAGCACAGAGTGAAGGTGCAGATGTTTATGCTGTGAGTTTGAAGAAGTTAAATTCATGAAACAGAGACCCTTGCAATAAACTGGTAGTTACAGTCTTGTAAACACTGTTTCACACTGAGCCAGGTTTTTGTATTATCGTACTATTTTTATGCTGGGAGCATTCTTCTCACAAAACTGACCCTCAGCCACAAACGTGGAAGATAAAACCTTCTGGGTAATGACCATTTATGAATTGATGTGTAGCATATTGTCCCACATGACTTGATTGTTTATCACTACTGCTGTGATGGTCTCACATCTCATACGAAGTTGGATCATTTTAAGTACCACTATATGTACTTTGATTGATGGCAGGGCAACTTATCATTTCTGTGCTGCATGTCCAAGTTCTTGCATTACTTCCCTGTTCTGACAGTTTTGTTAGGTGTGTTGGCAAAATTGTGAAAAGTGACTATCAGCTTCATCATGTCTGTCTGTCTGTCTCTCTGTCCACATGGAACAACTTGGCTTCCACTGGACAGATTTTCATGAAATTTGATATTTGAGTATTTTTTTAAAATCTATTGAGAAAATTCAGGTTTCATTACAATCAGACAATAATGGGTACTTCACATGAAGATCACTATACATTTTTTATCAAATCTCGCTCATATCTTATAATGAGAAACGTTTCAGACAAAGTTGCAGAGAAAATCAAAACACTCATTGTACGTTCAAAACGTTTTTTAAAAAATCATGCCGTTTGTGAGATAATGAGGAAAAATATTGTAGAGCTGGACACACCACAGATTTCAGTATGGTGCTTGTGCATTGCATGCTGGATACCTAAGGCTGAAAATACACACTCAGAATAAGTAATACTTATGATTTTCCACTGCAGCAACAGTTGCACAAATGTGTCTCATTGTTACATTATACATATGTTGTCTGTCTTGTTATACTTACTTTAGTTTGATACTGGTGGTGACAGATGCAATTGAACTTGGGACCTTTTGAAGGCTAGGATATTAGAATAGGCATTTCATCAATGGCATTACCATATGTGGTGTATGCCCAATCTCATGTGTGCTGTATTTGGTACAAAGGGCTCCTTTTTCAGGAGCTGCTGGTCTGCTGGAATTATGTCATGTAGCTGGGAAGGGGGGCACAGGTGTTCTGGAGAAAACTGCTCCCTTCATCTCAGGGAATAAGAATGGAAATCCACCGAAATGGGCAGAGTTACATTCCAGAAGACCTTTCTTATGATTCTTTCCACACTGAGAACTTCACAACTCACAATATGACTTGGGTTTCAAGACTGTGCATCGTCATGCATTCTTGAGGTTGGGCATGAATGGAGATACACAGCACTCTCATACCTGTCATATACCTTCATGGGGGATCATCCCAGTTGTGCATTTTGAATTTGTATGACCTCTTTTTCAGGAAGAAGTACAAATGCAGTTTTCCATTAATGTCATGTTTATTACACATAAAAGAGTGTGTTTTTATAATTTATTTTACAGTACTATGCTTGTACAAGAATTGGATCTATACAGAAGAGATATCCTACACTTATCATGATAAGCCAGCAAGATTGTACCATTTAAACAACATTGTGGAACATGCCACTTATCAGTATCCAGCTGTGGAGATCAGTGAGAATCAAACTCCGGACAGCAGGGCACATGAAATCCAAAACCTTCAAGAAGCACAGATGAAAATCAAAGAGTTAGAGAAGAAAATTAGAGACCTTGAGAAGAGAATTCCCCAGAGATACCCAGATGTGAAGTACCTGAATTACAGATCAAGAAAACGTATTCTTGTAAGTTTCGTGATGTATTAGCACCCAGCTTAGTTGCATAAAGCCAAATGTAGCCATTATTTTGAATTATTAGAGTGCAAAACTTATTGTTTTATTTATTTTTTATATGCAGTGAAGCCTTGTTAAGTTTTGATAACATGTAAAAAATAAGCCTTTGTGCACATACATTTAGTGGTGATATATCTCAAAAAATTCTGTCAGCTTTTTTGGATAATTCTTATTCTAATGGAACCAACTGATAATCCTGTCGATGAAGATTTAATGTAATGTAATGTATTACATGAATTATTGTTTTGCATCCAATTGGCGCAGATAGTTTCTTCTTTTTGTTAGTGATCTGGGTCATTCCACGCAAATCAACACTAGGTGCAAAATATTCATGACTCTCCCTGGTTTTAATAAAAGTTTGTGAACTTGTAAGTCCTTAGGAAGTGAATTGTGTAATATTTTACTTTCCTATATGTGTTAATTGCAGAGATATATCATTTCTGAAATTGTAAGTGTTCCTTCCATTTTCTCTTGGTATGGTTCACTAAAATGATTGAATTTCTGGTACTAATGAAGCCAGAGAGCTCATTCATGTATCAGTTGAAAGCTGTTTGGTGGAGCTTTCATTGTTACGTCATTTGTATTATTTTAGGGCATATTGACTTCTGTGCTGTAATTTATGATACAACAAATTGCGAGATGTATACAAATATTTTGCATGACATTTAGTGATAATTTCATTGCTTCTTTGGAAAGGATTGGGACACATGGTGGTGCATTTGGTTGAGACACTGTTGGATTCCTAATGGTGCCATTGTAATTCTTCATCGGGATAATCCTTCCAGCCACACTATGGCCCTGGGGTCAACACATCCTTTAACAGAAATGTGTACCAGGAATATTTCCTGGGGGGTAAAGGCAGCCAATTCATAGGGTTGACAACCTTACCATCTTCATGTGCCAATTGTCTTGAAACCTGGGAGCCTTAACCTCCTGGAACCTTCACGGCCTGTACAGGGTTTACTTTACCTACCTTTGGGAATTATTATGTTGGGACATGAATGTCATAAGCAGATATTTTTTCTGTTAATAGTCTGCTGCTGTACTGCATGATTGGCCATGTTGAGCCACATGATGTGTACAGAAAAGCTGCAGGGTGTCATGACTCTTCCATCTAATTTCACACAAAATTTCAGTAGTACCGTGTTATATTTACATGTCTGGCAATTTTTGTACTGATTTTTGTCAAATGATGAATTCATTTCTATTTTTGCCAAGTTTAAAATTTCTGTAAGTGCTACAAGTGTTAAATAACTGAATGTTTTAAACCTTATGTTTCAAATTGAAATACAGTTTGTAAAGTTCATAAAGCTAGAGTTTGTTTAGGGTTTTACAATAACTTCAATATAAAATTGTTGAAATATTACTGTTCTTTTGATAGCAGGACAGAGAAACAACAGAGTATGCATGATTGCAGGCTTCTGTTGCAGTGTGGCTGAGGTCTTCATTCTTGTGGGATGTTGTGTGGCAAGGTGCGGTGGCTGGTCATTGACATTTCTGGACAATGTGTCTGTTTGACCTTCAAGGGTCAAGCAGTCCAAGTAGACGTTTACCCTGAAAGATGGGACATATGCATTGTCTGAAAATATCTGTAACCAACTACCGACCTACACAGCGCACCATTCCTCATGAGCAAAATGTCAGCATTAAAGTGCTCCAGCTGTGAGATCTGGGAAAAAAACAAGTTTTGACCTGAATTATTAATTCTTCTGTGAAATGTTGCTGCATCACTGGCTGTTTTGTTCCTGACATTTTGAGACAACATAGTGGTCTTGAATTCATGGGAACCAAGTACCTGGTGATGCATTGTCATATTGCAGCAGAACATACGCTTCTTCCGTGCTGCTCTGAAAGCATAAGAACTTGCCATTTTTTATCTGTTGTAGCATGTCATATTCTGCCACCTGTCAGGAAAAGTTATTGAAACTATTTAAATCATTGACATCTATACTGTCTAGGTTGCATGAGTGCATGCCATCATTGCTGCTTGTATCTTGTACCCAAGCAACAAAGTGTTAAGTTTTTGGAACACTCCCAATGTTCTACTCTATAATTTTCATTGTGTGTCTGGCAGGTGTTATCCAGAATTTTGAAACTGTAGTTTATTGACAAATGCTTGGACAGATTTTAAATTTAATGCACTTGATTTATTACCACGGTAATGCAGTTCTGTTAGAATTTAATTTAAAGCCCATTGCTAGTGCCTTCAAAAAAGCCCAATTTTAGCTCTGTGTGTTGAAGTAGAACTGGTGTTATAATAAAATTTTGTGGTCCTTCATGCAGCAAGTTTGCCCAGTTTTCAGAAGCTGCAAATAGAAGGAGTTCTGAAATAATGGAGGTACATTACTGAAAGCTTGTATATGCATATGTTTAGTTCTAATGGTTTGTAGTGCATGACACAAATTTTATTAATATGTGTATTAGAATAAGTGCTGTTGTGATGTGTGTGATTTGAGAGGGAGTGACCTATTTTCAAGAGGTGTATTTTTAGGTACTTAATTCTTATGCTGCATGATTTTAGACCCTCAAAGTGCTTCTCCTTCTAATTTCTTCATTCCAGTGCTTGAAAAATTACCTGTAACATCCACGGCTTAGTTTCTACCTTGCTTGTTTTGTGGTGGGTGTCCACTTTGACAATTGTTGTTCTTGCTTTCTTGCTATAGGTAATTAACAGATAATAAAGTGGTCAGTTTCCCCACATGCCTGAAAATGTTTGTTACTCTGCAGATTACTGGTGGGGCAGGTTTTGTTGGCTCCCACCTTGTGGACAAATTGATGATGGCTGGTCATGAGGTCATAGTAGCTGATAACTTCTTTACTGGGCGCAAACAGAATGTGGAGCATTGGATTGGACATGAGAACTTTGAATTGATTCATCATGATATTGTAAACCCATTGTACATAGAAGTGGATGAGATTTACCACCTTGCAAGTCCTGCTTCACCTCCACATTACATGTACAATCCTGTTAAAACTATTAAAACCAACACTGTAGGCACAATAAATATGTTAGGTTAGTATGCTGTTACAATATATTGCAATAATCAGTGATACAGGACCTGATGTCCATGACTGTGAAAGTAGTTGAGGAGGCCTGATAAGGTTCCTGTAAAGCAACATGGGCCCAGGAATCCACTGATTGGTGATTTTGAATATGAGTCTGACATTCAGAGGACCGTGCATCGTGATATACTCTTATAGTTAAACGAATGAGATTCACTGATTTCTCAAATTTATTTTTGGAATAGAACTCTACATGTTTCGGACAGGTTTTCTGTCCATCATCAGGAGTCTAGTACTGCATACACAGCAATGGGTATATGTCATACAGTACTAGACTGCTGATGATGGACAGAAAACCTGTCCGAAACAAGTAGAGTTCTATTCCAAAAATAAATTTGAGAAATTAGTGCATATCGTTGGTTTTATTATAAGAATATTTGAATATGAGATTTGAATATAATAACAAACTTCTGGGTTATATGAAAGTGTTGACATTTTTTGACCAGCTGAGTTGTCAGGTCTAAATAAAGATCTTTTACTGTGGGCCTATGTGTCCATTGTAGAACTGCAGCAGCTGTTGCTTTCTTATGTAGCATTTGAAGCTGTTAAATGTGAAACATGGTCCTTAGTTTGTATAACATCACCAGGTGGCAGGCTGCAGGTTCATATCTGGACTCTGAATGTTTTTCTTGAGGATAATGACATTGAATTTTGTTACAGAATCATTAATTATTGTTGAATAAGTTATGTAAAACAAATTTATGGTACAGAACTAAATAAATGTATAAATTATACATTTTCTCTTCCATGCATTATGATTCAGTTGTTACAAGGTAAACCAACAAATGCACACACTTCGTTAGAATTATGATAATGTTGTAATAAGGAACTCCTACATGTTTGGGCCTGATGTAATAGTTGATGTATAAAAACATTATTGTAATTCTAATGAAGTGTTGCTTTGTTTGTTTGCACTGTAACAATAAATATGTGAATTAAGTACCCATGCAATATTTTGTGGTGAACATTACAGTATCCCAATTTCTGCACCACCAGTAAGAACCTTAACATTACTGCCCCTCCTTTCTGAAGCTTATAGAGCTGGAGAAAGGTTGATGGAACATTAGAATGGATTCAAGGCTCATATCAAATTTGTGTGTGTACCACCCAGTTGTCCAGACTGTGTATGGAGCCCTTATCAAACTTCAACAGACATTGGGAAAGCTACACATTTAAAAAAAAAAAAAAAGCTGCTGGTGACATAATTTATATTTCACTGTTCTGAAATTTCTATTTGTAACATTTCTTTGATCACATAAATGCTAATCTAAACAGATATTCATGTATATAAGTGAGACAGGCAAAATTATACGTAATGTGTTTGTAGACTAAATGTGCAGTGTTCATTTTTAGCATTTTTGCAGGTTTGGCTAAGCGTGTGGGAGCAAGAGTATTGATTGCCAGCACATCAGAAGTGTATGGAGATCCAGAAGTACATCCACAACCTGAGACTTATTGGGGTCATGTTAATCCAATAGGTAAGACAAAAGTAACATGTTAAGTTATTGCACTTTATTTTTGGACAAAAATGAAGTCCTGAAATTTGACGTTGCTGCAGTGACTGGACGATGGAATGTTATCTGAAACCTGATGGGTAGTCCACAACCCATGATGACAGAGGTAGCAGATTCCTCTAAAATGTCTACATATTTGCCAGACCCAGTTTGTTACATTTCTCTCAAGACTGTGCTATTGGACCCTCTTTTATGTTGCTATATCTTAGCCTTAAAGTTAAATGAGTTTGTCAAGTGATGTGTAATATGGAGTCTGTGGTATGTGAAATGCCAATTCAGAAGGATTAATTCTTGCAGCAGAGCTTGCAGTAAACCAATGCAGGCTAGTATCCTGTTTGTATGGCACTTGTATTGTTGTGAGTTCAAATTTCGCAGCATTGCTGCTCACACATTGATGCGAGGTTCACTAGCAGCTGCTAGTGCATTTTGTAGCTTCTAAAAGGGACAGTAAAATAACATTTAAAAATTGCAGTTATGCATGTAGCTAATGCATTTTGTGCTAACACAAGTTATGCAGTGAAAAGTTAAAGAAGTGAATACAAAGAAAAAGCAAGTGAGCAGAGTCAGAAGCTGTTGAGTACTGCTGCTACTGAAATTAGGGCAGGGCCAAACAAAGTGCTGTCCATGCAGGCAGCAGTAATGATCAGAGAATTATGGTGCATTGTTTTGCTGAAATATGTCTACTAGTCAGCAAAGTACTTTATATTATTGTTGCTTTTGTAGGAGGGTTTGTCAATGTTCTGGTCTCATCTTGTAGGATGTGGCTTTTTCCATTCTGAAAATGAATGCACCACACTCCTCCACAACATTGATATGTTTCGACTATACCAAATGACATCACATCTCATAAGACTGTAATCTTAAGTTTTTCAATGGTTTGCTCCATACTTGCTGTTATGTCATTATTCTTGGGTCTGTGATATGCCAGTCTTTGTCCTACTGTATTGACCAAAGGTAAAGCTGTCTCTGTGCCCTCAATAAAAGGATATGGAGGGAGTGGAAATGTAGCTCCCCTCATTCTCAGCCTCAGCTCTAGTTGGAGGTGTGTGGTCAACTCACACCCTAACTGCGCCACCACTGGATCAACTTCAGAAATTCATTGGTTAGCATGATGCTCCTTTGAAGTAGGATATGTTGCTTTCATGTTGGAAGTCTAACAAGTGTATCTTGTTTGTGGTGCAACAGTATCATTGAATGCTTCATTATGCCATTTAGCAGCTGTGCTAGGGACTACTGTCTGTACGAGTATACATTCACTGCTGAATGTATTTAATGCAAAATTAATTTTTTGTAGTTGTAGGAGTGGAGTGAGACTGAGTCCCTGGTATTTTAGCCCTGTTAGGCCTGTTGTACCAGCCCCTGGTGGTAGATGGATGTGGAGTGATGGTGGAATGAAAACAGGCAGGGGAAAACCAAAGTGTTTGGAGAAGCATCTGCCACAGTGCTAGGTTGTCCACCACAGATCCTACACAAACTTCCAGAATTAAACCTGGGCCTCTGCAGTAAGAAGGTGGTAACTGATCACCTGCACTGTGACAGCTATAATTCAAACGTACGTTGACAGTATGTCTTTCTTCTGCTTTCAGGTCCGAGAGCTTGCTATGATGAGGGCAAACGTGTAGCAGAGACTTTAAGTTATGCTTATGCTAAGCAAGAAAAAGTAGATGTGAGAGTAGCAAGAATTTTCAACACATTTGGTCCAAGAATGCATATGAATGATGGCCGAGTTGTTTCAAACTTCATATTACAAGCTCTGAAGAATGAACCAATTACAGTAAGAACATCTTGTTAATTTCTGTGGGGTGAAAGTAAAGTTATCCATGTGTCTTAAGCACCATACCATGACGATGTAAGGGGAAGATGGGGTAAAGCTCTGCAGATTTCCTAATTATATTTTTATATGGGGTTCATTAGTTCTGTAAGTTGTCAGTTATGTATGTTTAATGAGATAGTGTTGCATAATATATGTTCACTTTACGTACATTCACTTTTAGTATTTGCCACCAGCTGTCCTATTTTTAGGATGCAGCTACCACTACCAGTCAGTGACTGCATTTCATATACAGGGTATACACAAAAGAATGGTGCGGTTTCAAAAGTTAACAAGAAATTTATTTCTCACCTTATATGGGCACAGCGTACACCGTCAGCAGCAACAACTGTCCAAGTTTCTCATGCGCTACCAGCAGTTCACTTCTCATGCTTACTGCGGGGCCAGTTTCCAAGACGGTGTCACAGCAGGAAAAGGCTTTCTGTGTGCTCCGTTTTGAGGTGTGCGGGTCTGTTATTACAGTGCAGCGTGAGTTTCATGCACGGTTTAGAAAAGACGCACCTGTTAGGTGCGTCTTTTCTAAACCGTGCATGAAACTCACGCTGCACTGTAATAACAGACCCGCACACCTCAAAACGGAGCACCCAGAAAGCCTTTTCCTGCTGTG
>Ga0123355_10017500_pt1 | contig 11332 bp, 7 predicted proteins | sample TergutEmb28metaG_3_FD_89872 | JGI IMG/M metagenome (GOLD analysis project Ga0123355, IMG submission 89872) | Embiratermes neotenicus P1 segment gut microbial communities from Petit-Saut dam, French Guiana - Emb289 P1 | ecosystem: Host-associated > Arthropoda: Insects > Digestive system > Gut ...
GGGCATTTCGGTTTCATAATCAACGCTGGCGTATTCATCACTTACATAGTCATCAGCCACGTCGTAATAATCGGCCAGTTCGGCCAGTGCAGTAAGTGGCATTGCGCTGATTATCATCACAACTGACAATGCCAAGGCCATAATTCGTTTGTGCGTGTTTTTCATAGTTTTTCTCCTTTTCTGCGCTTTGCGCAAACAGTAATTGGGTTTGGTTTCTTGTGCTTGCGGGCTTGCTGTTGTGCGTGGCCTCCTTTCTTGTGTTTTGCCCCCCTATTGGTTCATTGCGGGCATTTTGCGTCACCAACCGAGCATGAAAATGAGCTGATGTGCCACCCGTCATTGCGAGGAGCGAAGCGACGAAGCAATCCAGTCAGAAGCTATTGAGTTGCCGCAATCTCTGGATTGCGACCTCACTACGTTCCTCGCAATGACGGGTATTTTCGTACTAACGGTTGATGTAAGGGACTTACACCAACCAAGCAACGAAAATAGCAAGAGTGGCTATTTTCGTGTTGGGTGGTTACTCTTGAACCGGTTGTGGGCTGCTGCTCATTGGATGACTGGTGATGCTGTGTTTTGTGTAAACGTATGTTCTCTTCTTTTATATGGTGTCATCTATTGCTGGAGTTGCAGCCCAGCCTACAATCAATAAAGGCGCATATTGGCCAGACATGAGTTGTGGCGGTTCAATTTGCGAACATTATATCGGGCGAAAAAACGTACGTCAAGTCGGATTATGTAAATATGTGTTCGTAATGCGTACATTTATTCTGGAGGCGGCTGGCAACAATGCCGTGCAAGCCAGGTAAACACAGGGATTGGGTGTAGGTTTTGCTTTAACAAACTGTTATAAATTACTAATTCTAAGTGCTGAAAACAGACTGCTCGCTCTTTGTAATAGGGTTACTACAGATGCGTGTCATTTTTGACAAAGGCGATCATTTGTCTGACATATAACGTACATTGAGTAGGCTTTGATGATTGGGACAAAGGTGTTTATTTCAGAGGCAAGGGAAGTTCTGGGAAGGGGCACGACAACGCATGAAACATTTGGATGTGATTAAAGGCATGATTAGTCTCAACCCCCGCCCCTAACGGGGCACCCCCTTCCCAGGAAGGGGGTTTTACAGCTTGTCGCACATTCAAATATATCGCCATTGCGAGGGAATCCAAAGGGGCTGTCACGTTAAGCATTTTTCTTGCATATTTATGCATGATTTTTGCTTAACGTGACAGCCCCTGCCGCGTTAGCGGCGGGGGTTGAGACTAACTGCTCTTAGCAGGCATTGATTTGTTTCATGCGTTTACCGTGCTACCGGCATGCTTGCCTTTGTTTCATACGTCCAAACACGAAAAAACCCCCCGACACGCATCTGTTTATGCGTGTCGCGGGGGTTGGTTTATATTAGTGCTTACCTTTTACCTTTGCCATCAAGGAAATCATCCAGGCGTTTTTCGCGGTTGTAGCGCGATTTGCTATTGTTGTAGCTGCCTGTGGCCTCTGCATGCTTTTTGGCTATGCTGGCGATACCAATACCGGCTACGCCCAGGCCAATTACAGAGCCAAACACTGCAAAACTGACGCCCAGTGGGCTGGTTTTGGGGTTGGGGCGACATGGCACTGGGGTTGATGAGCTACTTGGTCGCGGTGTAGCTGACGGGCAAGGTGACGGTGTTGGCGCAGGTGAAGATGATGATGTTGGGTTGGGTGATGGTGAAGGGGTAGGTGGTACCGGGGATGGCGAAGGTGTAGGCGGTACCGGGGATGGTGAAGGTGTTGGTGGTACCGGGGATGGTGATGGTGTAGGCGGTACCGGGGATGGTGAAGGTGTAGGCGGTACCGGGGATGGTGTTGGAGTAGGTGTGGGCGTTGGAGTAGGTGTAGGGGTTGGTGTAGGTGTTGGAGAAGGTGACGCCTCCGGTGTTGGTGAAGGCGACGCTTCTGGTGTTGGAGAAGGTGACGGACTAGGTGTTGGAGAAGGTGAAGGTGACGGACTAGGCGACGGCGACGGGCTAGGCGACGGAGTTGCCACAGGGGAGTTTCCAACATGGAGTAAACCATTCTCGGCACCATTTGGCGTTATTGAGACGAATGGAGAATTTCCGCCTTGCGCTACTATTGGAAGAACCAGCTGTCTCTCTTCGTCGGTTGTGAATTGCCAGTTGCCTGAGGGCAGTATCCAGCCTTCTGATACTTGGGTTTCTCTGATACGATAGGTTCCGTTTTCAGAAAATTCTTCGGTAAAGTTTACCCAGCCATTTCCGTCATTTGTAGCGGTTTCTACTTCTTCCCAGCTTCCATTGTCACGGCGCTCCAGTACAAATGTTGCTGTACCGGGAAATGCTACTACAACAGGAGGATTTTCATATAGTCTTTCTGTGGTTTTCCTGAAATAAAGGGTGCCCCCTGGTGGTGGTGGCTCTGGTGTTGGGGAAGGGGACGCTGTTGGGGAAGGTGAAGGAGATGGCTCAATCTCTATTAAGATACGGGAAGAAATCTTCCAAATTGCGCGGATTACCATGCCATCACGTACTTCTGTACTTTCTTGAACAGAGTAGATACCATCAAAGATAGTTGTTGTGGTACGGTCCGGATCATCGTAGAAATACTCAAAACCCAGTATTGGATATATCGGAAGTTGGTCAAAGGGAGGGCCAACGGGAAGCTCGTCGCCAAATACTGTATCCATACCGGCAGGTACATAGGCCCAACCGGCAAAAACGAATGACACTTCGTAGCTGTCATCATCTTCTTCCCATGTTTCGTCCGGGCGGTTTGGTAAGGCTGGTAAACCGGGGATATAGTCCATGTAGTTGTAGTCTGTGATGACATTGCCGTTAATGGTGACATTTACGGATGTGGAAGTAGTACCAGGGACGTTAACCGGGGAGGCATCAAAAGTAACGGTAATGCCATCACCGTTGCCATTGCCGTTACCATTCCCATTATCATCGCCATTACCATTATCGTCGCCGTTGCCATCATCGCCATAGCCATTATCGCCATTACCATTGGTGGTGTCTTCAACACCATTCCCATTTCCATTCTCGTCGCCAAAGGCGTCTCTGGAGGGCGATAAAAAGCCTAGCATTAGAACGGCAACCATTACAGATGCCAGTAACAGCACCTTTAATAGCGTTTTTTGATGTTGCTTTCTTGCATTGCTTGAAGTTTTCATTTTTGTTCTCCTCTCAAGAGGTGCTTATATGTTAATTTTATTATGGACTAGTCGGGTATCGTTCTGCAAAAACCAGCAGTCTGTGGCTGTTTACGCGGTAGGGGTAGCAGGTCAGCAGTGTTATCATGTCGCGGCCTTCTTGTATCTTTATATAGCTCATTTCTATGGCATTTAGTGTGCGGCCTACTTCTGTGTAGCCATATATGCGGTAGGTTAGCTCCTGATATGGGTTATGGATGTGGACCAATGTGCCAATAAGAGTTCCGTCGCCTTTGCTGGATACCAGGTTGCAAAACATGCGGGCTTGGGTGAGTCCGCTGTGTGCGGTTATTACTGCGTTTGTGCCTATGCCGCCTACCGGTAGGGAAGTTTGTGTCATATGCCCGGCACCGCGCATTAGGTTAAGTGGGCCAGAGCCTGCAAATATTGGTAAGCGGATGTTTAAGTCTGGGATTACTATAATGCCCAGCATTTCTTCCCTAAAGCCTGCCAGCTGGCTTATGCTAAAGTCGACTTCTTCGGCGTCTTCCAGTGTGTTAAGCTCGCTTTGGTTGTCGTCGTATAGGTCGTGGTTATAGTCTTCCATTTGGGTGTTGAGCCAGTACATGGGGTCTGTGTCCAGGTCGAAATTGAAAATGAAGTCCAGGTCGTGTGCGTACTCGTCGAAATTGTCTATGGTCAGGTTGCCCAGGTTGTGGCCGCCGATGTATACGCCGCCGCTTGGGCCAAGATTTAGGTCCCCAAGGGACACATTGCCGCCGTTGTTGCTGATATACAGCCCGCCGCCTACGCTGATATACAAATTGCCGTTTTGGCTTACATACAGGCCCGGCTGGTACGGGACGGGGGTCAGGTCGCCTTCTATAAAGGGTACTGCCATGTCGGCAACGGTGATATAGCCATTGCTGCCCAGTGGCAGGCCGCCCAGTGTCAGGTAGCCGTCTTGGCCAACAGTAAGTTCGTCTACGTTGGTAAAGTTAAGATTACCTAGTATAACTTCGCCTTCCGGCGTAAGTTCCAACTGGCCGCCGTTAACGGATGCTATTCGTAAATCGCTAACGTCTGACCAAAGTGCTACGCGTGCGTTTACCCAGCGGCGTTGGATGAAGTGGGTGACCTCTTCCAGCTCTGTAAACCAGTCGTCTATTAGGGCTTCGCTGTAGCGGACAAACAGGGCGCGCTGTACTTGTGGGTAAAGGGCGATGCCTGCGCCTGTAAGTAGTATAAGTAGTGCAATGCAAAGCATGACCCTGCGCCTAAGCGCGTCGGAATATTTTGTATTGTATTTTGTTGTACTGCCCTTGCGTTTAGGGTGAAGGGCTACCCGGGTTTGACTATTTTGGGTTGCGGGGATTGCGACATATGGGTCGTCTTCGAAAATGAGTTCCGGGTCCGGTTGGTCGTATCCGCCGCGTTTCTTTTTAAGCCAGCCGCCAATTATGCGGGATAGCTGGTATGATGCAAATATGATAATGAATAACAGGAAGGCGCCAATGGTTGTAATGAAGCGCCAGTTGGTTTCCCAAACAGATATTGCAGGTGCTATGTCTTCTATTACAATGTATACGGCTTCTTCGTCTGGGACGCGCACGCCGCGTATCAGCAGCCTGTGGGAGTTAACGCCCAGGGGGGTGCATGTGATTAGTGTTACAAAGTCCATTTCGGGGTTGATATAGATGTGAGATGTATCGTATGGGGTAACTTGATTAATTTGATCTACACGGTAGGTTAGGCGTTGGCCCAACACATTTACGAAAAAAAAGTCGCCATAGGTTACCCTGCCGTCAAGCAGGTCTGTAAAAAGGCGTGTGTTGGAAAAGCCAGAATGGGCGGTAATGACCGCATGAGTACCGGCCCCACCAACAGGGAGGGACGTGCCATGTAAATGCCCCGCGCCAATGTCAAGCACCGCGCTGCTGGTGCCGTGGCGTACGGGGAGGTTGATGTTGACAGAAGGCACTTCGATAGTTGCCATTATGCCGTTTACGCGAAGTATACGAGTATATTCCACTGGCATGGCCTCGGCATCAGCAAAGGGGTCTGAAATATTTATTTCTGTGATTGCGTTGTTAAACGCAATTGCGTATTGCAGGTGTGTTTCAAGATTAGACTGTTGCATTGCTGCCACGTCTCTCTGGTATGTATCAACAACACCGGCCTGGATACGGCCATTCCACCAGCTTGCTACATCTGGGTATACAAAAAACCCAACACCGGCCAGCAATGTAAGTATCAAAAATACAGTTGACAGCTTTCTCACAACACACCTCCTTCCGCAAACATACCCCTTGGGGCGCGCAACCCCGACTATGGTACGGATACTCTTAATTTGTCCGCCGGTGGGTGCAATTTTGTTTATAGTAGTAGGGGCAGGGCTTTACCCTGCCCCTTTGTTTAGGCTTAACGGTTGCCTGTGGATGGCCACAGGCAACCGTAATAGTTTAATGTGTTACTGGATGGTTCTTACATGCTTGACTTTTTCCTTTTTCCTGGAGAGGAAGAGGAACAAACCGGCAATACCCATAAGAGATACGCCTGCGGTGGTGAACATGATTGTGCCAGCGCCACCGGTCATTGGAAGTGTGAAGTCACGTGTGTTTTGGAATGGGATGCTAGAATAGTTAGCTGGGAATACACAAGTTGCTCCGTCTTCTGGGCAAACATGATCGACTGTACATTCAACTGGGGCAATTACGATTCTTGTAAGCGAAGTTACGCGATTGTATTGGCCAGGTGCAATTATCTCGTACAAGTAGTATATGCCAGGAGGCAGGTTGAGGAAGCGAGCAATAGCATGCTCAGGAAGCTCTGATGCAGCATTTGGATGTGCTGGTATTGTCTCAATCAATCCCCAATCTGCATCGGTTATGACATCACTGGCTGGAGATAGCGGACGGGTAATTGTAGTACCTGCAACACCACCAGAGATAGCGCGACGATACGGTACCGCACCTGTAGCTCTTGCTACATCGGTTGTGCCAGCGCCTGTAACTTGAGATGTCCAACCTGTTGGGTTGTTGCTAACCCAGGTGTCAGAGGCGTCGTAGTAACCAAACTGATGTGCAAACAAGAAGAATACAGCGCCAGTTAGCGGTTGGCCACCTGGGTTTACTTTGCGTACATCCAAGCCACCACCGTGTGTACGGCGGCCACCGTCATCAGGCCTACGCTCGTTGAGGTGATAGGAAGGTCTGCGGCCATAGTTTAGTGTGAAGTTGTTGGTGATTTCCCCAAGATCTTCTTGCCTTGAAAATGTTGCAAGTGTGTAGAAGTAAACTTCGATAACGCCGCCTACATAGCCATTGTCAACAATTGTTTCTAGACCTTCACGTGTAATGTGTACATAGAAGGTTTGTGGATCTGGTGGTGTGGTCGCAGCAGGAGTGTCTACGACTAGGAACCAGTTAGCAGACGCGCCTGTGCCCGGTGAAAGAACAGCCATGTCACCTGCGGTATTAGTTTGATAACGAACTTGTACCCTATAGGTCGGATGCCATGCGGTTCCTGGTGTTGAAGCAGCATGAGTGTGGGTTTCCAGGCGCAACATGCCTTGCAGTTGGTCTGTGAAGATAATGTAAGACGGCTGCTGCCCAGACACTGGAAGTGTGTGAGGGAAACGGTCAACTATAGGGGGGGTAGCCGATACGTCGTTGCTTTGCACGCTCTCGGTCATGTCTAGGTCAATCATGATGCCCATAGACATTGTCCAGTCAATACGGGTTACATCGTTTGGTGGAATAAGAACAACATCACCAATTGTCTTGTTTGTTTCTGGTGGTGCTGCTTGCTTTGGCCATACGTGTACATTGTACAACCAATCGCCTGGTTCATCGACACTAGGGCCTGCGGGATAGTGTGTGAAAGTTGGCAAGTTAACCAAGAATGGGTGAATAAGGTCAACGGCTTCGGTTGCTGCACTTGGAACTTCCCATACAATCCATAGGCCTTGGCCTGGGTCAGCTGGTGAAGCGGTTGTGATAGCTAACATTGCAGCGTCAAAAGTAAGAGGTGCGCCAGCAGATGTTTGCTCATGAGCACCTGCTATCGCTGGTACTTCCGGTACTGCTGGGTTACCGCCTGCAGCAGGGATTTCAGGTCTTAGCGCAGCTGTAGTGCCGTCACTGGTGATGGTCCAACCGCTAGGTAGCGCAGTGCCGTTAATAAGTGCGTTGCGAACTTCTACTGGGGCGGTGGATACGTTTGCTTGAGAAGCAGGAGCCGGAGGTACGGCTAGCGTAGCTGTTTCCCAGCCTGCGGGCGGAAGAAGTCTGGCCATACGCCATACAGAGCCGGTTACATAGCTATGGCCTGAAGGAGCTGGGCCGGTTATCCATGGGCCAGCTATGCCACCATCAACTTGACCTTCTAGATGGTGAATCGTAAGAGACACTGCGCGTGTCGGGTCAAGTTGCGACCAGTGCTCATTTGTTGGGACAGCAAAGGCGGTAATGCCTGTGCTAAGTACCATTGCTAGTACTAGTACTGCTGCAACGAACTTTTTCGTTACATTTTTCATGTTTCATCTCTCCTTCTGAGAATATTTGATTTTTTTTCCTGTTGCTTATGCAATCAGGTGTGTTGCTATGTCAACCTCCATTAATTGGCAAATCCGCTTGTGTATGTAAACTACTGTAGTGTGATGTAGGGTGGCTTTGCCTGCCAATTGTTGGAAGGTAACAATCATGTTTGGTGGTGCGGTAGTACGGGTTGGGGTGAGTCGCATGCATCTCAGTGCTTAAATATTGTAACATAGTAATTTGCAAATGTACAGTGTTTGATTTTGGAAGTGGGAAAATAATTTTTCCCGGCTGTTTGTTATTGTAGCTGTTTACATTTGCAGGTGCTTGCGGGTTGTTGTTTGTATGTGCATTTTACAGGGTTGGATTGGCCAATGCAAGCGGATTTCATTAACAACGTGTTACTATGGAGTTAAAAAAACGTTGTTTTTCGTAATAAATGAATATTGCGAAATAGCTTGACATCACAAAAGGCCATGATACTGGGTAGGTAAAGATACGCTAAGTTGTAATATGTAGCGCAAACCCTTATGCACATGATATGCGGCTTGCCACGCGGGGGTTATAATAAGCGTAAAAGCCGCCAGGGGCCCCCCGACCCAGGACTAGTGAACAGTATAATCATTTTTGAGAAAAATGCAAGCCCTGATTGAGTATTAAGTTTTTGAAGTTTTAGGATATTGTTGTAGGGGTGGGGTGTGGGGTTGTTAGGTTAAGGATCTGTGTTGTTATTAGGTTGGGGTTATTAGGTTAAGTCTCTGCGTTGTTATTAGGTTAAGTCTCTGCGTTGTTATTAGGTTGAGGAAAAGCTTAGTTAGTGACAACCCCCGCCGCTAACGCGGCACCCCCTTCCCAGGAAGGGGGCTTGAAGCATCTGCGCGGTCGGAAATGTTTGTCATTGGCAGTAGACACAAGCCCCCTTCTAGAGAAGGGGGTGCCGCGTTAGCGGCGGGGGTTGTCACTAACTATGTTTTCTCAAGACAACAACATGTTTCATGCGTTTGCCGTGTTAGAAACGGAAAAAGCCCGCACAAGTAGGGGCTGTTAATTCCTTGCTTGTCGGGCTTTCGGTTTTTGCGTTAAACAGTGATAGCCATAATTCCTTGCCGTTGTCTGCGTTTGCGAGTGGTGGCAGTTTCTTTAACTCGAAAAAATGATGGCTATGTTAGCTATTTCTTTCTGGGTGATAACGGAAAGCCATTTGGCAAAAAGCCCGTCTGGGCTACTGGCGGGGGGAGTTGGGAGTTGTACTATTCGAGTTCTGGCAACAATTCTGTTATTTCATGTTCCGGTATACCCATCATGGTAGCTATTTCTGTGATGGTATTGCCCATGCCTAGTAGTGATTCGACTACAGTTTTCAAATGGAGTTCAATTTGCGCTGTTTTTCGCTCTGCTTGAGCTGTTTTTTGCTCTGCTTGCGCTGTTTTTCGCTCTGCTTGAGCTGTTTTTCGCTCTGCTTGCTCAATTTCGATTTCCAGTTGCACTGCTCTACGTTCTGCTTGCGCTTTTTCAAACATGTTCTTATTAAAGAAGTAAATTTCATCTTGTCTGCGCTGGTAGGCTTGTCTTGTGTACTTATCCTCGCTTTGCAGTGCTAGTGTTGATACTGCCATAAAAATGTCCTCCTCTTGGCAAGCATTTTCTATGATGGTTTTGTTGGTTATTTCTTTCTGGGTGATAACAGAAAGCCATTTGGCGAAAAGCCCGTCTGGGTTGCTGGCGGGGGGTAAAGTTGTACTATTTGAGCTGTGGCAACAATTCTACTATTTCATGTTCCGGCATACCCATCATGGTAGCTACTTCTGTAATGGTGTTGCCCGTGCCTAGTAGCGATTCGATTGCGGATTTTAATCGGAGCTCTACTTGAGCAATTTTGCGCTCTGCTTGCTCTTTTTCAAACATGCTCTTATTAAAGAAGTAAATCTCATCTTGTCTGCGCTGGTAGGCTTGTCTTGTGTACTTATCTTCGCTTTGCAGTGCTAGTGTGGATACTGCCATAAAAATGTCCTCCTCTTGGCAAGCATTTTCTATGATGGTTTTGTTGGTTATTTCTTTTTGGGTGATAACGGAAAGCCATTTGGCGAAAAGCCCGTCCTCGCTGTTTATGCCGCCCGCGTCGTTTACGACTTTGGCAAAGGCCTTCATATCAATGTAGTGTAGTTCCATTGCGTCTGTGAATACGGTGTGGTCTTCGCAATCCATAATCATGCATAGCCTGTGGATTTTGTCTTCGGGTGTGGAGCTCGCGCTACCCAACGGCTCTACTGTGCCGTTGGTAAATGCAATTGTGATAGTGGGGGGTTGTGATGCGAAGCTTTTGCCAGCCTCCAACTCTTCACCATAGGCCCTTGCCCATGAACGGATTGTTTTGGCTTTTAATTCGCCAAGGCCGTAAAGGTGCATCTCCACCAGTACTGCTGTGCCATCGTTAAGTTCTGCCCTTATGTCTAGTATGGACAGTTTATCTTCGCCAGACTCTTTGTCCAGATAGGGGTTTTTGATAGTCAGGGATTTAATAATACGGTTAATTTTCTTGTTGGCAAAGATGGCGTTTAGTAGTGATATTAGTAAGCGTGGGTCACCCTTTGTAAATAGTAGCTTGAAGGCGTAGTCTATGCGTAGATCCATTAGTCGGGAATAGTCTACTCGTATCTTATCACTTGTCTTTTTGTCCATAGGTGTATGCCCCCTTGCTGGTTAATAGTGTTGGTTGCTACTGCTATTATATGTAACATGGTGGGGGTTATCAAGGTATATGCAGTTTGTGTTTTGGTCAAATGCTAGTCAAAAAATAAATAAGGCCCCCAGGGCAACCCCCGAAAGCCTTATTATATACGAGCCGACATGCAGACTAACACCTATACAACAGCGCGTTCGCCCAGCTGTGTCGCGGAGTCTTTTGGGTTGGGGATAATCTCCAAGACTTCGCGCATTGGTGGCGTCTTGTTATAGTCAAATCTCACGATTTCTTTATACCCATCGTGCTCAATGATAGTATTGAATATACCGTTAAACGTCCCTGCAAAAGGGTGTCTGCGCCAGCCTGTGAAGTTCGTAATTTTTGGGATGTCGTCATAATTGATATCTTCGTCTTCGCGTACAGTTTCGCTTACAAAATTATCTGTCATATGATTGCCTCCAATAATCTAATTGCTCGTTCTCGTCAGCTTTACGTGCTGATATTATGCGCGTTTCTAAGTCATAGTTTCTATAGCAATGGCAAACCATTAATACATTATGCCCAAAACTCATACCTATAACGATAAAGCGTTCTTCTTCGTAGTCAGAATGGGCTTCATCATAGCCAAATATGGCTTTGGGGTCGTTGAAGACACTCTGCGCTTCCTCAAAACCAATTCCATGCTTGCGCTTGTTGGCTTTATTTTTATTTTCGTCCCATGTGAAATTCCTATTCTGCAAGGTGTCTGCCGCCCTTCCATACAACGATTCATAAAGCCTTTGTATAGATTCATTTTACTCTCTGTTATTTTGCTAGTCAAAAAATAAATAAGGCCCCCGGGGCAACCCCCGAAAGCCTTATTATATACGAGCCGACATGCGGACTCGAACCGCAGACCTGCTGATTACAAATCAGCTGCTCTACCAACTGAGCTATGTCGGCGCGATTACATA
>Ga0123355_10017501_pt1 | contig 11332 bp, 13 predicted proteins | sample TergutEmb28metaG_3_FD_89872 | JGI IMG/M metagenome (GOLD analysis project Ga0123355, IMG submission 89872) | Embiratermes neotenicus P1 segment gut microbial communities from Petit-Saut dam, French Guiana - Emb289 P1 | ecosystem: Host-associated > Arthropoda: Insects > Digestive system > Gut ...
AGGAGAAAAGGGGATGCACCCAGCGGTGGCAAAAGCCCAGCATATAGCAAGGCGCGCAAAGGAATTAGGTTGGCATGGTTCAATTGATTCTGATGTCACCTGCGATATTCGGACGACGTTTTTAAATGCAAAAAGAAATGACGAACGAATACATATGATTTGGCGCGATAATGTAATGATTGGCGCGACTTATTCGATTTTCGGATTTGAAGTCGAAATCGCTTGTGCCAGTGAGGTTTTGAAGCGTGTGGAAGGTGAACCGGATATTGTCGAATTGGTAAAACAATTGACAAATGGCAATTTGGGCCGCGCAATGGCAATTAACCAGGCGGTCCAAATGTGCGCCAAATACAAACAAATTCCGTGGGACGAGAACACGCCTAAATCCCTTATTCTCGGGAAATTAAAGGGGAAACACATTTGGTGGTATTCCGAATTGACAGGGAAAATTCGCGATGAATTTATTACTGAGCCGAAAAAGAAGTCGCAGGTCTATAACATGAAATGTATTGCAGGAGAGTACCTTTTGAACTTCTGTACTGTGGATACGGGTCTGCGCTCAGTTAAATTGGATACAATTCTAAAGGTGGTATAAAAGAAATGCAAAAGAAAAGGGTCGAAAAAGAAAAGAAAGAAAACAATTCGCCGGTTGTTTTAGGATCGACGAAAATGGCGAAATGGATTAGTGCCAATAAATTGCTCGAAAGTGCCTATTTGAAAAGGATTTCAAAGACGCAGCTAGAGCTGTCGAGTTCCAATGGGACAGAACGTTTTCCGTTCTCATATGACGAGGCTCGGCACATTTGGCTGGACTGCCAAGCGGTCGGAATTAAATTGCGTTTTGAGCCGAAGCTAAAAGAATGGCTTAAAGCCGAAACAGCGAAACACGACAATTACGAACGGCGTAAAAAAGAATGGGAATTCGAGTGCATTCCGTTTGAGTCATCGCTGGGACAAGCCTTGTCGCACAGGAACTTTCAGCGCCAAGGGGTTGAATTCGCCATACAAAATAAAGACATTTTAATTGCTGACGAGGCGGGATTGGGAAAAACGCTGGAAGCAATTGGTGCAATTGTTGAGGCGAATATCACTGGATCAATTTTAATTGTTGCGCCGAAAACAGCGGCATATGTGACCTGGCCCGCCGAATTAGCAAGGTGGCTACCGGAAGTCGCGCCGTATGATGAATGGATCATTATTGGCGGAAAAATGACGCAATTGGAAAGAGTGCGTGAAGTAAAACGGGTTATTCGTTGGGATTTGGGAAAGGGCCGAATTGGTCCGAGGCAGTGGGTTGTGGTGTCTCCCAACTACTTACGGCTCAAACCGAAGGTAGATTATCGTGGTCGATTTGTTTATGACGACAATGGCGAGAAAATCATTAAACCCGTTCGCGAGGCATTTCCCGCGCTTTTGACAATTGATTGGGCAGCAATAATTGTTGACGAATGTCACCAAACCCTAAGTGGCGCAGCAGGAGAGATAAAGAATCAGAGCGCACAGCGGCAAGGTTTAGGTCTGCTGTCAATTCAAGAAAATGGTTTGCGAATTGCAATGTCTGGAACGCCGTTTAGAGGAAAACACGAAAATCTGTGGGGCACTCTAAATTGGTTGCGGCCCAATGACTTTCGAGCTTATTGGTCGTGGGTCTACAATCACTTTTGGGTGTACCAGGATTATAACGGCGTTCGGCAAGTCGGCGGTTTGCGCGATGAAAAGAAATTCGCCGAAGAGGTAAAGAATTTAATGATTCGTCGTACCAAAGCTGAAGTCGCGCCGGAACTTCCGCAAAAGCTCTACGGCGGGACTCCATTGTGGCCGAATAAAAAGGACGATCAGGGTCCGGTCGCAGTGTGGCTGGAAATGTTTGGGCCACAAAAGAAGTCATACGAATCTATGGCAGCGCAAGCAATGGCCGAATTGGAGGGCGGCACATTAATGGCGAATGGTGTTCTCGCTGAAATGGTGAGATTAAAGCAATTCGCAGATTCGCACGGATTCATAGGTGCCGCAGACGAATTCTTTCCGAATTTCCCGTCAAACAAATTCGATTGGTTACTTGACTTCTTTGAGGATCGCGGTATTGACGGCAATGGCCCTGGCGAGTCGAAAGTCATTGTGGCAAGCCAGTTTACAAAGATCATTAACCTGTTCGCGAAACGTCTGAAGGAAAAGCTCAGTATTCCTTGTTTCGTGCTGACTGGCGAAACCAATGAAAAAGAGCGCGAAAGAATACAGCGTGAATTCCAAAGGGGCAGAAGTGAAGACGGCGGTCCTGTGCCAGATGTCGTTCTGCTGAATACAAAAGCAGGCGGGACATCGCTCACTTTGGATGCTGCCGACGACGTTGTGATTCTGGATCAAACATTTAATTCAGATGATCAATTACAGGTCGAAGATCGAGCGCACCGAATTTCTCGCGTTCATCATGTAAACATCTGGTATCTGGCCTCGCAGAACAGCATTGACGAATCAATTGCTCGTCATACATACAGAATGGAAACAAGCATCAAAAAGATTCTAGATGGTGAACGAGGAATGGATTTCGCCAAGATTCTTTTAAGGGACGCAATGTAATGAGCACCATACAAATTGCCGAAATCGCTGGTGGCGCAATCCTTTTGGGTTGCGCTTCCGGCGCGGCCAGCGCCACAGCGGTCTATCTGCGCCTGGTGGCTAGGCTTAAACGGCGCAGAGAGACAGACAGGACCGCTCTAGAGCTTGAAAAGCGTAGGGAGACTTACCTTTCCGGCAGAGATACGGTGGTTCGCGAGAATGCTGGCCCACCAGCGGAAATCACCAACCTGTTCCCGATTAGTAAGGTAGGTGAGCTAACTAAAAGAAAAAGGGACGAAAACCGTTGACACGCCGTGCTATTGAGCGTAACGTTAGATAGGTATGAAAAGCTTCCCGAGCATTTAGGCTAGGGTCGGTAAAAAGAAAGGGTTCGAAATGGCAACCGAGACAATAAAAGACAACGCAAATGCGAATAGTAATGAAAACGACGAAAAGAAACAGCGCGGTGGACCGCGTGGCCCTCGTGGATGGCGACCCAAGCCAACGCCGCGCGAAAGGGTTATGACACAAAGCCTTTCGGCATTCATTAAGGCCGAAACGGGTCGCGATGTTTCGCCGGAAACTGTTCGTGCCGTTCGTCATTGCTTGCGTCCTTGGAACATGTCTGAAGAGACAACCCAACTTCGCAAGAATATGGACCGGCGACTCGAAAAGGCAAAGCTTCAGGACAAGCGAGAAAAAGCTCTCGCTCTTTTGCGCGAGGCCGAAAGCGAGCTTCAAAAGTACGCTGGCACAAACGAATTGGACGAGGACGAGGACGAGGACGAGGACGACGAGGACGAGGATTCTGACGAATACACCGACGACATTGACGACGGTGACGACGAGGATGTTTTCGGCGATTCTCAGAAAGTCAAGTCTGAATTCTGAAAGGCCAAGGCAGACAACTAAATAGGGGACGGCTACCGGGCCGGGACATCAAGAGGGTTTTTCCTCCTTTTCCCGAAAGTGCAATTTTCTCTAACATCTGATGGCATCCACGTCATAAGAGAAATAGCCTCCTGGTCCGGTAGCTCAAAAGGGTTGCGGGGCATCATCTCTGGATGCTGGAATCATCTCATATGTATTGTCCCGCAACCCCTTTGAGCTATAGGGGTCGAAATGAAAGTGAATCCGTTTTATAAACTCGGGTTACTGTTCTTGATCTTTTGCATTCTAAATTCAACGGTGTTTGGAATGCGTAGTGGAATCATGCCAATTTTCGTGGGTGTCCTTGCAGGACAAGTCATTTGGGCTATCATCACTAGCATTTATACCGAAGCAACTCGTCGTGACTCACACGATATTGCTATGAGAGTCTTTGCGGCAGTTGAGGATTCAGGTTGTGTAACGTGGACAACGATGCCGGATGGCGAAGAGCTATTCTCTCTGAAAAGTGGTGTGACACTTGTCATTCCGAAACAAATCATTCCGAAGGATGATTTCGAGTCTTTGTGTGATCGGATAATAAAGGTGATCGAAATAGAGGCAGGGAGGATATAACTTGAATTCTGTTCCGCTGCTTAGGAATTCGGAGCGCCAAGACTTCAAACGTTGTTTGCAACGTTGGCATTGGCGGTGGAATGAACATCTTGTGCCAATCCAATTCCATACTGGCCCTTTGGTTTTCGGTAAGTTTGGGCATATAGCTTTGGAAAATTGGTACATCCCTGGAAATGTGCGCGGTAGGCATCCTGCCGAAACTTGGGACGAAATCACAAGTGACTATTGGGATTCCGTGAAAAATGAGTCAGCGAAATATGTTGACGATGAAATAGAGGGAACGTGGGAAGACGCACGGAAACTCGGTCACGAAATGCTGATGAATTATGTTGACCAGTATGGACACGATGACCACTGGGAAGTTTTGTGGGTGGAAAAGCCTGGGGCACAACTAATTCCAAACCCAAGGGCAGCGGTAGATGCGCGTCTTAAGAATCAACTCATTGTAAACTATTGCTACACAATGGATTTGATTGTGCGTGATCATTTACACGATGGCCGAATTCGCTATGTAGATCATAAGTTCGTGAAATCCATTGTGACAGAACATCTTCAACTGGATGATCAGAACGGCGGGTATTTGGCAATTGGCACTCACGAATTGCGGCGGTTAGGAATCATTAAACCAACCGAGGCTGTAAGGGATTTGGTCTATAATTTCGTGCGGAAGTCATTGCCACCAGACAAACCTCGCAATCAATGGGGTGAGTATCTGAATAAGGACGGCTCAATTATGAAACGTCCACCACCACCATTCTTTGAGCGATACACCGTGAGTCGTACTGCGGCAGAACGGAATTCGCAGATCAAAGCAATTGGCAATGAGGCGCTACATATGAAAGCTATTCGCCAAGGGAAATTGCCGCTATACAAAACGCCCACAAGGGATTGCAAATGGGATTGTGTATTTTTTAATCTCTGTCAAGTGCATGAATCGGGCGGTGATGCTGAGGAGGTTAAAGAGGGTTTATTTAGGAAAGAAGACCCGTATGCAGAACAGTATTATGAAAAAGGAGTGAAATGACCGTATTGCCGCCTGAGATAGTTCCATTAGAAAGTATTAGTTCGCACCCAAATCTGTTGGTATTTGCCAACTCTGGAGCAGGCAAAACTGTGTTTGCCACTTCGGACGATTCTGTGCTACTGTTAAATACAGAGCCAGAGGGAGAAATAAGCGCAAAGAATCTAGGGTCGAAAGCGAAAAAGTGGGACATTAGAAGCGTGAATGATCTTGATAGGTGCTACAATTGGGCACTCAATTTGGCGGAAAAAGGGCAAGAAATTCCGTTCAAATGGTTTGTTATTGATAGCCTAACCGAATATCAAGACATTGAAATGCGCGAAATACTAAGGGCCGGAACGCAAAAGAAGTCAGCTAAAGATCCAGTAGTTCCTGAGTGGCAGGATTATTTGCGAAATCAGAAGCGATTGATAAGGCGCATAAAGGAATTCAACGCTCTTCCAGTGAATATGCTTTACACCGCTCTGGCGAGAAATGCCACTGACGCAGACGGCAATGAATTTATTTATCCGCAAATTCATGGAAAAGGATATGAGGTAGCGCAGCTTGTACTGGCTCAAATGACTTCTTTCGGTTATCTTTTTGTGAAAAATCAGTACCGAGAGATAGCTGGCAAGAAACAAAAAGTAGGCGTGAATCGCTTTATCGTTTGGGAAGATTCAGGCACTATGCAGGGTAAGGACCGAACGACAGCTTTAGCGCCATACACAAAGCTCCCCGATAAGGGAGGATTAAAATTTATTCGACAGAAAATTGAGGAGGCCGGTCTGAAGTCGATGAAAACTGAAGTCACACAACAAGATTCAGCATAACAAATAAACAGAACGGATACAGATACAGATGGTACGCATTAAACCAAACGTTGATGGCTTCAATGACCGTGAGGTACAAGGCTTTTCAGGAGGCTATAACGGTCCACCACCACCGGCGGGTGTGTATGACGGTATTTTGACGAGAATGGGTCTAGCGCAAATCGCCAGCGGGAATGACCAAGGCGCACAACGCATTCCGATTATCGTTGAAATTGCCAGCGGGAAATATCAGGGTGCTGGTATCTTCCATAATTTCAATTTGACCAATCAGGGAAAGGCGCGATTCAATTTGTTTTTGGATTCGCTTACTGATGGGACACAGAAGCAAAAAGACCTTTTGCAAAAGTGGTTCTGGAAGTGGGAGAATGGTTGGGATTTGGAAGACGAACCGCTCGGGAAGCTCGGGCAGCAATTCCGCACAATCGGAAAGAATTTCAAACCGATTGGTCGTAAGGTAAAAATTGTGACTCAAATGGGGCACAATCAATACGACGAACCGCGTGCTGAAATTGCAGGGTTTATTATTCCTGGCTCGGCAGATTCCGAAACTGATGTGTCAGAAGAGGATTCAGATGCATTGGGAGAGTTCGCATCTGAAACAACTCACAATCCTCCACCGTCGGAAAACGGTGCAGGACAAGATGATTCAGAACTAGCAGCGGTTAGTTCTGGTGCCATAGACTTAGACGATGACGACGACGACCCGTGGAGCTAGTCAAAGTTGTTGTCTAAGAACATAATTGAATAGCGGAGTGAATCAATAGGAATAGCCCGGTACGGGCCGTATCGGGCTATTTCCTACCTTGAAAAAAGGTGTGAGACTTTATGAGTGACAACGTGATTCAGGTGATGCTCTCATTGCCGCCTGTTAATATAAACGACCTTGAAGGTGTGGAAACGACCGCCGATCTTCTGAAAGTCATTGCAAGAGAAAAGGATTCAGAGAAGTGGAAGAATCAGGCGCATTTATTTAAGCAGGCCATCTCCATGTTTGGCGGTTCTCTTGAACTGATTTTAGACGAGGTTGAAGACCCTTACGAAAGAGCGCAAGCCCTAAGGAAATTGGTGTCCGATATGAAAGGTTATTTGTGATGCGTTATGTCTCGCTCCACACTCATTCTACCTTTTCATATGGGGATGGTTATGGCACTGTGGCACAACATGTTTCGCGTGTTGTAGAGCTTGGAATGACGGCGGTAGCATTAACTGAGCACGGTAATGTGTCGTCGTGGGTACAGCTTGAAAAGGCTTGTAGGGGAGCGGAAATCAAGCCGATTTTTGGAATTGAAATTTATCATGCTGATCCGTGGGAAAAGCGAAAATGTCATATGACACTTCTCGCGATGAATTCCGTTGGGCTGGAAAACATTAACCGCATGGTGACCGAGAGTTACAAAACATTGGGAACGACAAGTCGAAGTAGATTCCCTACTGTGCATCCAGATGTATTAAAGGAATTCAGCGATGGAGTTATTGCGTTGTCGGGTTGCGCGGATAGTTGGCTATCATGCGAACTTTTGGGTGGAAAGTCTTTCGGCGACAAGCGATTACAACCCAGTGACCGAGACTTTAAGAATGCCGATCGGACAATTCGGCAGCATCAGGAGATATTTGGAGACAGGTATTACCTTGAAGTGCAACGATTTCCACGTCTTGATCGCACTTGTTCTATTAACCCGGCTTTTGCTAAATTATCGGCTGCAACCGGAGCACTTTTGGTTGCGACAAGTGATGTTCATTATCCCTTACCAAACCAAAATGCGATACAAAAAATCTTACATGCTGCACATCGCGGCGGGAGTGTCGAAAGTGTTGAGGCAGAATGGGAATACGACGTTCTGTTAACATATCCAGAATCCGATACAGAAGTAATTACCGATTTAGAGCGTACCGGTCTAACAACTTCGGAAGCTATTGGCGCAGTTGACAATACGGCGGCTATCGCTGAACGTTGTAATGCGACTCTCAAAAAGGCTCCGCCGCCGCGTTTTGCAAAGCGTAAAAGGGGTGAGGAGAAATTTGATTCGAAAGCCCTTCTGAAGCAATGGATTTTAGAGGGCTGGCACCACCGGCGGGAAACAAATGAACATATGCAAGAGCATTTGAAAGAATACGGACAGAGAGTACGTCATGAGTACGAAATCATTTGTGGCAGAGAGGGATTCGCAGACTATTTCCTCATGGTTGCTGATTTGGTACGGTGGGCTAAAGACAACGGAATTGCTGTTGGGCCGGGACGTGGTTCCAGCGTGGGATCGCTTGTGTGCTATCTGCTTTCGATCACTGAAATAGATTCGATGCAATTTCCCGTTTTATTTGAACGGTTCATGGACCCGACTAGAATAGATCCTCCGGATATTGACATTGATTTTGACGACGAGCGAAGGGACGAGGTATTCGCTTATGCTGCAAGAGAATACGGTGCAGATAAAGTTGCCAATATTGGGACGGTTACGCGGTATAAAGGCCGAAATTCATTGGATGATGTCGGACGGGTACATCATATCCCAAATTGGAAGCTCGACACCATTAAAAGTAAGTTATTGGAGAGAGCTGAGGGTCACCCTCGCTTTTCGAAATCTCTTGAGGACACTTACAATTCGTTTACTGATGTATCCGATCTTGTTGCACAGACCCCTGAATTGCGTTACGCCGCAAGACTTGAGGGCAACATTCGAAACTTTGGAGTACACGCAGCGGGGATGGTTATATCTTCTGTCCCGATCAATGAAATCTGTGCAACTTATGAAAAGCGCATAGGTGAAAGGCAAGGCAGCGCAATAGCTTTCGACAAATATGATGCAGCTTATCTCGGGTTGCTCAAAATAGATGCGTTGTCTCTGTCCACGCTCGGCATGATTTCGAAAGTGTGTGAATTAGCAAAGTTTCCATTGACAGAATTGTATCGAATTCCGTTGACAGACAAGCGAACTCTGGAAGCATTTGCAAGAGGCGATGTGTTAGGTATTTTTCAGTTCGAAGGGATTACCACGCGGCGGATTCTAAAGGACGTTGCCCCAACGGAATTCATGCAATTATCTGATGTGAACGCCTTAGCCCGCCCTGGTGCTCAGGATCGCGAGTATGTGTTGCGAAGGAATACGCCCGGAATAGGAGACTATTTCGAGGGGATGATTCCTGTTGTGCGAGAACATCTTTCGTGGACATATGGCGTGGTTGTGTATGAAGAGCAGATTCTAATGATTCTGCGTGACTTAGGTGGCTTTGCACCAGCGGAATTAAATCGAATGCGGAAGATCATACATGACAAATTGGGGGGAACGGTATTTAACGAATATTTCGAACGCTTCACGAAAGGCGCAGCGGCGCAAGGCATTACTGCTGATGTTGCTCGCGGCGTTTGGGATAGTATGGTTAATGCTTCTGGCTACGCTTTTAACATTGCTCATTCCGTTAGCTATGCTCTCATAGGTTATTGGTGTCAGTATTTAAAGATCAATTACACTCCGCAGTTTTACACCGCTCTGCTTTTGAAGAACGAGGAATTGTCTGACGCAAAGGAACGAGATGTGCGGCGCGCCAAGATAATTCAAGAGGCAGAGCGGCACGACATCGAAGTGTGGAAACCTGATTTAGTGATGTCTCAAGAGAATTGGAGTTTTAAATCCGTTGGTTCTAGGAGTTTTATCGTGGCGGGATTCAGTTCCATTCCGTCATTAGGTCCGAAACGTGTTGCGTCCATTATGGATTGGCGTAGGGAAGAGATAAAGAAATATGGTCCTTACTTTCTAGATATAGAGGATTTAAAGAGCGTCAGCGGAATTGGTCCCAAAACCGTTGGCATTATGAAGGAGTTTATGTTGACTGATCCAGACCCATTCAAAGTAGGGAAAACGAAAGAAGTTCTAGAAAAGGTTCGAACCATTTGTGCCACAGGCGAATCCGGTATTCTTGTACCGACGCATGTTTCAGTGGATGTTCCATCGACATTTAACACGCGGCAACTTGTGGTGTGGACAGGAATTATTCGTAAGCGCAAGTATTATGATGCGGCAGAACAACTTTCAAAGCGAGAAGTGGGTGTGTCGTATGAGGATGCCTACGACAAAATAAAAGACCCGCACCTATTGAAATACGCTGCGCTGTATGCCGAGGACGAATATGGCGAACAGGTACGCATTGGTGTTTCTCGATGGGCATACAAGCGGTGGTCATGGCAAATTGAGCACGCTGTAATTGACCGCGATTGTGTTGTGGTACAAGGCTTTACGAGTGATTTTCAGGGCATAAGCATTCAGGCTAAGAGACTATGGATTGTGGACCCCTTCGATGACTAAAAAGAAAAAGAAGAAGCAGACAGCACCAACGAAATCAACCAAACCAACGAAACTTGTTGAGGCAGAACAACTTTCAAGTGATCAGCAGAAAGAAGCAACGGAACGAATGGCTGAGTTATTTAAGGAGATAGCCAAACCGCCCGAAGGTTTTCTGCCATTGTTGGATCGGTTAAACGTCCCTTATCAAATGATGTGTGGAAAATTCTTTGGCGGCGGCGATTCCTTTGGTACAGAACAGTTTTCAACTGATCTTGTTGAGGAAGAATTGGTTGATGGTGAGCAGGTTGTGATTATTAGAATGAATGATTTGATAGCAGGAGAGGAAAGGAACCAAGCTCAGGGAAGTGTGTTAAATCGCTTGACGCGTAAGCGAATTGACGATGTATTGGAAGGAAAGATAGGTGAATAAGATGCCTTGGTACGGAATCATGTTGTGCTGCATAGGATTTGGCATATGGAGCATGGTGTGTTCAATTGTTGGAGCTTCAATTGTGCAGACCACACGGCGGCAGGCTGATATAGTGAGAGAAGCATCGAAAGCTGTTGGCTGGCCTAATGTTCCAAACGACATTTCGGAAATGGAGGATTGATGCATTCCTATATGGATTGGGTACATTTAATTAACGCTATTGCTGTCATTTATCTATTGATAGAAAGGCATTACCGTGGGAAGACACAGCAGCGGTCAAGTTGGCCGTCCTATCGCGACTGAGACGAAAAGGATGCTACGTCATAGCTTTTCACCGCCAGCAGGCCGAACAATTATTCAGCGCATTGAACAGCAAATGGACAAGCGGCGAAAGGCTATGGACGATTTGTATAATAAAGGTAAGGTCAATCCAAGCCAACAAATTGCCCGAGATTATTTGCAAAATAAAGGGAGGTATGAGGGTCTAGCCGCTGCGCTGGCATTGTTGCGGAGTACGTCTGTGCCAGAAGAGATTTCGCGCAGTAATGACAGATTGGGCTTAGACTTGTGAATTCTACATACGGTCCAAGGCAGGTTTTTCTGAAAACGCTGCCACCGGACAGGACACCCCGGCGGCTTGAGCTAACAACAAACATTTTAGACCGAGATACGTTGTCGCTCATAGCTTTTGACCCAGGAGTTACTACTGGATGGAGTCTGTTTGTATTTCCCA
>Ga0123355_10017502_pt1 | contig 11331 bp, 7 predicted proteins | sample TergutEmb28metaG_3_FD_89872 | JGI IMG/M metagenome (GOLD analysis project Ga0123355, IMG submission 89872) | Embiratermes neotenicus P1 segment gut microbial communities from Petit-Saut dam, French Guiana - Emb289 P1 | ecosystem: Host-associated > Arthropoda: Insects > Digestive system > Gut ...
CATGTTTGGCATCATGTGATCCATAAACACAAGGTCGAAGTCGCCTGTTCTTATTAATTCGATTGCTTCTTTACCGTTTGTGCATAGCGTAGTATTTACGCCGTATTGGGCAAGCAGTCCTTCAACTACATGCAAGTTGGTTTCTACATCATCGACAACGAGTATATTTGCCGCAGGTGCAGTAAACAATGACAGTTTAGGCGAATAGTTAGGGTAAGAAAGATCTGCACCGCTTATAATATTCAAAACTGAAAGAAAGTAAGCCGGCTTTATGAGTACGCTAAAGTCATGTTCGCTTTGACTTTCGTGAATTCCATCATAAGAATCAGCAAGCATTACAACTTTAGTGGAAAGAGTAAGACTTTTGACTACACGTTCCACAACGTATGCAATATGACCTTCTGCAAATATATAGTTCCATTTAGACTCAGAAAGCCTAGCCTTAAGTTCTTGTTCGCTTTTTACAATCTTGTGGCTCATGCTCAAATCTTCTAAAGTACGAGATAGATAATCTGCGATAAGTGGAGTTTTGCAATAGATAAGTGCAGATATACTTTCTGTTTGTAGTGGCTGACTATCAAATGAAATATACTTTTGCGGTATGGTAACTGTAAACTCGCTGCCTTCGCCATGTTTGGACTTGACCTCAATAGTTCCGCCAAGCATATTTACTAGGTTGTATGTCAAAGCAAGTCCAAGCCCTGTTCCTTCGAGGTGACGATTTTCGATAACGTCAAATTGAGTGAATTCGCTAAACAACATAGGCATATCTTCTGGCTTGATTCCAATACCTGTATCTTTTATTTTCATGGTGAACATGAGGGTACTATCGTCTATTTTTTCGCTCGATATTTCTAAAGAAAAGTGACCGAAGCGCGTATATTTGCTTGCGTTTTTTAAAAGATTTATAAGTATCTGACGTAACTTTACTTCGTCTCCATAAAGTTCATTTGGAATATCGTGTTGCATGTATGTGACGAACGAAACATCAGGATTAGTCATTTGTACTTTTATTATACTTACTACATCTTGTACAACAGAATGGAAGAGATAATGTGAATTGTTAATTTCTGCACTTCCGCTTTCAATCTTTGAGAAGTCCAAAATATCATTGATTATGCTCAAAAGGTGATCGCCTGACGACTTAATCGTCGAGATGTATTTATGTACTCTTTCAGAAACAGTTTCGCGCATTACAAGCTCTGTCATTCCCAGTATAGCATTCATAGGAGTTCGTATCTCATGGCTCATCTTTGACAGAAAATCAGTTTTTGCATTAGATGCTCTTTCGGCTTCGTTCTTGGAAATCATTATAGATGTGATATCTGAAATATCAATAAGTCTACCTTTGATAAGCCCTGACGTTTTTACAGAATTAATTTGAAAATACCTGACTTCATTATTAATATATGTTTCTACAGTTTCGCTGTTATGATCGTCACGGTTTAGTATCTTTGCAACGCCATCTTCTAAGTCCTTGTTAGGGAATAGGTCAAGAAGCGGTCTGCCTATTCCGTAAGAAGTTTTGTCTATATGTGCAAGTCTCTTTAGTGAATTACTCATAAATGATACTCTGTTAAGCTCATCAACAAGAACGACTATATTTGGAGTAGTAGCAAGCATAGTTTCAAAAGATGTTAAAGTTTTATTTGCGTCTTCTTGCCCAGAAGCATAGTGGCTGATTGAAATGCATAAAAACACATTCAAGATAACAAGCATGCTCCAGTTCATGTATAAAGTTTCTTGTGCAACGTAACCTAGCAAATCTACATTAAGTACAAGTATTACTACAATTAGTATCGCATGTGAAATTAAGAAATATATGGCTGAATACTTCAAGTTGAAATATGCACTACTCATGATACTGGCAATTGCTAGAAAAACAAAAGTGTACTCAATTCCGCCTGAAATAATAGTAAACGAAACATATCCGATAAATATAGCGAGTGGATTTAAAAGAGCAAGAGCTTTTGACGTACGCAAAAGAAATGTCATGATAAGAACACATAAAAAGGCGATAGAAAAGCATATCAAAAACACTCTATGTGCATAAGTATCACCAGAAACAGCCAAAAGATACTGCTTTAGGAGACCATAAACAGTCATAAGTGTAAAAAACAAAATATTCGCTTTGATCGTAAACGCTTTTTCTTGTATTTCTAACATTTCTAAATCCTTTTTTTATAAGGAGTACCATCAGGTGTAACAATCTGAACTGCTCCAGATAAGATTTTGGCGTGGACGCTCGAATCAAAATACGGTTCGCCATCTGTAACTATTTGTATGGGAGAGTCAGAAATTATTGAAATTTCTTTACCACGAACACCTTTAAAGATATCAGGATATTTTTGGGCCTTTCCTTTTAGATAATCATTAATTGCAGCAAGGAAACGAGGAGTAATCTTGCTATTTATCAGCATGATATCTATATATCCATCTGTAGGGTCTGCTGCAGGGAAAGGCACTTTATCTCCGCCATAACAAGGTGTATTTGCGAAATTTAGAGCAACATATTGACCGTCGTATAATTTACCATCAATACGAACCTCATACTTTTGGGTAGTAAGTTTCTTGTCGAAAAGTGTGTGTGGAACCCCTGCAAAATAAAAAGATTTTCCGAATATTTTGGGTAAAATAGGAAATCTTCTTGACCAATCTCGATATTTGAAAATAACGCTTGCTTCAAAACCGATACAACAGAAACCCAAGATATATCTATGCCCTACGCTTATGATGTCGGTGGGAATAGTTCCGGCGTTGGCTTGTTTTTCGATATCTCGAAAAAGAGGGTACTTGTCTTCGCCAAAAGCACGGACGAAGTCTGTCGACGTACCGTAAGGTATAATAGCAAGCTCGGTATTTGGCAAATTTGCAATGCCATTTAGGCAATCAAATAATATTCCGTCGCCTCCAACGGAATATACTCTCACTAGTTCGTTTGCACTTTGAACGTATTCTTTTACAACGCTAATAGCATCTCTTGGATAACGAGAAATATGTATCAAATAGTCAGCCTGATCATTGTCAAAAAAGCTTTTAATGTCATCCACAACAAAAAGCATTTCAGTCTTCTTAGAAAAGGATTTTGGATTGACTACTACTAGATGCTTCATTAATGATTTCTCCCACTTAACAAAAGTTCATTACCTCTAAATTATTGCATATAACGCAGTTATTGTCAATACTTCCTAAAATGGAGATGAATAGATAAGCATGTCATCACCTAGACAATATGTAGTCAATAATAGCAAGGAATGAATCAATATATAGACGAAAAACCAAAAAAACATACAATATATTGACGAATCGCACAAATATGGTGTTTGAAACGCAAAAAACGAAAAAAAGTGGTGCGATATTGCCGATTTTGACGCTTAAACTGTTGTCCTGTGGAGTAAAGTGGTGTATAGTGGTTATCAAGGTGATTGTAATATTGCCATACTTGTCATTAAATTCAGTTTAATGCCTGATTTACACAGTTTGGAGAGCTTTTTTATGTTCATGGGGAAACATCAAAACTCAATAGATGCGAAAAGCCGAATGATCATTCCGTCAAAGTTTAGGGATGAGCTTGGGCTTCGTTGTGTTTTGACTAAAGGCATGGACAAATGTCTATATATTTACTCTATGCAGGATTGGGCACACTTTATGGAAAGACTTGCTGGGCTTCCTACGACAGATATTAACAGCAGACAGTTTATGAGGCACTTTTATGCAAATGCCAACGAATGTGAGATTGATAAGCAAGGGCGTATCATGATATCGCAAGACTTGCGTGAATACGCAGGAATAGAAAAAGAGCTTGTGACTGTCGGTGTAATGGACAAGATAGAAGTGTGGAGCAAGGAAGAATGGAATACTGCAGAAACAGGTGCAGAGCTTCCACCAAGCGAGATGGCACAGAGGATGACAGAGTATGGAATTTAAACATACGTCAGTGTTACTTGATGAATGTATCGAGTACCTAAATATCAAAGAAGACGGAATTTATGTTGATGGAACTTTAGGTGGCGGTGGCCACGCATCAGCGATATGCGAAAGACTTAGCGAAAGAGGCACGCTGATAGGTATAGACAGAGATAGTGACGCTATAGATGCAGCAAAGCAGAGACTTGAAAAGTATACATGCAACAAGATTTTCATAAAAAGCAATTACGCTGAAGTAAAAGAAAAATTAGCAGAGCTAAATATTGATAAAATTCACGGAGCGATTTTAGACCTAGGTGTTTCCTCGTTCCAACTGGACAATCCCGAAAGAGGATTTTCGTACATGCACGATGCACCACTCGACATGAGAATGGATGCAGAGTACGGATTTAGTGCATATGACGTTGTTAATACTTATACGAAAGAAGAAATTACAGACGTCATCAGAAAGTACGGTGAAGAAAAGTGGGCGTCAAGGATTGCGAGCTTTATAGTAAACGCCAGAAAAGAAAACCCTGTTGAAAGTACAGAGCAATTAGTAGAAATCATAAAATCGGCGATTCCTGCGGCAGCGAGAAGGGAAGGACCTCATCCTGCTAAGAGGACATTTCAGGCGATACGGATAGAAGTAAACGACGAGATTAAAGAGTTAGAAAGAGCGGTATCAGCTTTTTGTGACGTTTTAGAAAAAGAAGGGCGACTATGCATCATAAGTTTTCATTCGCTTGAAGACAGAATCGTAAAAGATGTGTTTAATGATAGAGCATCTTCGTGCATTTGCCCCAAGAGCCTTCCTGCATGTGTATGCAAGCAAAAGGCAGACATTAAGAAAATTACAAGAAAACCAATAGTTTCGAGTGAAGAGGAACTTTCGCACAATCATAGGGCAAGAAGCGCCAAACTGAGGGTTGCTGAAAAGAGGTAAAGACATATGATGCCAGCAGAGCAGTGGTATGAGTATCAAGACAATTACAGAAGACATGGCATAGACCTTAAGCCACAAGTGGAATCAAAGCCGCAGGCCAAGGTTAAAAAGCCTAGCATTACAATGCTGGACAAAATCAAGATTATTACTTTGCTTTTTGTGATTGGTGCTGTATGCATAGGTGTCGTAATTTCGTCTGCATATGTTGCGAGTGTGAGGCATGAGATAAATACGACTATCAGGTATAGTGCTGCCCTTCAAGGTGAAATAGAAAATTTAAACGTTAGAATAGAGACGGCGACAAATATAAGAGTAATCGAAGAAAAAGCAAAAGAACAACTTGGCATGGTTTATCCAACACCAGATCAGTTTGTGTTTTTAGAGAGCAGGGATAGACCTCAAGGTGACTTTGCAACTAGACTCAGAATTCAAGCTTTTAACTAATGAAAGGATAGCCAAAGCGGCACTTTTAAAGATGACAACAACACAAGCTACAACAAGAATAAGAAGAAGACTTGTATGGGTATTCATAATTGTTTGTCTTATTTGTTCGGCACTTACTTTTAGGCTTGGATGGATTCAGATTGTGCAAGCTGAAGAACTTTCGCGGATGGCAAGAGAACGACAGACAATGGATGTTGTAATTGATGCATCGCGTGGAAGGATTTACGACAGAAACGGTAATGTACTTGCGATGAGTGCTGCTGCGTATGCGATTACGGCAAGGCCAGGGACTATAAGAAACAATAGATATAACGATGAACATGTCTCTATGGCTCAGGTTAACGAAACAGCTCGTGAACTTGCAAGAGTACTTGAGATGGACGAAGATGTAGTTCGCAATCTTATTTCGCAAGAAAGATCTAGAGTAAACATTGCAAGAAGTGTGCAAAGAGAACAAGCTAATATGATACGACAGTTGCGTCTTCGTGGTATAGAAATTTCACCTGATGTTGCGAGGTATTATCCGCGTGGTGACTTTGCGGCACATGTTCTTGGAGGTGTAACAGACTATAATCTTGCTGTTTCTGGGATTGAACTTAGACATAATAGACTACTAAGCGGAATACACGGAAGATGGATAATGAATGCTGACGGAACAAGCAACAGGATATCTTTTGGAATGGAAAGATATTTCCCTGCACAGCATGGCTATAATTTGGTGCTTACTATTGATGAAGTTATACAGCATTACGTTGAGAGAACGATTGCAGAAGTTAGATATGAAGTAAATGCAGATAGTGTTATGGCGATTGTAATGGATCCTCAAACTGGTGATATTTTGGCGATGGCGAGTTATCCTGACTTTGATCCGAACAATCCAAGAGTGCCACTTGACCCTGATAGAGCATATCATGTAGCAAATTTATCGGAAAGTGAGCAGTTAAGTTACTGGAATCAAATGTGGAGAAACCCACTTGTTAGCAACGTTTTTGAACCTGGTTCAACTTTTAAAGCTATAACGCTTGCGATAGCACTTGAAGAAAACGTCATTAATATGAATGACAGAATTTCGTGTGCAGGTACGATTACTGTAGCTGGTTCAACGTTAAGGTGTTGGCGACATTGGAATCCACATGGTTCACAATCTATACAAGAGACATTTGGAAATTCTTGTAATCCTGCGTTTGTGCAAATTGCACAGAGGATAGGGCAAGAGAGATTTTATAGATATTTGGATTTGTTTGGACTTACCGAGAGGACAGGAATTGACCTTCCTGGTGAGGCACTTCCTATCATTCAAAGCAGAGCAACAGTTGGACCTGTAGGACTTGCAACTATGTCATACGGACAAGGTATTGCAGTAACTCCAATACAACTTGTTACAGCAGTATCGACTTTAGGTAATGGCGGAAGATTGATGCAACCAAGGCTTGTGCAAGCACTTACAGATTCGGATGGCAATATAGTGGAAGAATTTGAACCGAGAGTAATAAGGCAAGTTTTGTCGCAGGAAACGGTTGCAAATATGAGTTTAATAATGGAGTATTCTGTAGCAAGTTCAGGCGGGCGAAATGCACAAGTGTCTGGATTTAGAGTTGGTGGAAAAACAGGTACTGCAAACCAAGCTCGTGGAGGAGTATATCTTGACAGTGTAGATGCATCATTTATTGGGATGGCACCGATGGACGACCCTAGAGTTGTTGTTTTGGTTGTCGTTGATAATCCAAGAAGTGTATCAAGGTCAGGAAGTGTAGTTGCGGCACCGCCAGCAGGGCGAATTATGGCAGATGCTTTAAGACATTTGAACGTCCAGCCGGTGTTTACGCAAGAGGAATTAAATCAAATTTATCAATCGAGAGTACCGATTCCTGATGTTGTGGGTATGAACTTTAGTGAAGCTCGCTACATATTGGAAGCGGCATCTTTCAGATATACAGTTTCTCCAGTATCTGATAGTGGGGAAGATTTTGTAATCGTTGACCAGCATCCAAGAGCAGGAGTGCGACTGGACGCGGGGGGATTGGTTTTTGTTTATAGGGAGTAACATAATATGAAGAAAACTAAAATTGGTCAAATAGAAAAAGCGGTATCTGGTAAACTTTTGTTTGGAGATGCGGAAAGTATAGTAACAGGTGTGTCTATTGATTCCAGAAAAATCAACGAAGGCGACATCTTCTTTGCATTAATCGGCGAAAATCACGATGCACATAATTTCCTTTCTGACGCAGTTTCAAACGGCGTAAAAAACGTCGTCGTATCAAGAGGGGACACAAAGACATTGGGAGAAGGCATAAATGTTATCTTAGTTGAAGACACGACTAAAGCATTACAGGAATTTGCAAAGTGGTATGCAGAAGAAATCAAAATAAAGAAAATAGGCATCACTGGAAGCACCGGCAAAACAACGACTAAAGATATTCTTTATCATATATTTAGTGAAAAATACAAAACAGGCAAGACCGCAGGGAATTTTAACAATCATATCGGACTTCCTTTGACGCTTTTGTCTTTTGATGAAGATATTGAAGTTGGGATCTTGGAAATGGGCGTTGAGTTCGTCGGAGAGATGGATATGCTTGCAAATATTGCCAGACCTGATATCTCTATTTTGACTAACATAGGCCTTGCACACGTTGAAACGTTTGGGGGTAGAGAAAATATCTTCAAAGGCAAAATGGAGATAGTAAACTACTTAAGCAAAGATGGTTTACTAATAGTAAATGAAGAAAGTGACTTCCTTTCGAGGGAAAATGTGTTAGGAAATTACAGAGTAAACACAATAGGACTTAGTGGAAAGAGCGATTACATACTTTCTGATATCACAGAGCTTGATGATGGTAGCGTAGAGTTCGTTCTTGAGTATAAGGAAAAAAGCAAAAGATTTAAGATAAATATACCTGGCAGGCATAACGCGTTTAATGCTTCGCTTGCGATCGCTGCGGCTATGGACATGGGAATTACTATGGATGAGGCGGCAGAGGGTCTAAAGAAAATAGAGCTTACGGAAAAGAGGCTTAGCATCAAAGGCAAAGACGGGCTTAAAGTGATAGATGATACTTACAATGCTAGTCCTGATTCGATGCGTGCGGCGATAGGCGTGTTACTTGCAACAAAAGGAATGAGAAAAGTTGCAATCTTTGGTGATATGTTTGGGCTTGGTGATGACAGCGAAATGTACCATGAACAAATAGGTGAATTCGTATCGCAGAGCAATATTGATTTGCTTATTACAGCGGGTGAACTTTCAAAGCATATGCACGACAAAGCTGTAAGCGTCATGGGTGAGGAAAAAGCGATTCATTATGATAATAGGAAAAAGCTAGAATCCGAAATCAAAAAAATCATAACACTTGGTGATGTGGTGTTGGTAAAGGGTTCGAGGGCGATGGCCATGGAGAATATCGTTAAGAAGATATTGGATTGATAATGATTTGCATGTGAAATTTACTTCCGCAATCGGGTTCGGATAAGTAATGATTGCTACGCAATCATACTATCATATGTTCCGAAGCGATTGCGTCAGCAAACACCACATACCATACAAAATAATTAGCGAATATTATATACAGATTAATAATAATTAATCTAAGATATTATTAACTCAATTTAGGTAAAGGGTTTGGATAGTTCCGAGGCAATTGCGTTAGCGAAAATAAATAGCAAATATTATATGTAAATATGATAATAATTAATCCAAGATATTATTAACTCAATTTAGGTAAAGGATAGGGAATGGATAATACGCAATCGATAATTTTAATAATTATAAGTGTTGTAACTGGTATGGTGCTGAGTGGCGTTTTTACTTGGCTTATTATTCCTATACTCAAAAGACTGCATACGGGGCAAAATATCAGGGAAGAAGGTCCTGAATCTCACAAGGCGAAGTCGGGAACTCCTACTATGGGAGGTATTGCTTTTATAGTGGCAACTATCGTAACGTGTATTGCTATCGGTCTTATCTTTGGGGAAATATCTACAAGCCTGATGCTTACGCTTGTTGCTTTTATATTGTTTGCTCTTCTCGGGTTTCTCGATGATTACTTAAAGGTAATGAAAAAGCAAAATTTAGGGCTTCGGGCGTGGCAAAAGTTTGTTATCCAAATAGCTATAGGCGTTTTTATTGCAGTATATCACTCGTCTACATCTGATCTTGGCACTATGGTGTTTATCCCTGGAGCAAATGTACTTTGGGATTTTGGTATATTATATGTACCGTTTGCGACTTTTGTTATAGTTGCAATGGCAAACAGCGTAAATTTAACTGATGGGCTTGACGGGCTTGCATCAGGAGTTACAGCACTCGTAGCGTTTTTCTTTGCGGCTGTCGGTGCGATGTTTTATTTCAACGACATGGGAATTTTCTTTGCAGCCCTTGCAGGTGGATGCTTAGGATTTTTGATTTTCAACAAGAACCCAGCAAAAGTATTTATGGGAGATACGGGCTCGCTTGCACTCGGCGGTGGGATTGCAGTTGCGGCAATCGTGATGAACATGGAATTACTTCTTCCTATATTTGGATTAATCTATGTTTTAGAGGTGCTTTCTGTAATCATACAAGTAATCAGCTTTAAAACTACAGGAAAGAGAGTGTTCAAGATGTCACCGCTTCATCATCATTTTGAGCTCTCTGGTATGTCGGAAAAGCAAGTTGTTAATATGTTTTGGATAAGTACATTTGTGTTTTGTTCAATAGGGTTTCTGTTAATATTTTGGTAGGTTATAAAGAATATGATGGGATTTACAGAATTTAAAGGAAAAGAGATTTTAATTGTAGGGCTCGGCAAATCAGGTGTGTCGGCTCTTGAAGTGCTTATTTCACTTGGTGCATCTTGTGCTGTTCAAGAAACAAGAAGTGCAGATAACTTACCACCTGAACTTATGAATATGATTAATGCAAATAACGTCAAGTGCTTCTTGGGGCAAGTTCCTAGCACCTCAGACAAATTCGATATGCTTGTGCTTAGCCCTGGAGTATCTCCTGAAATTGAGTTCATACAAAATGCGAAAAACGCTGGCAGTGAGATTATAGGGGAAATGGAGCTTGCTTTTAGGATATGTAGTGGCAAGTTTGTTGCAATTACAGGAACAAATGGCAAGACGACAACGACTACGTTAGTAGGAGAAATTTTCAAGAACGCAAAAAGAGATTTTTACGTTGCAGGAAACATAGGAAAAGCAGTCACTTCGATTGCAAATGAAACAAGAGATAATTCATGGATTATAGCGGAGACGAGCAGTTTTCAGCTCGAAACTATAAAGACGTTTAAACCATATATTTCTGTCATGCTCAACGTCTCGCCTGATCACCTTGACAGGCACAAAAACATGGAAAATTATATAAAAGCAAAGGCGAAGATATTTGAGAACCAAGATAAATCAGATTATTTTGTTATAAATTATGACGATAAGCAAATTTACAAACTCGTAGATACTTGTAATGCAAAAGTAGTACCATTTAGCCGCATAGATGAGCTAAAATATGGTGCTTTTGTCAAAGATGGTAAGATTGTTTTTTGCGAAGAAGATGGCGAGATAGTTCCTGTCTGTGGTACAGATGAAGTGCTTATGCAAGGAACACATAATCTCGAAAACGCATTAGCATCAGTAGCATGTGCATATCTTGCAGGTATATCTTCTGAGGTGATTGCAAAGACTCTTAAAGAGTTTTCTGGAGTTGAGCATAGACTTGAGTTTTGCAGAGAGCTTAACGGTGTAAAGTTTATCAATGATTCTAAAGGAACAAATACGGACGCATCGATTAAGGCGATAGAGGCAGTAAAAGAGCCTATTATTTTAATTGCTGGCGGTTACGATAAAAATTCAGAGTTCGATGATTTGGTTGAAGCTTTTTCTGACAAAGTAAAGCATATGGTGCTTCTTGGAACGACTGCAGAGAAAATTAAAAAAACTGCACAAGACAAGGGGTTTAATAACAGCGTAATTCTTAAAGATATGGAAGAATGTGTGGTAAAAGCATATGAACTGGCTGAGTCTGGATATACAGTCCTGCTATCACCTGCGTGTGCAAGCCA
>Ga0123355_10017503_pt1 | contig 11331 bp, 5 predicted proteins | sample TergutEmb28metaG_3_FD_89872 | JGI IMG/M metagenome (GOLD analysis project Ga0123355, IMG submission 89872) | Embiratermes neotenicus P1 segment gut microbial communities from Petit-Saut dam, French Guiana - Emb289 P1 | ecosystem: Host-associated > Arthropoda: Insects > Digestive system > Gut ...
GAACAAGAACCGCAAACGCAAACCGTTGGTGCTGATACTAACGCTGAGTTTAGCCGCAGTGATGATCGCTGGGTCAACCTTCGCGTGGTTTAGCGCGCAAGACACCGTTCTCAACCGCCTGGCAACCGGCGAAGCCTTAGCAAACGTATTCTTGATTGAAACGTTTGTGGAGCCGGACAACTGGCTGCCTGGCCAAACCATCACCAAAGAAGTTTCCGTTGCCAACGCCGGTTCTTCGCCTGCACTTGTACGCCTGACATTTGATGAATTCTTGAGCGTAAACCTGCCCACAGATGAATTCGACCTGCCGTTTCACGGCACTTATGCAAGTGGTGTATGGACGCCAACCAACGAAGCAAACACTGGTTCGCGCCCGCTGACCATCAACGTGGCTGCACTCAAAGCCAGCGAAGCTGCCCGCAGCAATTCAAACGTGAGCGATTGGTTTGAAGTAACCACAACACCAAACGCAGCCCACGGCGGCATTCACCTGCACGAAGCAATTGCTGGCATTCGCGTTTATGCGCTTGCAGATAGCGATGCCAGCGACATTGGCGATCTGGAATCCTTCCGTTTCCTCTATGTGTCACCCATTGCAGGCACAAGCCCATTGCAATATCAAGCCGTACGCGTGAATCGTGCACCCAGCGACTGGTGGGCACAAACAGATGACAGCCTGGACGGCCGCGATGCTATGAGCCATCACATTACGGAATATGCATTCCTGGCATACACAGGTTCCGTCAACGCACCCCCGCAAACTGCAGCTGGCCAATGGGGCGGTGCACCTGGCCAAGCAGTGACCGATGCCAACGGCTTTAACCCCGTGCGTGATTTCGTGTTTGATTGGTCTGCAGCCCCGCCGAACGTAAACGCTGCTGACCGCACTGCTTTTTCCCTTGCAGAAACACGCCTCAACGCAGCGAACAGGCCCACCATTGGCGGTTTGACGATTCCTACCCCTGGCGGCACCTTGAATAACTACAACAACAACATCATTTTGAACTTTGATGCATTGACTGCAACTCCAACTGCCAACAACTGGTGGTATAACCCAGCCGACGGTTATTTCTATTTCATCGGCGCGGTGATGCCCGGCACAGTAAGCCCTGCAGTGCTCGAAAGCCTTGAAATGGGCCTGGCCAGCGGTTCAGCATTGGGCCACATGGCTGCATACTATGCCAACTTGGTGTTTGAACTCAACGTGCGCATGGAAGCGCTGCAAAACACGCTGGAAGCCGTGGAAGCCAACTGGACCACTCTTCCTGCTGCAGCAATTACAGCATTGACTCCGTTCTTCAACATCTAAATCATCTGAGATTGAGCCGCCGGTCGGATTTTGAATTCGGCCGGTGGCAAAAAAGATAACACGAAAAGGAGGGGCTCTGGGATGAAATATATCAAAATATGTGTGATGGCTGTGCTAATGGCTGCCATTGTGCTGGCCACTGTTGTGCAGGCAACCGCCAGTTCTGAGCGGACGCTTCCCTCCGGCGTGATTGTTACAGATCGAAACGGTGTTCGTGCCAGCGTTGAGGGCGAATATTTTATCAATGCCAGCAACCTTTATCCGGGCGATGTCATCACGAAAGAAATCGTGATCCAAAACGTAACGGAGTTCACCCACGACATACAAATTATGGCCCAGCCGATGAGCGAAAACGGCCCGCTGCGCTTGCTTGATGAAGTGCATCTGCGCCTTGAAGTGGAAGGCCGAGTGATTTATGACGGCAGAATTCGCGGCGACCAAGGCGCCCTGGGAGTTAATATGACAACGCAGTCGCTTAGCTTGGGCACCTTCGCCAGCGGCGCACAGCGCACACTGCGTGCAACGCTAACGGTAAACCCCGACATGCAGATGTTTTATACGCAATTAACGCCCGATGAGGGCAGGGCGATGTTTGACCCTGAAACAGGCACCTTAAATGCCAATGTGGTGCTGCAAAACAACAGCAGCGAAGCTTATTTCAGCTGGATATTTTATGCCAGCCGCGGCGAAGTGCTTGGCTCACAGCCGCCCCAAACCGGCGAGATGATCCGGGGTTCCCTTTACTTTGCGGGGCCTGCATTTATGCTGCTATTGGGCATTTTGATTTTGATCAAAAAACGCAAAAACCGCCAGGAAGAAGTTGTTGCGGTGCGGAGCTGATATGGCACATGGGCATGCAATGAATTGCCCTGCGTTTATAATTTCAAAGCAATCTCAGGGCTTATAAATGCAGTGAAATTCATTTCGTTGAAAGGAATGTTTTTGGTCGTGAAAAAATTAAAAGAATTTAGATTATCGTTGAAAAATAATAGCAAACGCCGCCTGCGGTTTAAGGCGGGTGCTGTTGCAATATATGTGGCAGTGTTTCTGCTGGTGGTCTCAGGTACAACAACATATTCCTGGTTTTTTACATTTGAAAATTTTACAAACCGCTTTCGAAGCCAGCAAATAGGCTATGCTTTTGCACTGCGCGAGCAATTTGAGGAACCTGAAAGCATTGAAAACGGCGAAACCATCGAAAAAATTGTGCACGCAGCAAACATTGGCGAAATCGCAGGGCTTGTGCGCATATTGGTGGTGCCTGAAATGATGTCAGAACACGGGCTTTTATTGCCTGCAACGCTGGGCGAAACATTTTTTGTTGACATGAATTTAAGAGATTTCAGCGACCCCAGTTGCACCAACATGTGGGCTTGGGGCGGCGGATTTCACTATTATTACCTGGGTGTTGTGCACCCATGTTCAGCGCAAACTTGCGCAAATTGTCCGTCTATTACATCGCAGCCGCTGTTTCGCAACGTTACGTTGGCAAACAACCTTGGCAGTGAATATGAAAACGCCAGCTTTCGCATTGATGTTGTGATGGAATCAGCGCATGAAAGCAATTATCGTGTGTCATGGTGGGGCACGGCAAGCAATGAAACCCCGCCCGTTGGCAGCGATCTGATTTCAATCGACAATGCACTGCAGTCCGCACTATCATAACGAAGGATTGCAGGTGAAGCCTTAGCGAAAAGAGGAAAAAGCCAGTGAAAATAAAATTGAAGCAGGCAAAATTAAGCCAAAAAATCATTGCACTCACCACAATCGTTGCCCTTTTGCTGGCAACGGTTGCCACGGTGCATGTTACGTTCGGCCAACCGAATGCAGCCAGCGCAAGCGTGTCGCAAGTGATTCATAATTTCCCCACCAACATTATGCCGGGGCGTGAATATTTCCCGGTTACCATTCCGGCAAACGAGCTCAATTGGGCAATCAACAGGACCCCAAATGGCTTTGACGGCGCGTATACAGCCGCACAATCAAGAATTTGGAATGGCGCAGCAAATCCGCGGCACATGGTGGTCACGCGTGATGAAATTCGCTTTTTTGGCAACCGTGCTTACGCCAGCTCCAGTTTGCTATATTCCAGCGCATACCCCCGTCTTGAAAGCGTCAGCTTTACTTTTCGCCCGGAGCGGCTGAATTTCCATACCATGAACTTGGGCGGCTTTTTGTTTAATGGGGCGGTGACTACAACAGGCGCCGGCGCAGCCCAAAGAATGTTCTACACCGGCTATGCGCTGGTGTTTGTGGGGGTTGACAGCGGGAACCGCAACGTCAACAGCGGCGACCTGCGGGTGATTTACGTTGAAAATCAGCCCTTGGGCAACCCCGGGCACTGGACAAGGCTTGCCCCAACCGCCGCACGCCGCAGAAGTTTCGATACATTCCCCGCACAACCGCCGGGTGCTACGCCTGCTCATTTAAGGGCAGGTGGCTGGGCAGTGGTTGAACAGCAAACGATCCGCGCCGGCATTCAAGGCGGTCTCCGTGCTGCCCGCCAGCCAAGCTTTGAGGTGAACTTGGTGCAAACGGCCACCGGGTTTCAGCTGTTGATTGACAATCAGCTGGTTTACGACCATGAATACCCCGCAGGGCGCCCGCAGCATCGTGGTAATTTTGGCTTTTTTGCGGGCTATAACAGGCACCGATGCAGCGCACTTACGGTTTTGATTTATGAAAACGTACGCATTACGGTGATGGACCGCGTGCTGGCAGCGAGCGTGGAAGTGAATTTTCTTTGCCGGATCACCGGCAGGGTGCTCGCTCCCCAGCAAACCGTGCCGCGCAACTTGGGTGACCCCGGCGTCATCAATCCTGGGTGGGCCAATGATGAGTTTATGATTGATGCCGGTTTGGTGCAAAACATTGAATATATCATTGAAGGCACAAATGGTGAGCCTGACCGCGTGGTTGAATTTGAGCTGATGGGCCACGAAATACGATGGCTCACCGAAGCGCAGTGGCAAAGCCAACAGGTTGATGATTTAAATCGGTTAACTTATCGCCCCGGGCGCAATATCATCAATTTGCTTTATCGCGACCCGGCCTATGCACCCGGAAAGTATGCTCGCGTATGGTGCGGCACCACAGGTGATTGGATCACACCGAATTGGTGGCCCATTGACGGCGAGCGCCCGCAAGGCGATGCACTGCATCCCTTCACGGGCTCGGAAGAAGATGCCATTCGCGTCAATCCCGGCGACCGCATGGAATATATGGTGGAGCTAAATATTTCAGAGTTCGGGGCCTCCGATGCACCGATAGCTTATGATATTGTGTTCACCGGTGAACAGCCTGCAGGTGCGCCTTGGGCGTATCATTGGAACACTCGTGCACGCCGCGTTGACTTCTGGGGCCAAACCACCACCGGCGTGTGGGAACTCAGGCGCCCACTGGAAGAACTCGGCCTTTCCAACCAATATTTTGCCTACGACAACCGGGTGCCGGTGCCGCATGCGCCGCATGACCCGAATGCGCCGCTGATAGGGACAATCAATGCAGCTGGCAATAACACTTCAACCGTGGCAACGGGCCGCGTGCCGAACGTGATGTCGCAAACCTCACATGCGTTTAATGAACGAGATCACTCCGACTGGGGTTTCAGCCATGGCTCTATCTTGCATGCCGCAGGGGCAGACGGCACCAATAACATTGCCAGCACAGAAGGGTTGGGCCATCACAACGGCTGGATCAATCAGTTTGGGCAAGCAGGGCACAATCATTATGGTCCGACAAACGCAGCCGGAAATACCAACCGAAGTGCCATGCGGAACTTTTATTATCAAGTGCCGGGCCTTGGCATCACAAACTCAGTTGCCGGTAACGCCCCGCAGAACAATCATATTCTCAGCTTCTTTGTCCATCGCATGAGCGGCCGTGTGCAGCATCGGCATTTTGAGCATTATCTTTGGATGACGGCGCCGAATATTCCGCAAGGTTCTTATGAAGTGATGATCAACGCAAGCCACGATCACAGGCTTAGCCAGGACTTTGCCTTGGGTGGCAATATAGACGGCGGCAGAAATGCTGACACACCCAATCCGGCGCCGCTGAGGCGTATTCATGCGGGCGGCCTTGGACCGGTGATTCCGTTAAACACTGACCTTGACCTTGTGCATTTGTTTGGGGGCATACCATCTTCGCCTAACTTTGGCGGGGCCAGCAGCGCTGCTGCGATTATCGGTGCCGCCCCTGGCCATGGCCAGCTTGGCGCAATTCGTGCACATGTAATGAATCCAAGCCGCCAGCAGCAAATCATGGCAGGCTACAGTCTCACTGTGCCAAGCAGTGGTGCTGAGGCAGCAGGCAGGCATCCGCAAAGAGGCGAGCTGGGCTTATACGGAACCCCGGACCCCAACTTTGAACACTTGATGTATACCGGTGCAGCCCGGCACTTTGAGCATGTGCTGCAGCCATTTAGAGGCGGCGCTGGCTCAACAGACAACCAACGTTGGCTTTCTTGGCGCATTCAAGGCTCTACTACACCTGCGCTTGGGGGTGGTTCATGGTGGTTGAGCAATCCAACAGCCGGCCGTAATCGGCTTGATGTGAATCATGCTCGATTTGCTCGCCCCGTGCCGCCGACGGCTGCTGCTGGGCCTGATCAAATGCGCAATCCTCTGTTTGATGATGCTGTCATCAACTTGGGCGCAGATAATCCGGGCGTGAACCGTATCCAAGATTGGAGATATACAGTAGATGAAGGCGGCGAAGACGTTGTGGTTGCGCTGGCTAGGCATAATATCATGCGCCCCAACTTCCCTGCGGCTGCCGGATTGGCCGCCAACATGCTCAGCGCCTTCCGTGTATATGAGCTTCGCTTCAGGCCTGAGCTGCCCAAAAGCTACACCATCACAGATACCATCCCCGAAGGGCTTTTGCTGCGCCTGCCGCGCGGTGCAAACGGCCGCGTGGTGCACGGCGCCGACGGCTGGGTCGCCCCCGGCAACTGGCAAGATACCATTCGCCTTGAAATTGAAAATGACATCAACCATGATCATTTCGGGCCGAACTTCTTCCAAAGTTATGCGATGCGCGTGCGCGTGCACTATCATGAATACACCGGCGAAGAAACCATTGAATTCCACTTCACTGGTTTGCCGCAAGGCGCCACCCGCGTGTTTTTTGAAGCAGACGTGATGGTGGAAGAAGGCTTGTTCATCAACCAAGCAGAAAAAACCATCTATCATGCGAATTTTTATGAAATTCCTGATGTTTCAAATCAAACTTGGCACATGGCAAATATGATTCCGGTGACTGAACGCTACCGCTGCTATATCACCGGCGAGCAGCTTCAGCCCGATACCATCACCTGGGTGCCAAGGCTGGCACCGCGCAACAACTATGGCGTGCCGCCCAGCCGCTTGAGCAATATGTATCAGGGTGCAGAAACCTATCGTTTCTATGCATGGTCCACCAGCCCTTGGCTCGGCAATTGCGTGCTTTGCGATGAAGTAAATCCTGCCCACAGGCATAACGTGGTGGATTGCGGCTATCCGGCCGACGGCATTCGGCGCCTGCGCCCAGATTTCGTGTTCCCCGATTGCCCGCTTTGCGACAACGGCGACGATGACACAGTGCATGAACACCCCGACCCGCCTGATGAAGCCTGGGTTGTCGAGCACGTGCTGCACGGCGTTACGGAATATATAAACAATTCCATCACGCTGTATTTTGTGCGCGACTTACGGGTGTATATCCACCAAAGATGTTATTATAACCCAAACCACATTTTTTTCACCTGGCAATATCGGGTGCCTGGGATGCGTCCGTTTACGCTGCCGCCGCAATATTTGAACAGCATCAGTGCGCCGCCCATCGAAAATCCCGGCGCGCCGCCGGAGCAATGGACGCTGCGTAACTATAACAACGCATGGTCTGTTGGGGTGAATAACTATTTTGCGCTGGTGCCAACGCCGCCGGATTCCGATGACCCGAATGTGCCGCCAACACCAATCTTTGGCCGCGATCAAATGCAAAACCCAACAACTGCGCGGCACGACATCAATCTGTTTTTTGTCGAGCACCCGGTGGTGACCATTCGCTTCCATCACATGCCGGATGAAGACAACCCAAGCCTCAACCGTGTGATTGCCGGGGTATCGCCCTGGACGCAAGCGGTGATTCCAAACCCGGGGCCGCCAACTGTGTTTGGCTCGTTCAACCCCAACGCAGGCATGCCGCCAAACCAAAACCCGGTGCTGTCCAGATATGTGACGGATGCCGCAGGCAACCGCTTTGTGCTGGTGGGCTATCGGTTGAGCACCGACGCACCTGCGGCGTATATACGCGAGGTGAATGGCCCAGCGGAAATTAGGTCGCTGGCCGCGGTGTCTGCCAACATATCCTATACGCTATTTTTTGTGCCGGCACCGATCACTGACTATTTTATCAATTTGCGGCAAGTGGTGCTAAACCCGCGCACATCACCGCCGGTGCCGCACACCGGGTATTTCCGCTTGGTTAGCGGCGATGCGCTGGCAGGCAATGCATTCCCGCTCACCGCACCTTCCGCCACGCAAGCAGTGAACCCGCCGTTCCGCAATGCAATGCTCACCATGGCAAGTGAAAACGACCTGCGTTACTGGGTCCAAGCGACGATCCCGCAGTATTATGAGTATGTGGGGCATACCATCACCAGCGAAGTGCCAACCGCAGCGAACCCGCACTTGCCAAGCGGAGCAAACTTTTCTGCCGATGCGCAGCCGTTTTTGGTTGATTTTAGTGATGGCAGCCAGCTTTGGGTCACGGTATATGTGCAGCCGCGTGCGTTGCAGGCACGCCATCATGCATGGGAAACCATCGTAAACCGCTTTGGCCTGGTGAATCCAAGGGCAGAAGATTGAGGATAGCGTATATGAAAAAACCGAGGGCTTCGTTTATTCTGGCAGTGCTTATGATTGTTGGGGCAATGTTGTTTGGCTGGCAGGCCTTTGCTGAAAACAACCGCCATGCACAACAAACAGCTGCAGACAATGCTGCGGTCGATCACATACAAAACCTCAGGCCGCAAGCAGAGCATGAGCAAATGGATTTTGCAGCTTTGCATGCCCAAAATCCTGATATTGCGGCATGGCTTACGGTTCCCGGCACCCGGATTGACTACCCGGTGCTGCAAGGGGTCGATAACGAGTTTTATTTGTATCGCGACATGCATCGCAACCGCAACTTCAACGGTTCGCTGTTTATGGATTTCCGAAATCGCTCGGATTTTAGCGACTTTCATACCATCATTTATGGCCACAATATGTTAAGCGAGCGTAAATTTGGGCAACTAATTCATTTTCAGCAGCAGGCATTTTTTGACCAATGGCAAACAGTTGTGCTATACACCCCCGGCCAGCGCCATGAGCTAGAGATTTTTGCAGTGGCAGTGGTCGATTCGCGGCACGAACTTTATCGGGTCAGCGGCTTTGTGGGGCAACCGCAGCAGCAAGAACACCTGGAGCTTTTGCAGCGCACAGCCATGCATAGCCGCAGCATTGAAGTTGCAGCTGATGACAGGATTGTGATGTTATCTACTTGCTCATTTGAATTTGCCAACGCGCGCACCATTGTGGTTGCCCGCCTCGCAGCGGATTAAATCAAACAAACTCAAACACCCTGGGCCTAGGCCTGGGGTGTTTGCTGTGCGCTTATAACACAATTGATTCCCATTAGCACATTGGCCCGCAAGGGGCTCCCATTCCAGGGCCGCAAGGGCAGCACGTGCACGGCGGCATATTGCACGGCATATTTGGCATACAAGATGCATTTGGCATGCATGGTGTCATGGGCATGCAAGGCATATTTGGCATGCACGGCGCAATTGGCATGCATGGTGCACACGGCGGCGGCGCTATGCAGTTTCTGCGTATCAATTCTGCGATTAAATTGTTTTGATGTTGCTGCAGCATGGAGCTTATCATGCTTTGCATGTTATTGCTGCTATTGTTGTTATTGCTGCTGTTATTATTATTGTTATTATTGTTGTTATTGTCAACGATGAAAGGCGGCCTTGGCGGCGGGCGTCGCATCGGCGGCGGAAAACACGGAGGCGGGAACAGAGGCGGCAGACACGGAGGCGGAGGAGGAGGCGGAGGAGGCGGAGGAGGCGGAGGCGGCGGAGGCGGCGGAGGCGGCGGAGGTGGAGGCGGCGGCGGAGGAGGTGGAGGCGGCACTTCTTCGCACGTGAATGTAACCGTTATGCTAAGCTGTGCATTGATAGGCTGTGATGTGGTGCGCACAAGGCCCATGTTTTGCCGAAGAACAGCACCGGGGTAAGGCGGGGAACCGGTGTGCCGATAATAATGCACTGTGGAAGTTGCGATGTCGGTTCTTGCCCGCAGCGTGAAGGTATAGTTATCAGAAGGCGGTGTTAAGCGAATGAAGAAATTTCCGCCGCAGCCTGGGGTTTCAATCACATTGGCCCCTTCGGCATCGCTTGTGAAAACGGCATTCGCACCCGGCGCCTCTAACGAAGGATTTGGAAAGAGGCCGCAGCAATTGGTGATCTCAAACGGGCCAACGGTTACTTGCGTTCGGTTGCAGTTTGGCGGCGTGCCCGTGCTTTCAAACGAATAAGAGGTGTTGCCCGTAATGCTCAAGCTGCTTGTATCACAGCCTTCGGCAGCGCCGCATGTGATTGTGCCGTTGGCCCAGGCAAGCGCCATTTGAAGGAGCATGACATAGGAGTTGTATAAGCGTGCACGGCTTTCAATGTTAATTTGCGAGCCGTCGCTGTTAATAAATCTGATACAACCGGCATTTGAAAACTGGCCCATTAAAAACCAAAGGGCAACCTGCGCAAGCCCATAGGCGTCCCAGCCGTTATAGGGGCCGTCAAACGCCGTTTGATTCAAATTGATGTTTTGCGGCGTAACCGCAACGCCGTTGTTGTCAAACAACGAGAAACCTGTCAGTTCGCCGGCAGCATACATTTCAAAACCTGTGCGAATGATGCCCCGCGTTCTTTGAAATGCAGGGTCATCAAAATTGTTGTTTGGCTCTTGCGGTATGTTGCCGATCACGAATCTGGCGGCTCGCTGCCTAACAGGGTCGGGGTGAATCGTATTTTCGCTGATTACGCCATACGGCTGCCCTGCAGGCCCAGCAACCCCGCGGTTGAGGCACAAGGCAAATCCGCTGCCAACGCCTGCGATGGTGTAAGGATATGTATGCATCGCACTCGTTAGCGGATTCCCTGTTTCATTGAGCGGCTCGTTCGTGGCACAATCAACAGCCTGGGTCTGGAAAGGAATGGGGTTGGCCTGGGGCGTTTGGAATGTAATGGCTGGCGATGATGTTGCAACTGTTGGCGCGATGCAAGGAATCGTGTTGGTGTTGCTGGGCGATATTTCAAAGTCAAAACCAGGCAAAAAATCCCTCCTTCCCAAACAAGCTGGCCAAATACCTCATTATATGAGGGCGAACAAGCCGTCGTGTGAACTGTATTAACTTTTTTTGTGGCAACCGAAAAAATTGCGCAAAAAAAGAAGCAGCCCGATAAAGCTGCTTCTTTTCTTACTATGATTCAAACATATGAAACAATTGCGCGGGGGTAAGCGCCTGTTTGTCTGGGCCTTTGGCATCAAGGATGATTTCGCCGCCGTTGAGCATGATCAGCCGGTCTCCGTATGCGATCGCATCGCTCATATTATGTGAAATCATGATGGTAGTTATTTTTTGCTCGTGCACAAGCTTTTTGGTGATGTCCATCACCTGCTTTGCAATCCTGGGGTCAAGCGCAGCGGTGTGTTCATCCAAAAGCAAAAGTTTTGGCTTTTGCAGCGTTGCCATCAAAAGCGTAACAACTTGGCGTTGCCCGCCAGACAAAAGCGACGCTTTTTTGCGCAGCATGGTTTCAAGCCCCAAATCAAACTCGGCCAGTCTTTCTTTAAAAAAAGCGATGTCTCGTTTGCTGATTGCCCAGCCCAGCCCACGCCACTTTCCGCGGGAATACGCCAGTGCCATGTTTTCAGCAATGGTTAGATCTGGGCAAACGCCAAAGTTGGGGTCTTGATACACACGGGCAATCA
>Ga0123355_10017504_pt1 | contig 11331 bp, 12 predicted proteins | sample TergutEmb28metaG_3_FD_89872 | JGI IMG/M metagenome (GOLD analysis project Ga0123355, IMG submission 89872) | Embiratermes neotenicus P1 segment gut microbial communities from Petit-Saut dam, French Guiana - Emb289 P1 | ecosystem: Host-associated > Arthropoda: Insects > Digestive system > Gut ...
GCCCCCGCCACCTACAATCGAAATCGGTTCGTATGTGCAAATTAATCCAACGGCGCAAACTTGGGCTACAGGTCAGAATATTTCGCCGTGGGTATTAGGTCAAACTTACAGGGTTAATTCTTTAAGAAATGATAATCGCGAACTCTTTTTAGACGTGGTTAATTCTTGGATAAGGGTTGAAGATGTTACTTTGATAAATTAAAACTGTAGTTAAACGAATTTTTATTTTACAACAAAGGGGCGGTACAGACTTGATTTTATTCAAATCTCCCGCCCCAATTTTCACACCTGTTCAAGCTCGTCCCTACCGTCAATATCATTCATAAACTCAACCCCGGTCGCAATAACTATTCCGGCGTTATCCCATTCGTAATATTTAACAATTCTATCATAAATCGCAAGCGCGCCCGCCGCAGTATCGCTTGTTTCCTCGGCACAGGTTAACAAAAGAGCGGTTCGTTTGGCACTATCATTAATCAATGGATACATTCGGTCTATTGCTGATTTCAGTTGCGCCGTAAAACTGAAATAGTAAATTGGCGATGCCCAAACCACGGCATCAGCTTTGTGGAGCGCGTCTAATATTTCGGTCATATCATCTTTTAAGGAACACTTGCCCTCGTTTTTCAGACAATATTCACAACCGATACAACCGCCGATTTTCATATGAGCGGTGCGAAAAACTGTTACGGTATTCCCCGCCGATTCCGCGCCCTCTTTGAATTTCGCGACCAATTTTTTGGAGTTGCCATTTTTTCGCGGCGAACCTGAAAGAATAACTATATTTTTGCTCATAAAACACCTCTTAATTTTATAATTTTGTTAAAACCGAAAATCATACAAAAATTCGTTCACTTTTGCAAGTTTACCGTCATAATTAAACTCAATTTCTACCTCTCGCCGCCTTGCGAAACCTTGACTTTCATAAAAACCGAAATTACATTCCGTGTCTGAGTATAGATAAATTGACTTGACATCGTTTTCCTCAAAATATGCCTTTAATTCCAACCATAAACTTTTCCCGATGCCTAATCCTTGTGCGTTTTCAGCGAGAACTAAAAAATCCAAAGTTCCGTCATAGTTATCGCGGATTCCGCTTATAAGTTGTTTATAAGCAGCGGTTAATTTTAACATTACCTCGTAGAAATTTGTCCTGTTCCTTTCGGTTGCGCCGAACAACGTCAAAGCGTGAGCGGTTGCGTCTTCCATTAACATTCTATATTGAGGCTCTACATCGTCTATTGATCCGAATATAACGCCAACAACCTTGTCGTCCAAGACTGCAACCCGCCCAAAAGTGCCGTTAAGTAAAACTTGGTTTAAGTACAACCCCATTGCCGCGTCAAGAGTTCGTTCATCTTCAATTATTGTGTCCCACTCCCAAACTTCGTTGATAACGGTTTTGATGGCGGGAATGTCGTTCTTTTCAACATCTCGAATGATAATGTTATTCATAAAAACATCTCCTTGCCCCATGCGGAACGATGGCACAACGAATGATTGTCCAAGGTTGGGCGGCGAAAATCGAGTTGGTCGCAGAATGATGCGTAATGGCGGTTGTCCAAGACGAGTAGGAAATTAGTATTAACTTCAAGGTAACTTAAAATGGTGTTTTAAAGGAGTCACAAATTTTGTGACTCCTTTATTATCGTACGAGCCGAAAGCGCGACAGCATACTTTATCAATTCGGCATTTCCCTCATCATCAAGATTTCTTCCAAAAATACCGAAAACGCCGAAATGTTCCGCTCTTTTCTGCCCGGCATATTTGCGCTGATATAGTGTATGTTATCTCGTTCGGAATGGAATACGCCGAGGTTAAATCTTCCGTCCGAATACTCCGCGCCGAACAAGAATAATACAGTATGTCCTGCGTAGAAAAATGCCGCATGGTCTGCGTTTATTCGTATTCCTCTCGGTATTGAAGTAAGTCCCATATTGTATCGGGCATTTAGGTTATTCGCAATGCTGTCAATTTGTGCGGTAAGTGCGTTGGCGCGTATATTGCTGCGGTCTGTTCCGTATCCCGCCGCATATATCAAGGTGTCGCCATCTAACAATATATCCACGTTAATCATCAACGCAATATTATCTCTTTCCGAGTCGGAAAGCTGTTCGAGGTAGTAAAGCGCACCAATCCACCAAACTTCTTCCGCACCGAAAAACGCATAAACTATCGTGTAATGGTTATCGAGATACCGCATACGGTGTGCGCTTTCCAACAACAAACCCATTCCCGATGCGTTATCACTTGCGCCCGGATAGAGCAGAGTATCATAATGCGCCGCGACGATAATTTTCCGCTCGCTTTGCCCCGGAACGGTTAATATTATATTTTGACTGTATTGCCGTAATTCGTGGTCGCCTGTGTCGAAGAAGTGCAACGGATTACGCGCCCTTGTACTCAATCGCGCGGCATCGCGTGAAAATTCTTGTACATTAATCTCGTTCCGAGAATATCCCATTGAAAGAAGTTCGCCAACAATCCATTCGGCGGCTTCAAGTTCACGATATGAAAATGCAATACGCTCCGGCAAATTGTCGTTGACAAACGTTATATATTGTTTCGCCAAAGTTCCGTGAGGAATATCGGCAAATGGATTTATCGGCTCAATTGGCACAATATCTTGCGTATCATTATCGGTCAATATTTCGCTGTCTTGCGTGTTGAAAACACACGATGTAAACAAAGCGGAAAATGAAACAATCAAAAAGAATACTATAAATTTTTTAATCATGCTAATCTTGTTCGCGGTTAGAATTTTGTATGATTCCGTTGGAATTGTTTCCATATATATTTCTCCTTAAATTTTCATCTGACTTCGCTCGTTATAAAGCGTTCTGTATCCAAAGTGCAATGAGCAAAAAACCGCAAGACACGTTACCGCGCTTATGGAAATGAGGATTGGTTTACTTTTTATAACGTTTACTGTTATTCTACATCCACAAGTTCAGCATCCGCATTATCCTCAATAAACCTCACAATTTCGTTCATCATTTGCTGGGCGTGCTTGCCGGCGCCGGACACAACAGCAACGCCAAGCGTTAAAGTCTGATGTAACTCCTGCGTATCAACCTCGGCAATCGCTGCGTTAAACTTCTGCCGTACTTTAGCGATAACGCTCTGTCGAACTTGCCGCTTATCTTTGAGTGAGGCGGAAGTTGGAATATAAAGTTTTAATTTTGCGGATAATACAGTCATATCAATCACCTACATATTTATAATTTCACCTGTACAAAACTCCCTATTTCCAAGCTATTCGCCGCAACTTCGCAATCCAACGCAACCACTTTTACCCCGGCAAATTCCGCAGAAGATAGCGCTTCACCAAACTTCGGATGCATTTTAATGTTTGGCGTAAAATAACCAACGCCGCGCATTTGAATCACAAATACTACTTTCGCCTCATAACCATCATCTATGCATGCCGCAAGTTCGTTTAAGTGCTTAACGCCTCGTTCGGTGGGCGCGTCCGGGAAAAGAGCAACGCCATCTTCTTCAAGTGTCACGCCTTTTACTTCAATGAAAATTTTGCGTTCTCCGGCTTCAACATAAAAATCAAAACGAGAATTTTTATATTTCGCTTCCGGTTTGACACGCGTAATTCCATCAATACATCGTCCCGATTGCAAATATTCCAAAAACACTTTGTTCGGCGCTTGACTGTCAATATTAATCAGCCGTTCACTCTTGTAAACCGCAATTAAGTCGTATTTGGTGGAGCGATTAGGATTATCGGATTGATTTACACACACTTTCGCGCCGGGAATAAGTAATTCCTTGCAGCGTCCAGTATTTTTCACATGACAAATTTCGGTTTGACCGCCAACATCAACCTCTGCGATAAATCGATTCGGACGAGAAAAAAATATGCCTTCGCGAATATTCGGATATGTCATAAGTTTAGTCTCCTGTCGTTTCCTCAATTGCGCCGCCGGCGCTTGCCCACAAATACAGACTTGCAACCGAGCCATACGGAGAATATCTGAGGCGATATTTTTCAAATAATTGCGGCGTGATTTTACGGTGACGATACAAAATTCTCAATCCTCGATGAATCGCCAAATCGCCGTAGCTAAAAATATCCGGTCGTTGCATTGAAAACAACATCAACATTTCCGCCGTGCATTTTCCAATGCCCGGCAACTTAACAAGCTCACCGCAAACTTCGTCGTCGGATTTCGTTTGAAGCGCGTCAATATCCAATCTGCCGTCTGCAACTCGTTCTGCAACGCCGCGAATATAACCTGCTTTTTTGAAGGTGATGCCAAAACTTTGAATTTCAGCCTCGCTGCACGATAATATTTTTTGTGGCGTGACTTCGCCTAATCCGTTTTGCATTCGCTCCCAAATTGTCACATGCGCTTTCGTACTGATTTGCTGTCCAATGATACTAAAAATAAGCGCGGAAAATAAGTCGGGATTGATTTCTCGTTGGTATGGGCCAATTTTATCAATCGCCGCACCCAAAGTTTTGCAACGTTTTTTTAGATATTCAATTTCGGTAGCTCCGTAAGTGAAAAACATTCAAGTTCTCCCCGTCGTTAATTTCCAAGCAAATAATGCTTATTTATAGGCTTTGTAACATCCCAAACGCAAGATAACCCTTTGGGAAACACAACATAATCTCCGGTTTGAATTAAAGCGCTTCTGCCGTCATGGTTAACCGTAACTTCACCCTCGATAATAAGCGCAGTTTCCTCACTGCCATAATGCCAGTCAAACTTAGACACACCGCACCCCCACGTTGGTTGAGACAACATTTTTGCTTTTTCATCTTCAGTTGGTTTTCTAACGATAACATTCATAAAAATTCCTCCTCACACTTTCCTCTTGTGAAACGCAGACGGCACAAGCCGATACGCTTCTTTCTTGTCAATCTTGGTCGTATACCGTGTCGCGATTCGATTATTTTTTAGTAAGGTGCCATTCTTTCGCTAAATCAAGAGGTGAAACCTCTAAACAATATTTAGGGCTAACTCTGTGTCCAAAATAATAAGGACAACCATCACCTATGTCATAACAGTCTTTACAATACCATAATCCTCGTTAGTTTGTCAACAATTTTTCGAGGTCTCAGAGTTTTGACACTTTTGTCACTTAATTTATATGATTCACAATATCTAAATTACAAAAATGTTACGAAATTGTTAACAATTCAAAATACCTATTGACATAAAACGTAATCCAATATACAACGACGTTATGTTTACAAAAGTAAACCAACAAGATTTAATAATCGTCCTGAAAGGTGGCAACTACAATGAAAGGGTTAGGATATATCAGACAAAACACCAAACTGACTTTAGAAGATGTAGCAACACAATTAGGAGTTTCAAAGCAATTTGTTTCCGATTGGGAAACCGGAAGAAAAAATATTCCGGCAAAACATTTGCCGAAGTTACAAGAGATATTTGGTGTTCCTGAGCAGTATTATCAGAAGGAATTGAGCGAGATTGATAAACTCCGCATAGAGAACTATCATTTTGAAAGAGCAATTGAGGATTCAAGTTTTGTAGATGAAGATGGATATGGCTGTGTGGACCAGGATGCAGTAATCTTGAAACAGTATAATGACGCTTGGATTAACAAAATGAAGCTTCAAAAGAAAATAAATTCGATTATCACGAAAGACGACGATGGTGAGGCAGATTTGCTTTCATTAGGTAAAGTAATTGATTCCATTGATAAGTACACAAGGCTGTTCGATAAATTTGCTGACATCGTCACTACCGATGTGGAATTTACTCCCATACTTCGTAAAGTAATCACAGCAATGCAGAAAGTATTAAACGGCGACGAATATGATGAAAACAATTTTATTGGTAAATTAGCAATATTGATTTCCGCGGAATATGAAGAATGGAAGGGTGATTGGACTGTTTGACAATAATTAAAAGAATACGGTGACTGGCTCGACTGACCGGAAGAAACAGTCACCGCATCTATATACCACACACTTGCGAAGAAGTGTATGCTTATTTATTATACTATAAGCTTACACCAATTGCAAGTGGAATTTTCAAACCATTTGGCAGGAGGTGTATTTTTTATACAACGAAATTATATGAAGCGGGGAGGTGAAAATATCGGAAACAATACAAACCGCTTACGATAATATCTTCATTAAATATTCGTATAAAATTATAAGCTTATTATACGATATGGAAGATGAAATTAAGCTACATACGGAACTTAGTCAGTCTTTGGATAAGCCCGAAGCATTGGCCTACAATCTCATTAAGACGATAACAGATGTACGGTACACAAAATTTTTAGAAGGAGAATCAGGGTATAAACACAAACAATTACGGAAAAATTCCGGAGGAAATGAAACAATTTAATAATTGGGTGGCGTGGGGAATTAAGGGCAAATCTTTAAAATGTCCATATAACCCTGCCGGCTCCAAAGCTATCCCAGCAAAAGCGGACGACCCAAAAACGTGGGGCAGCTATGAGCAAGCGGTAAAGCGAGTTGAAACGGGGCGCGCACAAGGGATAGGCTTTGAGCTCGGTGATTCGCCCTATATGGGCATTGATTTAGATACAGTCCGCAATCCCGAAACAGGAGAGGTTGCTGATTACGCACAAGAAATCATAGACACACTATCCAGTTACACAGAAATCAGCCCCAGTGGATATGGATTTCACATTATTGTCAAGGCGGATATCACGTTAGACCGCAATAAGGCGAAACTACCACCTAACGATATTGCGCGATTTGACGAAAATGGCAAGCAAAAATCTCCCGAAATTGAGATATACACAACAAAACGTTACTTTACAATGACCGGAGAATGCGTTGGAGCGAAAGAAATATCCGTTGACAGCGCAGGTACACAAGCGGTTTACGATAAGTATTTAAAACCTGCCACACAGATAACCGCCCCACCGGTTATGGTTATGCGAGAATCCGCCAAAACGCCAAATGATTGGTTGCAACTTGGACTTGCAAAGGACAAAAAATTATATTCACTCTACAATGGCGCCCGTCCGAATGGTAATGAAAGCTCTGATGATTTGGCGCTTATAAGCAAATTAGCGTATTGGTTGAATGGTGATGAAGACACTATTTTGGAAGCATTTTTAGAAAGCCCGTATTATACAGGAAAAAGCGCAAAACACGAAAAAAAGTGCGAACGTGAAGATTATTTGCCACGAACAATCGAAACAGCGTTAATTGGATTAAGCAGCACGGCAGAACAGGATAACGCGCAATTTGAAGACAAACAATCTCACAAGAAAGAAGCCGTTGCGTGGAAACCACCTATTCCATTCAATGTTGTGAAGATGCCACCGTTTCCCGTGGATGCGTTACCGAATACGTTAAAAGATTATGTCTTGGCAGTCGCAGAGGCAACACAAACGCCTGTGGATATGGCAGGAGTTGCCGCGTTAGCAGTTATTGCGCTGTGTGTGCAGAGAAAATATAAGGTTCGGGCAAAATCTGACTGGGAAGAACCTCTCAACTTATATAGTGTTCTTGTCGCGAAACCGGCGGAACGAAAATCCGCTATTATGAACTTCTTGACAAAATACATAGCTCAATATGAGTATGAAAAAAGTCAAGCGTTGGATGGAAACACGAAATTTCTAAGACTGTTAGCGGACGATACATCACCAGAGGCATTGACTTCTCTGTTGGCAAACAACAATGGCAAAATGGCGGTGATTTCAAGCGAGGGCGGTATATTTGAAATATTACAGGGACGCTATTCCCAAAACGTAAACATTGACACGTTTTTGAAAGCGCATTGCGGAGACCAGATAAGAATTGACCGTAAAGGTCGGGATTCGGAGATTGTACAAAATCCTTGTTTAACTGTACTATTGTCAATTCAACCGCAAGTATTGAGCGGACTTATGACAAACAAGGCGTTCCGCGGTCGCGGGTTAACGGCAAGATTTCTATTCAGTGTACCACAAAGCACTGTGGGCAACAGGAAATATGATACTGAGCCTATACCGGAAGAAACGATGAACCAATTCAAAGGCTTGTGTTATTCGTTGTTGGATATTCCCCAACCCGAAGTTGAGGATATTTTAACGTTATCACCGGAAGCGACCGAGTTGTCTAAACAATTCGCTAACGAATTAGAACCAAGATTAGTGGGTGACCTTGAGTACATAGCGGACTGGGCAGGGAAGCTGCACGGAGCAATTATTAGAATTGCCGGGATTTTGCATCTTGCTAATTCAACTATTGACACAAAGGTTATTTCAGCGGAAACTCTGCGAAACGCGATTGATATAGGACGATATTTCTTGGAACACGCAAAGATGGCATTTTTGCTTATGGATGCTGATGATAGTGCTAGTAAAGCTCAATATGTGTTAAAACGCATTGAAGATAGCAGACAGGCTGAAATTAGCAAGCGAGATTTACACAGAGCTTGCCATGGACGTTACAAAAAAGTCGATGATATGGATTGCGCGCTAAAAACATTAATCGAAATGAATTATATCCGTGTTGAAAAAATATCAACCGGAGGCAGACCATCGGATGTGGTAAAAGTAAACCCTGCAATATTAGGTGATAAAATTCAAGAAATCGCATAACCGAGATACCAAGTTTTTATGCGGTATTCTTGTAAAAAATACCGTAAATATATTTTACGGAAGACGAGGAAGTTATTATAAATAGTACAGCATTAATGAACCCAAGAACATTGAAAGCCAGAGAAGAACGTCTCGGGATGACCAATTGCAATAACCAAGGCGAGTCAATGGAAATTATAGAGTATAACAGCAATTGCGACATTACCATCAAATTTGCCAACGGCACGATTGTGTATAATAAATCATTTTGTAATTTTATCAAAGGGAAAGTATTTAATCCATTTTTCCGTAAAGTATACGGGGTTGGTTATTTGGGCATGGGGAAGCATACTTCACAGCAAAAAAAGAAACATACTTTCTGGGCAAATATGCTTTCCAGGTGTTATTTAGAAAAGCGTCACAAGCACAATCCAACATATAAAAATTGTTCTGTTTGTGAGGAGTGGCATAATTTTCAAAACTTTGGTGATTGGTATGACGAAAATCATTATGAAATACCGGGCGAAAAAATGTGTCTTGACAAAGATATTTTGCAAAAAGGCAACAAATTATACTCTCCGGAAACCTGCGTGTTTGTTCCGAAAAGCATAAATAATTTGGTTGTAAACAGGGTGAACGACAGGGGTGATTGTTTGGTTGGTGTTTATTATAAAAAGGACAGAAACAAATACGTGGCACGAATATCTAAAAATGGAAAAACCCATGTTATAGGATCTTTTGGCAACGAATATGATGCATTTCTTGCTTATAAGCGTGAAAAAGAGGCGCATATAAAGCAAGTCGCGGACAAGTATCAAATATGGATACCGCAAAAGTTGTATGACGCGATGTACCGTTGGGAGATTCATGAAACGGATTAGTTATCGGCTCTTAGTAATATAAATTTAAATGTAGAAGGAGATTATATAGGTAATACATGACAGAAATTATTAACATTAATTCAGATTTAGGTGTCGCGGCGGCACTGGAAGCAAGACGCATATCCGAGAAGTATGACAAAGATTATTTGGACTTTGAGGATATAGTAAAGATTACAGGTTTGGGACAGCGGAATGTTCGTGCGCTTATGAATAGTAAAGGCTTTCCTACGGCAGAGATAAACGATAGCAAACGCAAAGTTGTAAGCGTTATCGCTTTCGCGTTCTGGTCGGTTAAAAGGCTCTTGTAAAAAATTGCTTGAGTCTTTTAACAAAATGTGATACAATACTGCCAATAGTTAGTCGTTGGCAGACATTTAGGAGGGTGTTTATGCCAAAGATAGAAGGGAATAAAAATGCTAAGCGCAAAAAAAATACACGTAGAAGTAATAATGAGGGTTCAATATATCAGCGTAGTAGCGACAAACGTTGGGTTGGAGAGGTAACCGTTGGAATAAAGGTCAATGGAGCCCCTGATAAGAAGCGTGTTTATGGAAAAACGGAATCAGAGGTTCTTCGTAAAATGGCGCCTTATCGTGATGAAATCTTGAAAAAGGGTTATCGTACAGACACTTCGCCGACAACAAAAGAACGGAATTTCCAAGCTTTATTTTTAGAATGGTTTAATACATATAAAGCTCCAACATTTCCGTCGTCTGCAACTGAAGAAAACCATCGAATAAAAATGAGGCTTCATATTTTCCCGGTTTTCGGCGGATTTGACATTCACATGGTTACAAGTGCGCGTATACAGAGATTTATAACCCAAAAAGTGGAGAGCAGAGAATTGTCTGTAGATCAAGTAAGGCGCATAAAACAACTAATGAATAATTTTTTTAGTTCCGGAATGATTAAAAAAATTATCGAAGATAATCCAATGGATGATGTATCGGTTCCGGTGCTTAAAGACGAGGAAATCGAAGAACAATCCAAGTTTAAGGCTTTGCCACCAGAGATGAGAACTAAAATCTTTAAATTGGTTATGTCTCATCCGGTGCTCAAGCCAATCATTACTACTTTTACATTTACCGGAGTTCGCCCACAAGAGCTGATAGCATTTGAATGGAGCAATTTCGATTTGGAGCAACAAGGTGTCAAAGTCGGGAAAGCAGTCAAACGAACTGTGAAATTTGACGATAACGGAAATGTTATCGAACGTGGTGACATTTTAGGTAAAACTAAAACCACTAAAAGCGTGAGAACTTACACTATGCCAATGATTGCAGTTGAAGCACTTGTGGAATGGAAGTCGTATTGCAAGGAACACAACATTGTAAGTAAGTATGTATTTCCCAACACTCGCAACGGCGAGAGGCGAAAATATACCGGATTGCAGAGCCTGCTCCGTCGTTTCCTTGAGCAACACAACTTACAAGATGAGGGGATTTCCCTTTACACGTTCCGTCATACATTTGCTACTATTCTTTTGGAGCAAGGTGTACATCCGAAAGTTGTAGCTGAGATGATGGGACACGCAAACACTAAAATGGTAATGGAAATTTACAGTCATATCGTTTCACAGGATGTCTACAAAAAATCGGCGAATGCGTTAGACGGAGCTTACGTTGAATTGGGGTTGGATAGAATAGAAAAGTCAGCTTGATTGATTTGAGTTACTGCACCAATTACTGCACCAAATACGATGCAAATAGGCACAATTAGATGCCGAAAATTACAGTATATACCAATTTCGCGAATGGGGTAAAATAGCGAAAACCCCTTGAAACAAGGGGTTTTCTATGGAGCGGAAGACGAGATTCGAACTCGCGACTTTCACCTTGGCAAGGTGACACTCTACCACTGAGTCACTCCCGCTCGTCGCAACTCACCTTTGTCGCTCGTTTTGCCGCAACAA
>Ga0123355_10017505_pt1 | contig 11331 bp, 10 predicted proteins | sample TergutEmb28metaG_3_FD_89872 | JGI IMG/M metagenome (GOLD analysis project Ga0123355, IMG submission 89872) | Embiratermes neotenicus P1 segment gut microbial communities from Petit-Saut dam, French Guiana - Emb289 P1 | ecosystem: Host-associated > Arthropoda: Insects > Digestive system > Gut ...
TCAACCTCCCGAATCCGGTTTTCACTTAATAATCTTTGAATATCGCCCCCTTTATTATAGCCATAAGCAATATCCATTATCTTGATACATAGGCTTAGTACACGCTTTTCTTCATTGTCGAATCTTTCAATAATACCTAAGTTATCCCTAACGCTGCTGTAGAACTCTAAATCATTTTTTGACTTTTCTAACATCAATATTAAGCCTAACAACTTGGATGAAAAATTCTTTAATGTGTCATCATCATAGCCTTTGGCATTGATTAACATGTACTCAAAATTTAACACGTAATCGCCAAAGGTTTCATAACCGGAAAACATCTCGCGAAGATTAAAATGCACTTTCCATGTGTCTTTTCCGCTAAAAAACACTATAGGGAATACTACAGGAAATTTAAAATCCTTGTTGTCGCGTTCGTTTACATCAGCCTGATTGTAGTAATATCTTAAAATCTCTACAATATAGAGTAATAACCTGTATGGCATTCTGTAATCAACTTTGCTTTGTAATTCCAGTAGAATATAAAATATCACCTTTTTACCATTCAAGGTTGCTTCATATACTATATCTGCTTCTTTTTCAGAAAAATCCTGTAAAATAAAGCTGTTGTTAGTTTTGGTAATACTATCCTCATTAAGTTCGTAAACCCAAGGTTCTTTAACACAATCCTTTAGCAGGCTTAGAAAGCTCTTCTTGTTAGAAAACAATGCCTTGTGCCTTTTGTCATGTGGATTGTCTTTTGCATAATCCAACAAAATCATCCTTAGCATGATAAAAATTTTTTATACTATACAAACATCTTTTGCAAATATGCTGCTTTTAGTTGCATAAAAAACTTTCGCCTACAGGCCAAATCTCCCCGGTTAATATTTTGTAAATTTCCGCTCCCATGTCTGCAAAAGTTGATCGGGTTCCTAAATCTTTAGGTGATATGCCTTGTCCATAGACCAAAACAGGCACATATTCACGTGAATGGTCAGTTGATGCAGTAGTTGGATCGCAACCATGATCTGCTGTGATAAATAGTATATCTTCCGGTCTCATTGCCTCAATAATTTCCGGTAATCTGCTGTCAAAATATTCTAAAGCGGCGGCATAGCCTTTTGCATCATTACGATGACCATAAAGCATATCAAAATCAACTAGATTGGTAAAAATAAAATCTATATCATCACTGGATTTTAAAGCCTCTATTGTTGCATTTATCCCGTCTAAATTGTTAGTAGTATGGTTAACATGAGTAATACCTCTGTTACAAAAAATATCTTCTATTTTGCCAATACCAAGTACATTTTTTCCTTTAGCAACTAATGCATCAAGAATTGTATCTGAAGGCGGTTCTACTGCATAATCGCGGCGGTTGCCTGTGCGCTTAAAATCACCGGGTTGTCCTATAAAAGGCCGTGCTATCACACGTCCTACGCAGTATTCGTCTACCAAAACAGATCTTGCAGCTTCACATATGCGATATAAGTCGGGTAATGGTATTATTTCTTCATGGGCAGCTACTTGGAATACAGAATCCGCAGAAGTGTATACTATAGGCTTGCCGGTTTCCATATGCTCTTTACCCAGCTCATCTATAATATGCGTACCCGATGCAGGTTTATTACCTAAACATCCATCTACTTTTGATATACCGGCCCACTTTGCTAATAATTCAGCCGGAAATCCATTAGGAGAAGTTCTAAAAGGGGTATCCATAATCAAACCTGCTAATTCCCAATGTCCGCTTGTGGTATCTTTGGCCTTGGTTTTTTGAGCCATGCGTCCATAAGCCGCCGTTGGTTGATCAACAGCAGGTAAACCACTTGACTGTACATTACCCAAGCCAAGAGCATATAAATGAGGTATATGCAACTTTCCACATGTTTTGTAAATATTTCCTAAAGTGTGTGATCCTGCATCACCATATTCTTCTGCATCCGGTAAGGCACCTATACCTGCACTATCTAAAACTATTACACAACAACGTTTTTCCATTTTTACCCTCCTATTGTGCGATATTCATATGTATTATAATCGGTTCTGTAGATTTATTCCACATAAAGGTTTATAATAAGAGTGGAGGAAATGTTATGGTAAATAAAAACAAGGTTATTCTAATGTCTAAAATGGCCGTATATGATAAAAAATACGGCGCAGCGGACAGAGCAATCTTTTCTTACTTTAGGAGAGATTATATCTACCGCAAAAACATGATGACACGTTTGTGCGTGTCTATAGGCTCAATTATTTTACTGATCATCTACTGGTTGCATCAGATATTTATTTATGGAGTTGATATCCAAGAAATAGATATCCGACAAAGTGTAATAGATTCCGTTTTGTTTTTGATAGCGGTAATGGCATTTTATACATTGATAGGTACCATACAAGGAACCCATCAATATCATAAGGTGCAAAAACGAATGGATAGGTACATGGCTGTAATGCAAAAAGTAGATAATATGCCGGATGCTCCGGAACCGGCTAATAACAAAAGCCGTAAAACTGATTTGCTTTACAAAGATCCGCGGCAAAACGGATCTAGGTCGCGCCCCGGGCAAAATGACTAAACAAAATATGTAAAATGATTTAAAGAAGAACGAGAGGAGGTCTCCACCTATATATGGAGGCACTATTAATTGCAAGAGAAGGCATCGTTAAATTATGTAAACGACTTGAACCAATTTTAACGGTGTTGTTACGTTTTTTACTTGGAGTGTATATATTTTCGCTCATTAATGGCATTGGCTATATTAGACCGGAACTTGTTGGCTACTATAATCGTTTTCCCTTAACAATGCTTTTTGGTATAGCTTTTGCGATACTTCCGTTTAGCGTATCGTATTTGCTAATGATTATAGCTATAACTGTCCAGTATTCTTCAAATATAGAAGTGGCTGCTGTTATATTTGTGTTTTTATTGTGCGTGTTGTTATTTTACGCTCGTATGGCGGCAAAAGAGTCTATTTTAATAATATTAACAGTGTTGGCTTTTAGATTTGGTATGCACTATCTGATCCCTATAGTGGCAGGGCTGTATTTTTCTGTAACAGCTATAATTCCTGTGTCTATAGGGCTGTTTATAGCATACTTCACACCACAAATACAAACCATAATACGCACTACTCATACAGCAGACCTAAATATTGCAGAGATGCCGGATGCTTTTGTAGATGTTTATACAGCACTGGTAAACGGCCTTGGCAGCTCCGGCGACTGGGTGTTTACAGCTTTTATTTTTGCTATGGTGATAATATTGGTGCATATAGTTTCTCGCCTTGCTATGGACTTTTCTAAAGAAATTGCTATAGGACTTGGTGCCGCTTTATTAATTTTCGGCTACATAATGGCCGCTTTGGCTGGGAATGTAGTGGTCAATTTGCCTGTTGTTATTATTATGACATTGCTTTGCGCGCTGATTGCATGGGCAGCAAGACTTTTTGACCCGGTGCTGGATTATCAACGAGCGGAATCTGTTCAGTTTCAAGACGATAATAACTATTACTATGTACGGGTAGTTCCAAAAATTCAACTTACAAAACCTAAACGAGTTGTAAAACGGATACGCCCTCAACCGGAAAAGAAAGAGGAGTAAAGTGATAAGCAATGTCGCTACCTTTTATAAATGAATCTATAGGGCTACCATCCCTACACATGCCATATATTGGTTTAAGTGAAATTTTAGATATACTGATTTTGTGCGCTTTAATTTATTATATTTTGCGTTGGATCCGACACACTCATGCATGGGCGTTACTTAAAGGTATTGTAATGGTGGTTTTGGTAGCCCTGGTAGCATACCTTTTTGACCTTGTTACAGTTATTTGGATGGTGCAAAATGCCTTTGCTATGGGGCTTATTGCTTTAGTGATATTGTTTCAGCCGGAACTTAGAAAGGCTTTAGAGCAATTGGGGCGCGGAGTGGGGTTGTCCGGACTCTCCGGGTTTCAAGGGCTAAAACTAGATCATAAAGGCGGCATAGCTGCTCAAAGTTTAGGCGATATTGTAAGTGCAGTAACATCCATGGCTTCTAAGCGTACAGGTGCTTTAATTTGTTTGGAAAGAGACGTTACTTTAGCTGACATAGCCCAAACAGGAGTACTTATAGACGCTATTGTAAGTAAGCCGTTAATTATGAATGTCTTTGTAGATAAAGCACCCCTTCATGATGGTGCAATGATAATACGCAGAGGGCGAATAGTTTCTGCCGCTTGCATTTTACCTTTAACCTCAGAAGAAGTTGATCAAGAACTGGGAACCAGACACCGAGCGGCTATAGGCGTAAGCGAAATATCTGATGCAATAGTGATTGTAGCTTCTGAAGAAACAGGGGCAATATCAGTTGCATTAAAGGGTAAACTAAACAGAAATTTGTCTGAAAAAGCCCTAACCGATTTATTAAATGAAAATGCTGTTGAAGAACCAAAAAGAAGGTTGATGCCGTGGAAAAATGGAAAAGCATAATTTTTAGAATAATTGCAAAAGTGGTTGCTTTCTTTTACAGAGATTTTCACTGGAAGATACTGTCCCTTACATTGGCCTTTCTTTTGTGGTTTGTAGGTATTAACGTAAACAATCCTATCCAAACAGATGCTTATGACAACCTTCCCCTAATGGTGCTTCATAGGGATCATCTTGCACAAAACAATGTAGTATTGTTAAATGAACAGCAGCTTAATAATGCTCGTGTAGGCGTAAGTATCCAGGCAACAAGAGGCGACCATGCAATAATCAGAGCAGCCCGCAATGACAATATCTTAGCCTCTGTAGATCTAAGTACAATAAATTTTGATCAGGTGCATGAGGCTGATAGCACTGTACGGGTACAAGTGGATGTGGATGTGTTTATACATCAAAATCACGTAGCAAGGGCTATGCGCCCCAGTACAATAGAGTTGCTGTTGGATCGTCACGGGGATTTATCTTTACCTATAGAAGTTGATCCAATTGGAACCCCATTAGAAGGATTTGAAAAAAGACCGGCTCAGCTTGTTAATACAATGGTGCGTTTATCCGGAGCACAATCAATTTTGGATGAAGTAGCAGGTGTACGTGTGCGTGCGTATATAGATAACGCTTACCGGACGGTGGAAGAAGTAAAGCCTTTAGTGGTGTACAACAGAAACCGCGAGGATATAACAAGTTCTGTTAACCTAAGTTTTCAAACGGTTCATGTTAGAGTACCTATTTTGCCATACAATGATATACCTCTTGAGATAAACGCTACGGGCAATCCTATGCCCGGGTTTATGGTAACAGAGGTTAGTATTAATCCATCTGCGGTAGCTTTGGTTGGCCCTGAAGAAGATATATCCAATATATCAAATATTATGCTTGGGGATATAGATTTGACATTAGCCAACCAAAACATTCAGCAGTCATTTGAAATTCTTCCGGCTATAGCAGACACGGGGTTAACATTGCGAGAAGGGGCACCGGAAGAAGCTGTTGTTTCTGTAGTTGTTGAGAGGGTTATTGCCCGAAACTTTTCTTTGCCTTTAGAAAATGTAACAGTAAGTGGTTATGTAAGACCCTTTACTTTTGTATCTGCCGGCCCTCTCACTGTTTCGGTACGGGGGCGAGAATCAGTAATCGGATCTATGACCTTAAACCAAATAAGAGCCAACTTAGATTTAACAGGGCTTGGAGCGGGCACACATACGGTACAGCTAGGTATTAATGTTCCTCGCTTTGCGGCACTGGCTAATAACGTTACAGTTGAGGTTACAATAGAGGCAGAAACCATTGTCTTTGAACCGGTAGAACCGCCGGATTGGACAGCAGATCTGGAAGATGATAATGACGAAGATGAAGCGGAAATGGAATCAGAAACAGAACCCGAAGAAGAGACAGGTATAGATGCATCCGATATATCAGATATAGGGGGGGAAGCAGAAGGGGATTCTGCTGATACTCTTGATTATGATTATAATGAAGTAAATGACGAGGATGATGAATACGATGACGATGAATACGATGAAGATATTGCTGATGAGGATGAAGTAGGCGGCGGAGTAGAAAATGATGATCCTGAGATTGAGGAAAACATTGCCTATTCCTGATGAAGCTGTAATAATACTGCAACTTCTGCATGGATGTCATAAAACTGATCTTCTAACATACTATTTACTTTCTTGTTTAAAATTGCTTTAATTTCATATAGACCATCCGTGCATTTCTCCATTGCTTTAACAGAATTATTCCCCTCTTTACTATTGTTCTCATCTTTGCTAAGGCGATAATAGAAGGAATAATCGTCAGCTAGTCTTTTCGTTAATGGAAGTATATACTCGGTCAATTCATTCATATTTTCGGCTTTATTTGGATATTTTTCAATGATATGTATCATTTTTTCCAAAGGAGTAATAATTCCTTGGATAAGTTCATTAAAATTTGGGATATTGAATGTTTTGGAAGCAGAAGATACATTAAGAAAATTTATGCACTGCCGGATTTCTCCCATAACATCGCCGGACGATGATTTGGGAGTTTTATTTTTATGGTTATCATTATCGTTTTTCTTTTCATCCATATATTGCTTGGTATAATATATGGCAAGTGCTATCATTGCAATAAAAAATAAAATTGATCCAAATCCTATAAGTAATTTTAACATTGTTTGACCTCCTTAGAAACGTTTACACTTGTCGTTACAATGTTAATATACTACAGATCTAACTGTTTTTCAATTCCATGTAATACTAGGGTGTGTTTGCCTGTCTCCTTAATTGTAATAAAATTCTTGATTTTATCTGCCGGTAATTACTGTCTCAAAATTTATTACCGGAAATATTTTAAAAAAGATTGACAAAAATTTCTTATTATGATATTATGTGGCGGCGTCGGCGTTAATTTGCTACTATTTACATTATTCCAGCAATTATCGCAAAAAAATTTAGTGCATTTATGCAATCATTCCAAGAGGAGGACTATTTTTTTTATGAAAAAGAACAAAATCTTTGCTCGCGTTTCGGGTGTAGTGTTAGCTACATACATGTTGGCAGCTTTAGGTGGCTGTGCTGATAACACACCGGCACCTGTAGTAACACCACCGGCGGCCCCTACGCCGGCATCAACCCCGGCACCAACACCACCACCGGCTCAAGAAGAAGGCCCGGCATTATTTACTCCCGGTACTTTTACCGGTACCAGCGACAGTTACGGTGGGACTCTTACAGCATCTGTAACTTTTGAAGCAGGCCGCATAGCTGATATCTCAATTGATCATGCAGATACTGCCAGCTTTGCAAGACGTGCTATACCCACTATTCCGCAGATGATTTTGCACAGGCAGTCTACGCTGGACATAGATGCAATTGCATCTGCAACATTAACAACCGATGCCGTTATAAACGCAGTAAACGATGCTATTGAACAAGCGGGGGCAAATCCGGCAGATTTAACTCCATATATACCTACACAGCCTTTGCCGGGCGCAACATTTATAGCCGGCCAGCAAATAGTAGAAACTACTAGCTGGGAAGATTCACCTATGATCATGCAAGTAGTATTTTCTGAAAGTGAAATAATCAGAGTGCAAGTGCTTGAGCATGGCGACACAACAACCGGTGGCAATTGGGCCGGACGTTCTATTCCTATCATTCCTCACAGAGTAGAAGAAGTGCAATCTACAGTGGGGATAGATACTGTGTCCGGTGCTACAATAACATCCGGCAGTGTATTAGCATTAATAGACGAAGCTATTACATTAGCCGGTGCCAACCCTGCATCGCTTCAACCCAGAACACTTGTTGCCGGAAACTTTTGGCCTTATGGTGCAGGTGGCGGTCAACAAGCAAGATTTCATCCGGGAATTTATTATGCTACAGTGGATGGTTTTGCAGGCCCAATGACTATACAAGCAATATTTAGCCGTGGTGCCCTTGTTAGGGTTAGAGTGTACGAGCACGAAGAAACAGAAAGCTTTTTTGAAATGGTATTCCCTCCGGGGCAAGGTGTATACACTTTAGCTAACGTAGTAGAACAAGAACAATCTATACACGGTATTGATGTAACAGCAGGTGCAACTGCAACCCACAATGCATTCCTTGAAGCTGTTGCTGAAGCTGTAAGAATGGCCGGAGCGGATCCCGCAGATTTTTAAATTAAGTTTAAAATATCAAAGAGATAGTAGCTTAATCTATACGACAAATCCTAATTAAAAGCTACGGCAAGGGTTTTATTATAAACTGTATCCAAAAAAATGGATGCAGTTTATTTTCGTAAAGCAGCGAGTCGTTGGGCAAGCTTGCTGCGTGGTAGTTCGTTTCACATTTAGTATACATACAGTTTGTTGCTAGGCTTTCTGAGTTTTGTTAAAGCTTAAAGGAGAGTAGCAATTAATGAAAAATAGGTCAAAAGAAATATTATTTTTAACATCATTACTTGCAGTATCAACATTGGTTTTATGGGTGATTGTTTCAATAGTTGTAAACCTATTTACGAGTGAGTTCTTTAGTACACACACCTATACTCACAATGAAACTCGAAAACGAAATGAAATGCAATCCATAAGAACCAAGCAAAGTATATTAGATTTTTTTTATCAAAATGACTTAAACCAAGCCACCTATCCATATTATTTTGGCGGCATGTACATCGATAATAATGGAAACTTAGTTCTTCTTATTGCTGAACCTTCTATTTTTGATGTAGATGAAAATTTCCTTTTATTTGCTGAAAAAGAAGGAGTATCAACAAGGCATGTAAAATTTTCTTATAACGAATTAAAAGCACAATCTGATGTTTTACGCAGACTTTCAAATGTAGAGCCAAGCCGGAGTATTATCAATGAAATAGTAAATACGTGGTATATAGATATTATCAATAATCGCGTAGCAGTAGAATTAACTAATCTTAATCAAAGGCAAATTACTCGCTTTAAAAATAATGTGATTGATTCTCCTATGATTACATTTAGAGAGTCAAGCGGTACTTTTCGGAATCTATCTTTAAATTTCTTAGCGGCAATTATCAGAGCAAATTAATTTCGTAGTTATTCACTCCTTTCAAATACTTATCATAAGGTATAAGAAGCTGTGTTTATAGCTTCTATAAGGAGGTTGATTATGACAATCCAATCCTTTGATTTGGATCCGGCACGTATTCCTTTAAAACATCCTTTTACTACTGCCATCCGTACTGTAACTGCTGTAGAATCGGTACAGATTACTTTAACAAGTTCAGATGGGGTTTTAGGTTATGGTGAGGCACCGGCTACCGCTGCCATCACCGGAGAAACCATCCCTTCTATAAAAGAAGCCGTAGAAGGTTACATATGCCCTGCTATTATGGGGCAAGCAGTGGAGTTTGATTGTGGGCAAATTATTCAAAAGGCCATTTATGGAAATACATCAGCTAAAGCTGCGGTAGAAATGGCTTGGCAAGATTTACGCGCAAAAAAGATGAATATTCCCTTGTATCAGCTTTTGGGAAAGCATCAAAAAAAACTATCCAATGATATAACTATCAGCGCGGGTGATTTGGATGTAATGACCAAACATGCCATTGCTGCTATTGCTGATGGGTTTTCTGTTTTAAAGCTTAAAGTGGGTGTTTTTCCGGCAACAGATGCCCAAACAATCATTAGATTTTGGTATAATTTGAAAGAATCAGCCCATCCAAAATCTGAGATTAAACTGCGGATAGATGCAAACCAAGGATGGAGCACACGCCAGGCCATAAGCATTATTAGAACCTGGGAAGATAACAACATCCCTATAGATTTAATTGAGCAACCAACACCCGCTTGGGATCTGGATGGTTTAGCCAAAGTGCAGTCTCATACTCATTTTCCTATAGCCGCAGATGAATCCGTTTTTTCTCCCATTGAGGCATTAAGATGTATTCAAAGTCGAGCAGCATCAGTAATAAATATCAAGCTTATGAAAACGGGTGGGATAAGCTCAGCCTTAGATATCTGTACTTTATGCAGAATTTATGGTGTGGAATGCATGATAGGATGTATGATGGAAGGTCAAATTGGGGCAGCAGCGGCGGCACATTTAGCGACATCTCAGTCTATTGTAACCAGGATTGACATAGATAGCCCATTATTATGTACCCCCGGCTTTTATACAGAAGGCCCAACGTTTTGCGGCTCTGATATTTTGATGTCAAATTGCCCCGGAATAGGCACAATGCCTAAGAAATTGTATTCAGAAAGGAGTGCAGATGTTAATGCAAGCACCCAACAAGCTGAAAAAAGGTGATAATGTAGCTTTGTTAGCACCGGCCGGCCCATGTGATGCATTTCGTACCAAAGGCAGTATAGAAATTTTGGAAAGCCGGGGGCTTCAAGCTCATGTGATGAAAAGTTGTTACAGTCACAATGGATACTTGGCCGGAGAGGACAAAGTTAGAGCAAACGATATAATGGAAGCTTTCGTTAATCCTGATATCAAGGGGATTTTTGCATTTAGAGGCGGATACGGCTCGCAACGATTGCTTCCGTTGTTGGACTATGATGTTATAAGCAAGCATCCAAAGATATTTGCAGGTTATAGCGATATCACTGCTTTGCACATAGTTTTGAATCAACGTTGCGGCTTAATAACCTACCATTCACCTATGCCCGGCATTGAATTTTGTAAGCCGGACTTAGATGCTTATACCGTAAATTCATTTTTGGGGCATATTATCGAAGGGTTTTCTCCTCCGGAGTTAACATATGAGTCGCTAAGTTATGGCAACGCTACAGGAATGCTTACAGGAGGAAATCTTAGCCTTGTGTCCTCCTCTTTAGGAACCCCATATGAAATAGATACCAAAGAGAAAATTTTGTTTTTGGAGGAAATCCAAGAAGAACCATATCGAATAGATAGGATGCTGTTGCAACTTAAACATTCCGGAAAGTTAGATGATTGCCAAGCTATTATATTGGGTAGTTTTTCACCTGAAACAATAACATCGTTGCATCAAGCGATAGATGAAATTTTACTTCCGCTAGGAAAGCCCTTGGGAGTAAATCTTCCATGTGGGCACTGTATTCCTAATGCTACTTTACCTTTAGGCAAAATTACTTGTATGGCTGATGGACAGGTTTATTAACAAAACCAATCAATTTATATCGATTATTTTCTAAGATTTTTGGTCATTGTATCATTATTTTTAGGCGATTAATCTTATCAAAAAAACATATTAGTAACAATGAGGAAATTTTTGCATTTATTATCAATTTTACTTTATAAGCGCAACAAAACAAAGCACTAAAAGGCATATTTTTTTTAGCACAAAAACCAAAATATATGGAAAAAAACACTTGAAAAATCCTGTAGAAGATGGTAGGATATAGTCGAAGTAGCTGATTAACTGATTTTTGAAGGGAAATTTAAAAAAGTATCA
>Ga0123355_10017507_pt1 | contig 11330 bp, 8 predicted proteins | sample TergutEmb28metaG_3_FD_89872 | JGI IMG/M metagenome (GOLD analysis project Ga0123355, IMG submission 89872) | Embiratermes neotenicus P1 segment gut microbial communities from Petit-Saut dam, French Guiana - Emb289 P1 | ecosystem: Host-associated > Arthropoda: Insects > Digestive system > Gut ...
ACAGACGCTTTTGCTACAATAACTGAAGACATGTTGGAGAACACGTGGAGAGAAATTGATTATCGATTAGACGTTCTCCGTGCAACAAAAGGAGCACATGTTGAAGTGTACTGACGTGTTGTAAAAAACTTCTTGAGTTACATTTTGACAAAAAAAAAATATGTTTGTATTCCACGTACATTAGTTATCTTGTAATAAATGTTTGTAATCAGGCAAAGACTTTATGCTCACCCTGTAGAATTATTCGATATCGATAAGTCGCAAACTTAACTTCGGTACTTATTTGCTTTTCCATTTTCAGTTGTTCGAAGAGGCTAAAGGGACATCCTCAAGTACTTTAAATAAAATGCAGACAACAAAGTGTTACCAATTTCTTTCCACATCGACATTTCTGCACCAGAGACAAAATACATAATTTCGTTCTGAATGAGTTCTCATGAAATATGATTGTGTTGATTCCTTTTACCGATTTATTTAATTGTTTATTTATTTACTTCTACTTCATTTAAGAAATCTGTCAGGAATTCATATCGCGCAACGTCAAGTGATGGGATGACAACCAATCATGACCTATGGATTAGTGCCCTTCTTCCTTTGAATAACGCAACAGCCCCCAGTGGGGCAGGGCCTCCTCATTATCAAGGCTTCACGATCACACTCCAACACACCACATTCGGTAAGACACCTGTGCACGACTGATCAGCTTCAAACAGGGGCCTCTACCTGACAACACACAACACTCGCAAGATATAGACATCCATGACCTCTACGGGATTCTATACCTCATTCTCAGCAAAGGATCGGCCGCAGACACACGCCTCAGACGGCGCGACCACTGCTATCGACATTAGTCAGTCAGTTAGTTAGTTAGTTGGTTCGTACCATGTGTTACAGGTTTCTCAGATTCATTCTCGAGAAGGAGGTGGAATGAAAAACCTCCGGTTCGGGAAAAGTCTGCATGCTGGTCTACAAATATAAATACGTCTCTGTACTTAAAGCGCCACACTAAAAAGGCGTATGGTGGAAAAGATGTAAAGCTCCACACATTCTTAAACTTGAGACTAGATTGAGGTGAGTGGTCATCTTCGTGCCTCGAGGAAAGAGTTTCCCTTGTCCGTAGAAAAGGAGAGTGCGTAGACCCAGAGCCGATCTGGAAGCTCTGGAGAATAGCGAAATACAATTCTACTGCCTGCACCCGAACCACAGCCGTTCAGTCATCCATCTCATGCCCTAGTCACTGTATCGATTTCACGTAATGGAGTGGACTATTATTAGTGATATGTTTACTACTCAAAAATCCATTCTCATTAAAAAACCAAGCCGTGAATTTATTACGAAGTATAGTGTTTCTTCACGCGCTTAGTTTGTGATGCAGTAAACTTCAGTTCATTACAGCAAGCCCACAAGTTACCGGGCATATCGAATTTCTGAACACATATAGCGGTTGGCAACTTAAGGCACTGACCTAACACACGGTGTCTGTCGTGAAAGGGTTAAGTTCACACGGCGTTGTTGATGACGTTCCCAACATTATAAAATGTTACGCCGTGTATATTGGTTTCCGTACACCAAACTAAGTGTCGTAATGTCCGAGAACATTAGAATGTTCACATTGCATCTTATTTTCTTACTGTCATACGGCTAGTGGAATCTGCTGGTCTCTCTCAGCGCTACGTTGGAAGCATAAGAACTTCATTGGTTTCATAAGCATTCAGTTACTCTTAGTTTATATGTTCTGCTGGTCTCAGTAAGTGTCTGTTAGTCTCAATGGGCCTTCTTTTCTCTCACCGAGCGTTTTCTTAGCCTGTCTAAGTGTTCTGTTGGTCTCATAAGTAGCCTATACCTACTACTGTTTTCGCTAAGTGTTCTCTTTTTTTATTTGGCGCAAGAGCCCCCATTGGGCCAAGACCTCCTCATTCCCGAGTTTTCTAGACCACACACCACAGTCGGTAGGAAACCCCTGGATGAGTGATTAGATCGTCGCAGAGACCTCTACCTGACAGCACACAACACTCGCAACTGACATCCATGTCCCCGATGAGATTCGAACCCACAATCTCAGCAGGCGAGCGGCCACATACCTACGCCTTAGACCGCGCAGCCACTGGGACCGGCTAAATGTCCTCTTAGGGTCACTAAATGTTCTGTTGGTCTCAATAAGTGCTCCGTTGATCTCACTAAGAATTCTGTTTAATAATTTCAGTTTTATGGAACGTGGCTCCCTGTCTACTGGTAGTTGCTAGGTTTGGAGAAGATCACACTTCTTTTATTGCTTAGAAACTAAATGGAAGTTGCAAATTTATCGAACCGCCAGTTACTCTATATTTACAGACAGGACATCATATCCCGAAAAATTTGAATTTTTATGAACGTTGCCTTTAGGGACACAAGTTTCGTGTTCTTTTTTTAAGCTTGTTGGGATTTCTAGGTCATATTATCATCAAGTTGTTCGACAGTTTTTTTTTAAGTCTTTGCAGTTGTAAAAAGATAAATCGGTCCCATTACAGGCCCGAGGTATCCAGAGGTTTCCAAGAAGTTAAGATTCCCAGATTATGTGACAATGGCCCAGAATGGTGGTAAGGTTGTCAGCCCTACGCACCGGCTGTTTTTACCCCCAGGAAATAGTACTGGTACTCATTTCTGTTAGAAGCTTAGTCGACCCCAGGGCCATAGTGCTATCGGAAGGGTTATGTCAATGAAAAATTCCATTGACGTCATCTGGAATCGAACCAGTGAACTTCTGATTTGTAGCGCAGCTCCTTCACCACTGTGCTAGCTAGGTTCCGCCTTTGCAGTTGTGTCGGACCCAATATGCACGGTTCAAGGCCCTCATGTTTCAGTTGGAATTAAACAGATCATTTTTAATTAAGTTTTTTTTTTAACAAATACGAGATCTGATGTTCTCACAACATGTTAATGAGCATGAAAGTATTCTGGGATATAATGTCTTGTCAACTGGCACATTGTAGCGGCTTCGTCTACAGTGTCAAACTGCGTGTTAAGAGCAGTAGCAGTTGATGTTTCGTAACACCGCGGAGGACTCAAATCTGCATAAAATGAAAACACGTAATTTGGCCTTGGAATGTTTATTGTGTTATTTAGTTAATATTTTATTTGTGTGCAGGCAGTTTGGACGCTACGGTCATTTTCACGAACTTGCATTCAGTGTTATCTTTGAAATTTTCAGTGAAATGGTAATATATTGATTATATTCACATATGACTGGTGCTGAACTCTTGAGCTTAATATCTTTAATTATAACGTATAAAACGAACTTAATATTCATAAGCCTGAACGTGTAACACAGAAGTGCCTAATCAGTGCCTACATTGTACCTGAGAATGCCGTTGGAAGTCACCAAGTTCAATGGGTTGGCAGATCCATAATTTTTAAATTTTAATCCACTTCCGCTAAAATGAATTGATAAATTCGTAAATAGAACAATCGAAGTCACGTATTCCTGTTCCCAGACTGCTCGCCGTAGAATAGGCTGTGAATGTCCAGAGGGAGAGGAGCGATATAGCTTGTACTGTTTATTTAACCTCTGCGATAGATGGGGTTGGATGGTCAACGCCACACCCCGGCTGCTTTACTTCCGGGAATGACCGGTACCCATTGTACAGGAGGCTGGTTTGGCTTCTGGGCCGGTTTATGCGGGTGCGGAAAATCTCACCCCACCGGATCCTCCAGCGCGTAGCGAGTCGTTATACAGACTACGCTTTCACGGCCTACGAAAGATAACATTGTCTAACATAAGTTTCGGATCACTTGCTCAGACTTCCCCTGTTCACTTGTCTCGCTGTGTTACACATTCTTTCAAAATCGTTTATCCTGTCTATATTTTACGACAGGGATGACGACCGTATGGCAGGCGTGCCCAAAGTGGCACGCTAAAAGATTTCCTTGGCACGCTGCATTCACTGGTGTTCAAATATTTTTATTTCTTCTGCCCACTCAGCGTCTCTATATTGTGAAGAACATGTGTATACACACATATATCTGGCTGCGTAGAGATTATGTATGAATTACCGTTGCTACCAAATAACACTGCGAGTGAACCTTTTTTTTTTACACAAATCGGGAGCGGTGCGAAGTGTTGACTGGATGTTTATGACTGGGGTACCAGCCTTTCGCTGACTGGGTGAATACGTGACATTGGACAAAACGTTTTACAAGCTTCTTTTTAAACAGGAATTATTAGTAGCCCCATTTATTCCAAAATTTTCATCCTTATCACATTCTTCGAGGAGGCCTGTATTAGAAATATGATAATTATACTACGCTTTAATTATACGTATTATTATAAATTGTATTAATGTTAATAATGCAGTAATTAGTAATAATTATGGAAGACTCCAAGACCTTATTTTGCTCTTCAAAATTCTCATGGGCACGCGGAAAGATTTCTTCGAAATTTGTAGGAAATTTGGGAACTTGCCCTCAAAAAAGTTGGACAGCCCTGTTTTATGACTTTTGTTACGATAGGAAGAGAAGTCTGTCTCTCAGAACTGAAGCATATACAGTTTCTGAGACATAACACCTGTTCAGATATTCAGATATTACTCATTCGCTGCTCCTCAGATGTTTTGCACATGCAGTTTCTCGCGTATCACACACACACATGCAATTTCTCTGCCTTCATACATTTTCAGATCCGCGCAGGTGGACTGTCTCAGATACCACGTATATTCCGTTTTTCAAATATAACAGCCGTACACATTGCCTCAAATTTTATGTCCAAGCAGGTTATCGGCAATCACACGTGTTCCCTTTCTCAGATACCGCGCATGTGCGGCTTCTGATATATATCGCACATGTTTGTTTTGTAACATATCTCGTATGAAGAGTCCTCAGCTCTCACACATGTTCAATTTCCAGGTGTCACGCGTGTATGCAGTTTGCTGTGTCTATACATTTTAATACCCAGTTTCATGGGAACGTGAAATGGTGTAGAATGAAAGCGCTTCAGGTTCTGGGTCTAGGTCCTAATGAAACTGTGTTGTCAGTATCACAACCTGGCCCTTTTACTTCCGGGGAACTAAAGTCTGTACGAACTCGGCTAGCGAAAGGGTTGGTCTTAGAGACTTCCTGAACGAGATTAAAAGAAAAAATTTTCTCCCTCTTTAAAGAAAGGCAGATGAATAACCGTCAAATACACAACGTTAAGAAATAATACGTGTAAATTAACCAGCTACATCTTTCGATCCTCTAGGGGGTCATCTTCAGGCTTATATTTGAAACACATTAGGAAGCATACAGATCATGTGGGGAAGGGAGATCGCGCTTCTTACAGGCTTTTGTTACAAGTCTGTTCTTTACATATAACTGATTTCAAGTTTATAATTGAATATTATAATTACAACATTTAAATTAAAATTAAATCGATGACAGCAGTTATTAAAATGTTCTTCGTTTGTATTTGTAATTAGTCAGAGCAGGTAATAGGACTGGATTGATCTGGCTCGGAATAGGGAAGTTTGGAGGGTTACTGTGAATGAGGTAACGAACCTTCGGGTTTTACAAAAAGCGGAGAATTTCCTGACTAGCTGAGAACCTGCTAGCTTCTCAAGAAGGAATCTACTCCAAGAATTCAGTTAGTTCAGAGCAGGTAATACTGCTCATGCTGTAGGTCCTTAGCACCGTCTAGCAGTTGGCTTTGTATCTAAAGTTTTGGAAGAACTTCGAAGAATTCGAATCGGAAGTGAAAGGCAAGGAATTTTCACGAAGCATTGACAGCACGTTCCACTGCCAAAAGGCGCAAACACTCAAAAGCAGTTTCACTGTAACACTGAATCACCGCAAAATTCAAGATGAATTACTGAAAAACCTTCTTTTTTTTTGGCTGAAGTTGAAGTTATGCTCCTGAATAGTGGACTTCAGATTTAGATAAAGATTTTTTTTTTTATAAATTCAAGAATTATTGTCCTTGCAAGCTCAAGCGTCGAGTTAATGCAACTAGTTTTACAGGCCTGTTATACACAGCACGGTCCTGTGTATTAAATGATAGTTTTTAGTCAGTTACAATGTGTATACATAGTTGGCAGAAATCCGTAACAGCAGTAGTAAAATAATCTTGTTTACTGTGTGCAAAGCATTGTCACGTGATGCGATAAAGTAATATATCAAACTTGTTGTCACTGAAATGAAAAACAACTTCTGTTTACTCTTTTTGTAAGGCGTGTAAAACCTTTTTTTACCTAAAATTAATTTTAAAAAAGTCAGTAATCTGTGAAAAATATAACATTAACGAAATTATATTTTATTTTTTGTAATGCATTTCTTAAAACCTTCGCCAAATCAGAACAACATTTTAAAATTCAGTAGGAAATCGCGTTTCTCTTCAGAGTCTCAAATGATTTTTATTGCAGCTTGTCAGAAACAGCCTTATATGTAGAATTTGGTTGTATTGTATATCTTTGCATGATTATGGACAAACATTTTGATCTCCGCCTGGGGTACAAGTTTAGGTGCGTCATTTCACGCAGTTAAGTCTCGATTTAAACCTAAAGCTGTTTACTATTTGTATTGTATCCATCTTCAAGCCACCTGTGTATTTTTTCTGGGCTGTACAAACTTCAAGAGCAGTGAGGGATGCATCATGGGACGAACGACGTAGAAAAGCTGTGTGGGTTAAACTGCATATATTTAGTCACTCTTGGGATAGCTCAGTCTCTGTCGCGACTAGGCTATTGCCTGAACGATCGAGGAGTATATTTCGACACTTGGCAGGAGACGATTTTTCCGTTTCCCGAAGCGCCCAGACCGGCTCGCAGACCAATCCAAACTTCTTTTAAAGGGACGCTGGAATCCTTTTCTTCAAAATTAAAGCGACCGAGGCGTGAGGCTGGAGATTCATCTCCGACCACTTTTGAGTTGAAGACTGTGTGGAGCTATACCTCTATTCCCACGATGTAACTTCATAGCTTGCAAAGAGAAAATTCTACATCTCTCTTCATTCTATCTAAGTATTTAGATTTCAGTTTCTTTTGTCTGTTTTTGCTTTCATTCAACTCGCCTCAAATTTTACCTTGTTTGAACAATGTTGAGTTGTTTTGAAGTGACAACTGAGAGGTAAAATGTATTTCATCACCAAACAGATCACGTGACAAACGTAATTCTTTGAAAAAATTATAAACTGGATTAATTGCACTGTTAGACTGATGCATTACGGAAAAGTTTGCCTTTCAAAACTGCGGGGAAGACGGTCCTGCTGCGCGATAAACTGTTCATTACTGAATGATGAAATTAATGAGTTGGAGGTGAGAGCAGCAGTGTTTATATGGGCGATGTTTATTTGCTAGAAGAAATAATGGAATAACAGAGCCAGGTGTGTAAACAGCTTTTAATGAAGGGCTGTACAGTTTTACTTTCTGAGTAATTTTTAAGCAAACTGCATACATAAAATTACAACATTGGATTTTCTAATAAGTGGCTCATGATATTTCTATCTTCGTAAGCTTATTTATTTGTATATTTATTTATAACCATTCTTTCTCCCCATATATATATATATCTTCTGTGCTTGTTGGTCTCTCCATTAACTCTGCATTCAAGAGTCCCTCCATTTCCCTGCTGACATTTTTCTTCTTTTTTCTCGCTTTCATATTTTGTCCTTTCATTTTTTATTCGTTTACACTTTCTCCTTTCATATATCACTCCTTTACTTTCTTGATATTTTCCTTGTTTAACCTTTTCTCCTTCCTTTCACTTTCTTCTCTTCTTTCACCTTGTTGGTTTTCTGTTTTTACCTGGTTTCTTTAATCCCTTCTCTCTTAAAGTATTGATGTCGTTTTTAATAACGGAAAGGTATATGCTAGACTTGTCTATAAATACAGAGTAGATATGTGCTGTAATGCGAATTTTGTTTTTTAATTAGTCTTGCTTTGTCTAGTCTAGTCTAAATCAACTTTTATAAATGTTTAAAATGTTTTAACTATAAACTTCTTTTTGTTGGCTTGCGCTTGATACAGAAAGATTGTTCACCCTAACATTGGAATTAAAATTCGAATCTGAGTAGTACTTTTGTGTCTCTAGAATTTTCTGACACTTTCAGAAGTGTCTTGGCGCACATACAATTAAGTGATACATAAATCTCAAAAGAGACAACCAAAATGGCAGAGGGAAAGGTAACTGCTATAGAGAAGAGCGAATATTGTGCTGTTAATTGCTGAAGTTGCTTGTTTGTAATATCCGAGATGGAGTCTCAGTGGCAGCGAATGCGGATTAATGAATATTCTGTCAATTAGTCCCTCCCGTATTTATCATCCCATTTCGTTACAACTTGATGTTACACAACCAGTGTTGTACAGTGTTTCTGTATCGACAAGTAACATCATAACCAGTTCACAACTGATATGTTCAGAGTCACCATTCCAGCAATAGTTGAGCGTTATGTAACAAATGTATTTGATTTGTAAAGAGGACCATCAAACACAACTTCCTGTAAGATCGCTCACTTAATCCCACGTGTTCAATTAAAACTCCTTGATAGCTTAAGTGGATGTTTTTATAATGAACATTTGGGTAGAGTAGAAAATTTTGTAATTTTATAATTGTCTAACTTTGAAAATGGGACATTGTGTAAAACTAGGAAATGACACACTTTGTTAGAAGCTGAGTTTAGCGATTACCACATTGTAAACTGACCAAGCTGTAGGGTGGTATGTCAACATGTAAAGAATGTTTGACATGAGCACTCTATCTACACAGAGTTCTAAAGACTCTTGCAGTATAAGATGTATGAAACTAGGCTAAGTGATGTAAGGTTGTGTCAACACACTGAGGAATGCATGACACAAGCAAATCGCCTTTATATATTCTCACGAATATTTGGCTAGTTAACTTACTTTTCGGCGTATGTGCTTGTGTCAGACATTCTTTACATGTTGACATACCACCCTATAGCTTGGTCAGTTTACACTGCGGTAATCGCTAAACTCAACTTCTAACAGAGTGTGTCATTTCCTAGTTTTACACAATGTCCCATTTTTCAAAGTTACACAATATAAAATTACAAAATTTTCTAGGCTACCGAAATGTGCATTACATTTTCACGTTATTTAGTAAAAATCAGAATATTTCAAAGATTTATGACAATTGTCATTAATTTTCCCATTTGTATTGTTCATCTTGATATTATCAAAATTTTAATTATTCACCAGCTCATGCACTAGTGAGTTGTCTTAAAAGCAATGTTAAAATTTATATTAAAACAACTCCGACATATTTCGGTGTAACTGTAACACCGAAACATGTCGGAGCTGTTTTAATATAAATTTTAATGTAAACTTTAATATTGTTTTTTTTAAGACAACTCACTAGTGCATCAGTTGGTGAATAAATAAAACTTTGATAACAATTGTCGTGTTAAGGAAAGAATTATACCAGCAGCTCAGTACGGTCATTTTATTTAAAGGCTCTATTTTAGTATGTTTTAAATTCTCTGGACATAAAATTTCAATAGTGCCTAAACCAGTAACTTTATTTTATTTTCTTTATGCAATTGCCTCTGGTGGGCCTGGACCTCCTTATTTTCGAGGCTTTACGATCACATTCAAACACTCCACACTCGGTGGGAATTCTCAGAACGAGTGATTAGTCCGATGCAGAGACCTCTACATGACAACACACAACACTCACGACATTCATACCCCCGCCTGGTTTCGAACTCAACCCCAGCAAACGAGCGTCCGCAGACCCATGAACGTTTTTCTCAAACATTATTAACCCATCGAGTGCGCTGGGGATTAAATTCTCAATACTGCTCACGACGAATGGATTTTATTTAATTCATAGTGCTCTAGAAAGAATTCACAACAATACGGTGCACTAAGGCGGGAATTATGTGAAGAATTGGAAGTCCATACAGTGCACCGAGTCCGTCATTCATTTTAATTCGCCTAATTTTATGGAAACCGAAAGTTCATTACCGCATTCACAAGTGCCCGCCATCTGTCCCTCTCCTGAACCAGAACAATCCAGTCCATGCTCCCACGCCGTCTTCCTGAAGACTAGTTCGACTGTTGCTGTTGTTTACGTCACCAGTTCCTCAGCATAGAGGGACCAATTAAAATAGCCTTGAATCTGCACAACATTCTTTTTCACATAATACGTTTTATATAAAATTAGAGGCACTGAATATAGTGATTCGAACAGCTTACATATAGTGGATCAGTTTGTCTTTACAACACCCTAACATTTTACTACTAGACTTGTCGAAATAACAGCGTTTTCTTGTTTCTGTCAGGAACTGTTTGCATTTCTAAGAAAAGGGAGCAACCGAGACACCAGAAGAAGAATCAATCTAAAACAACTAAGAAAACCAAACAGAATCAGAAGAAAAGTGAAGAAAAACAGGGGAATAAAGAAGACAATATGGCTGCGGGAGGCGACATTACTCTTAGAGACGTCAGCCACCCTTCACTGAACGAGGCTCTGAAGGCGCACAACTCCGTCACTTTCAAGCTCGTGCGAACCGGTGAGTATGGCGAACATTTTGTACTTTATTTCTGCACCACACAGCATGAAGAGGCGACAGACTTGTCTTAGAAAGGGACTTGCATCAAAGGAAGTCTGTTTGCATAAAATTGCTCTGTTCCTGAAACTATTGCGAAAAATCGTGTCAAATTAACTCCAATCAAACGAAACTGTTTAACTTGGGTAGAAAAATAACGTAACTAGTCTGCGATGAATATTAGTTTCTGTTCCGTACTCACCTTACATGGATTCATCAGAGAAAAGTGTTCCCATAAAAGGTAGGAAATAATTAATGCCAATCGTATATCAAGTATGTTCGGAATATTTGAACGGGCTGCTTTGTATCTTAAAGGAGAAGCGGGAAATACAAACCTGAGAAATAGAACAATTCTGTAACTTGTTCATAATTTATATGTGTGTGTGTGTGTGTGTGTGTGTGTGTGTATGGATGGATGGATGGCTGGCTGGCTGGATGGATGGATGGATGGATGATAATCTCTAGCTTATGCGATATACAAAGTCGAATTAAACATATTTAAAACATTTTCACCGAACCATAGGTTAGCTAATTTAGTTTACAATTTCAATTTTTAACTTTTTTTTACTTTTGAAGTAGGTCATTTAAACATATCCGTATTAACTTTTGTGAGGATAAATTTAACCTTTGCATTAAAATAATTCAGGCTTTAAACCCCAGAAAATGTGCTGCCGTTCTACTGCAATGATTCGGCACATTCAAATGGCCGATAATTATTGTCGAAAGGTTCGTGGATAAAGCATTTGGTCACCCGCATGTGGGGCGGGTCAGGCTTTCGTGTTGCGGCTCTTTACTGAAAAAAAATTCGGTTAAGTGA
>Ga0123355_10017508_pt1:5000-11329 | contig 11329 bp, 6 predicted proteins | sample TergutEmb28metaG_3_FD_89872 | JGI IMG/M metagenome (GOLD analysis project Ga0123355, IMG submission 89872) | Embiratermes neotenicus P1 segment gut microbial communities from Petit-Saut dam, French Guiana - Emb289 P1 | ecosystem: Host-associated > Arthropoda: Insects > Digestive...
AACGGGAAAACTTTACCTTTTTTTTTTACTTTCACTGGGAAAGTCTGGGTACTGGGAGTGAAGCAGTTGGGGCATGAAGCTGACAGCTGTGTCCTATAAAGTGCTAAGGTTGAGAATGAGTGTAGCTGCTCTTCTATTCCTCCATTTGCCATCATGGCATTTACTGTAGAGTTCTGTGACCTGCTAGTGTTCTGAATGACATTTATTTAAATGTGAAAAAACATTAATTTAATGTGAATGTTCCATTAACCTTCATTTGAAATTGAAATATCCACAGAGACCGAACATGTGATGTGGTTAATGTGAATCTTGGATGTTATAATCTGACCATAGGTTTCATTTCATATAGTGTGATATGTGTGTTTTTTAGAGCACATGACAATAAGGTTATGCATGTTTAAGTCATTGACGTATACAGATGTTGATAAAATCCATACTGCCTTTAGTACCATCTATTACATTGTAGCTTATTAGACAGCTGGTACTGTAGCACTGTAAATTGTTTTTAGTTTGCTGAGAGGCACTGCATGGCACATGTTTGGTGTGAAAAAAAACACACCCTGCATCCAATCTTCTTGATCTCGCATATGTCTATGGGCATTACATTTGTAGCACTGGTCAGTTCTGTTTATTTTGCCCGCATCTCCTGATTGCACAAGTTCGGCCTTACTGTTATGGATATAATTTATTATCATGTTTTCTCCTTAGTTTGAACAATCCAATTAATTTTATTTTTGTAATATTTCAGTTTCAAGTTCATTTCAGCAAAAACTCTTTGCATTAAAAAGAATTCCATAATTATATGTGTTAAATTACATTTCCTCCTTTATTCACAAGGTGGGTTATCTGATAAAAAGCACATGACTATGCTAAACTTAAGATTTAAAATTTTAATTCTCAATAAATATGGACATATAAATTTATTAATATGTTGTTCAAAGAAATTTTAAAATGTCATATTTTGAGAACTTTAATATTAAGGTAACGAATGAAATTGTTCTGGGAAAGTTTCTGACCATTTTAAATGAGTTCAGCCTGCAGTATGTGGGAGCACATTTCCCATCTATATGCGGTACAGAACTTATGACTTTTTACGCTGTGCCTAGTCCATATTAGTGCTCCCTTTTGAAGGTGCATTCGCAAAATTCTGAAAAGTGACTATTAGCTTCATTATGTCTGTCCATCTGTCTGTCTTTTCGTCTGTCCGTCCATCCATCCATCTGCATGGAACAACTTGACTCCCACTGGACAGATTTTCATCATGAAGTTTTATATTTGAGTATTTTTCAAAAATGTCAAGAAAATTCAATTTTCATTAAAGTCTCTTAGGAATAAGTGGTACCATGCATGAAGACCAGTATACATTTATGATCATATCTCGTTCATTGCTTCTTAAAAATGTTTTAGACAAAGGTATAGAGAACATCACAACATGAATTTTATATTCAAAAACTTTTTTTTTTAATTGTCCCGTTTATGAGATAATGGAAAAAATCTTGTAGTGCTGGGCAGGCCACAGATGACTCTATGGCACATGGCATTGCATGCTAAATACCTAAGGCTACAAACAAACACCCAGTATTTAATACTTACTCCTTTTCCACTCGAACAATGGTTGCATGAATCCACCTCAAAATTATGTCATACATACATTGCCTGTCTTTTTGATTTTGCAGTTGCAAAATGAGAGGTTAATTGTCGCAAACTGAGTTAGGCTGCTCTCACACAGGCCACTATGTGTATGAACCATAGTGGACCAGCCACAGACACACAAATGTCATTGCAGGATGTCTGCAGCTGTGATGTCACAGGCCAGGGCACAATCTCTTTCCACATCAAACACACTTATTTTCTGTGCATTGGACACTGTTGTGGCTTGCATTAACACTTTCATAATGTTGTGCAGTGGCCCAGCCACAAGGAAGTGCCCCAGCTGCTGGTGGGGAGAACCATTGATTGGCCACAGTGTCAGTCACGCAGCCACTTAGTGTCTCTCCTGAAGACCCAATGGCCTGGCAGTCACCAACAACTGTATGTCCGGCCATAGAGTGGCCTGTGTGAGAGCAGAAACTCACTGAATACAATACACCACAGTGCATGTAGAAATGAGGCTCATTATATAATTAGGTACCACCTGGGTAAGGTAAAAGGCTTTATAGTTTTTAGTGACATGCAGTATGGTATGGCAATATGATATAGGTAAGTAGGGTCATTATTCATTAGGATCATTTTGCTGTGTTTGTAAAAAAACTGCAATGGTAGGACCAAAACATGTCATGTGCATTACTGCAGACACTGATACTATTATTGCTCATTGAATTTTTGGCACTGTTAACTCCAAAAATCAAAAGCAGATAATATGACTATTAAGAACCAGTATCTTATCCAGACATGGTAACAGTATATTAATGATTAGCACAGAGCCTCTTATCCAGAAGCACCATGCTTCTCAATGAAAATAATATTGGTTCTTATTCATATGTGTTTTCCACAGACAGGCAGTTATTTTTAGTCAATAAGCTTTGTGTTGAAGAGTCGCACATAACATCTCATTGTTGAATCATCACTTACATACATTATGGCACAGATTTCAGAATACTGAAGTCAGTCACAACATGTAATGAAAATTTCAAAATTATATGAACAGTAACATTTAAAGAAGTTTTACTCAGTTGATTTTGATATTCAGATGATCACATTAAAATGCATGCCAACTAATTGGTTTTTCAAGACAATTTTATTCCAGAAACATTTAAAATTGCTTGTATAATTTATTTTTGTATTTATTTTTAAAAATGATTTGGGTGCACAATATGTCACTTTAAATATGATAACAAGCATTGCTTCTCTAGCCACCAATCCAAAGCTTGATTCACTCTATGTCGTTGCAGGAAACGCAAATTCTACCTGTGAAAATTCCACCTAGCACGTTGTGAGCGTAGCCATGAGGTAATTCAGTCACTAACAATTACGCTCGCTCTGTCACTCATTTTGTTTATTTTGGGTTTTTGTTTTCTACTCTGTACATGTTGTCCGCATGCTGTCATGAAATATACGCACAACAAACGTATATATATCACACAACTCAAATATCTCGTTGCATACTTGAAAAGGACTCTTTTCCCAATATACTTGGCATATTCATCTATAAATTTATGTGTATTTGTTAATATTTGCACCAGTTGGTCTGCGTATTAATTATGTTATAAATTTGCACGAAATATGACCAAAAAATATGTTTTAAAATCCTTACAAAGTTTAACTTAAAGTAGCAACATAATTTTTAAAAGTTAATCTTTGAAATATTAATGTCCTAATTAACAGACTCCCAAAATGACTGAAATTAATTTTACATTTCCACAATTTATAACATTTATAATACTACACAAATATAGTGCCCTGTTAGAAGTGCTTTTGATTCCTTGTTGATTTTAATTTCGGTTTATCAGAAGTCATATAACCTCTGCCAGAATTTCACATTGCCAATTTTTATGTGTATCTGCATTCCATATTCATTTTTGCAGTTGTGCATTTTTCTTATTTTTTGTGAAAATTTTAGTTTGCTTTGACCAGTAAGAAATTTATACTGTTATTCTAATACCCTTATCTTAGAAATTACATTTTTATTAAATGAAGAAGAAAGTAATATGATATTTCATATTTAACATCCTGTAAGCTTATAATGTATTTGTTAACTTCTGTGTGAGTTTATATCATGTAAAGGAATGTTAATTTCTCTCTTGAATCAGGTACTTGGACTTTGTCTTCCATCCAGTGTTAAAAGTCAAGGCACTTTGTTTGGGGAACATGATCAGGCTCTGGCCTCAGGCTAAAAGTAAGGTTAACAGCCATTGTGCCCAGAAGTTTCTAATAGCTTTACTTATCTGGTCCAGCTCAGTAAGTGTTAACCCATTTGTAGCCTGAGGACAGGGACCTTTTCTGTTTCCAAAATGTAGCATTTATTTATAACAGAAGACATGGGACAGAGTTCATAAAGCAAATGATTTCAAATGTAATATAAAATCTTCAGAATTACATTGGACAAATTTCTTTTGAAATTTGTATCAAAATTATTTTATTATCAGTATAATTAATTTCTTCAGAATTCATACCATTTTTAACATTCTCATTTTATCCCTGCTTAAAACTAATTAAAATTAGTTCATTTTAGGAAAGAATGCTGAATACAGTGTGTAATTAAATTACAAGAAATATATTTTTAAGACAATGAATTTGGAATGGGAACTGTTGGAGACATTAACATAATTATTCAAGATAACACTCTTTAAAATGTCTGCTACTTTGCTGTAAGTTATGAATCCCTTCTGTGTCCGTTTATACCAACATAGACATTCTCTTCTGCAATGTTTTATGTCATCCATATGCATATAAGACACACCCTGCATGCAAGATTGTTTTAGCACATTTAATATGAGAATTTGTTAGCCTGAAATAAAAATCAGAATGTTTCTATATTTGTTGCTGTTACACATCATATAGTCCCACAAAATTCTGTAAGTGTAACTCATTTTCTGGTTAGACTGCACCATGTTCTACAGAAACAGTGGACAATTTAGACCAATGAAAATTTGTGAGACAATGATGTGAAAGTTCACTGTTTTTTTCAAACTCTATAAAAGGACACAATTTAAGCATTCTTTTCACTCTGCACCTCCATCTAACTTGAAAGTCTCACAAAATGAGAGCTCTCATTTTCAAATATTTGCAAGGCAATGCATAGTTGTAATTTCCACATACCCCTACTTTCCATGTTACATGAGCAAAAACCTGTAAAACCTTTCTTTCTTTCTTTCTCTCTTTTCCTTCTTTCTTTTTTTACTTTTCTTCTACATACAAATACAGATATGTGCTTCTGTGTAATTATTTTTGCTTCAGTATAAAGCATAATGGGGATCTCTATGAAATGGTTTGAATTAGTCAAATCAATAGGTAAAACAGGTAATACAGTTTCATAAAAATCTAAAAATTTCCAAGGCCAGTGATTTCAAAATAATAATTGTTATTATTGGTTTTTTTAATGTTACATTCAGCATATGAATATGAATGTGAATAACAATCAACAGTAGATTAATTGTAGGACCTTACAAGCACCTTGCCGATGCATATGGTGTAAACAAGTGATGAACAGCCCATGGCTTGCCAAATTTACAGATGTAGCCCACAAGTTTTTAATTCACTTAACCTGTCTTTGCCCATCAGAATGCAGGGTGATTTTTGAGTGAATTGGTGCATTTCACATACACAGTTACATGACATAAGCAATATTTAATTTGTAATGGCTTCATGCATTTTGAATGGCAACATCCTTTTAGAAACTTTACATTAGGAGGAGTGACAAACAATATAGAATGTTAAGCTTCGCCATTCCTCTTATTCTTTCTGTTTCAACTTTGTTGTAATAATAACTAGTGCACGCATATTTTAGTTATAATTTTATAGGATTGTATTCTGCATTCCTTAAAAAATGTGTTAACAACAGACAACAGCATGCCTGTCTTTGACATCTTCCATTCCTCAAAAATGTTGTTAAGTTTTAAAAATCAAATTGTAAATAATTGTCATGTTAGATTTATTTCAGTAATATTAATAATTAACTGTAGGTATTTTTAGTCTCTTGCACTCTTAAATAAAATAAATTTTCATTGAAAAAAGGACACTTTTACTGTTATCATTTTGTTTGCAGCCAGCACCGTGGCTGGAGATTTTCATATGAACTTTATGCAATAAAAGTTTGCTGTAAAACGTTTAAGTCATGAAGCTATCAATTAATACTCATTCATTGTAATGGAACAAACAGAGTCATGGCACTTCTGGTCAGTAAAATACTTGTTGTAACCCAAGAAAAAGACACAATATTCTCTCTTATTGAGATACTTTGGTAGTACTCTGTTGGGAAGGCTTTCGGGGTTATTAATGTTATTAATGTGAACATTAACTATGGCCATCTGTTTATTGAAACTGTTAAAATTCATACATGCATGTAGTTAATATATAATTCCTATATACTCCTGGTATCTGCATTGTAAGAATTAGGATACTAATTAATTAGTGTATAATTGAAATTAATAATTTGCACATTGTGTGATACAGCTCTTGCATCTTAACTGTGATATTTAAGTAACATAACATTGGAGCAAACCATACATGTAAAGCACTGGGGACTGAATTGTATATGCATCTCTGTAATTACATGGTAGGGTCCATAAGTTTCCGGCCTGACCAACTTTGAAAGGTGACAGAAATGAAACAACTTTGCTATTTTTCAATATAATCTCCCTTTACTTCAACACACTTTTCACATCTGTGAA
>Ga0123355_10017509_pt1 | contig 11329 bp, 9 predicted proteins | sample TergutEmb28metaG_3_FD_89872 | JGI IMG/M metagenome (GOLD analysis project Ga0123355, IMG submission 89872) | Embiratermes neotenicus P1 segment gut microbial communities from Petit-Saut dam, French Guiana - Emb289 P1 | ecosystem: Host-associated > Arthropoda: Insects > Digestive system > Gut ...
CACAACATTTCTGTCTGCGGGTATTGCCACATCTATCAGCGTGCATGTTTTCTCTTTTTTGTTTCTAATTATTATATCTGGCCTATTTGCTGTAACTTCTCTGTCTGTGTGTACTGCTTGATTATTATTATTATTATTATTATTATTATTATTATTATTGGCTTCATCACTTATCTGCCGGGAAACCTTCACATATCCCCGACTGTCGGTGGAAACGGACTGTCAGGGGAAGGAACTTCATCCTGTCCCCTTAAGGTCAAGGGACGTGTCGTTAGGAATTTGCGTAATATATGACATTTTTGTAATGGTACTCTCAAGAGGCTTTTGGTTAAACCCGTATTCTCTAGATATTTTAGGGCGTTTCTGGTAATCACTCCTTCCGCTGAGACGACTAAGGGGTAAATAGATACGTTGTTAAACTTCGAGATAATTTTGATTTCCAGGGCCAAGTTTTCATATTTCATAATTTCCCCTGCTTCAGATTAGCAAAGGTTATGGGCCAAGGGAACTGTTTTATTCTCACTGACAATGAGCAGTATATCAGGTCTGCTGAAATTATTATTATTATCATCATCATCATCATCAATCATCATTATGCAGACTATTTACAAATACATACCTGAAGCAACCATCTTTTAGGGTATGTACTGTTGCAGCTATTCTATAGCTACAAATTATGCTACATGTAATGTTATTTCCCATGCTGAATGTTTTGTACTTTTACATTTGCACTTTCTGAAGTAACGCCCAGTATGGCTGTTTGCTGTAGTTCCTTCACTTCATACTTTCCCGGTATGTTGCTCAGATAATATCTGAAGGACTTGGAGACTGTTCCAGTTGCCCCTGTTACTACTGGTAATGACTCACTACAGGCTTGGTGGTCTGAGGATCAAATCCCGGTGGGGTGAGATTTTCCACACCCATCCAGACTGGCACTGGGCCCACCCAGCCTCCTATACAATGGGTATCGGGTAACTTTCCTAGGGGTAAAGCAGCCTAGGTGAGGCACTGTCCACCCACTCACATCCAGTGCCAAAATTAAAGAAAGAATAGAGCCATACATTTTTTTCCCCTACAAGTCTTCATGGCCTGTTACAGGGTGAACTTTACCCTTTTACCTTTTACCAATATCACTTTCGTTTTTCTGTTGTTGTTGTTGTTGTTGTTGATGATGTTGTTATTGTTATCTCTCAAGGGGCCAATTAGTGCATGAATTGTAGACATTTGTGTAAATCTCCTTTTAAATCTGGATTATATTGGCAACCCTGAACCGCTCAAATTGTCAGCATCTTGGGGAGGGGGCTGAATCAACTTCGGAGCACTTTCAAAGTGAAGAATAAATGCACATAAATCTACACACCACTTAGTTTTATCTGCATTTTAATCAATTCTGTGACACTGGTGGTCACAAACTTCTATCAGAGAACCCCAGAATGTCACTTTTCTGAATTTGCCTTTCAATGGACATCAAAGCCAACCCAGTGTGTTTAAGTAGCTGTGAGTTATGGAGTGTTACGATTGTTTTCAGGGCTGGAAAAAGCCTTTCTACAGAAATAATACTTGCAGAATTATTAAAAATACAGGTGTCATTTCTTCCAGTAGTGCTTTATTCAGTCCACTAGTAATCAGTCTTTTTATTAATTGAAATTCCGGTTGGTTCCAAAATTCCTAGAGGGTATTTGACGGCCAGTAAGGAAAAATTCAACTTATAGAGTAGTTCTGGCAAAAAGGGCTGTTCAGATACCAGTTGTATTTGTAAAACGAATCTTGTCTTACATTCAAGAATGTGTCAAAATCACTAAAGACAGTACAACTTGAAATGTCGTTTGATGGTCAAACTGAATCATTAATGCAGAATTTGTATGGAATAAAATTCAAGCAAAGGGAACATCAATCTCGATACAATTACAAAATAATGTTTTCAGGCTAACCGTATTAAGACATTGTCCTGCATTATATGCCTAATATCTTGTATTTTCCCAAAATTGTCTTCAGCGTGTTTCATAGTACCATAACTACAAATGACACAAATGCACAAATTACAGAATCTTGTTGAAGGAGGAGTGGTGACAACTCACAGACTTCTACTGGAAGATGAATATGGTATAACAAATCACAGGATTAATGTATTAATTCTCTCAGTTCCTGAACAAATGTGTCAAAATGACTACTCAATAAGCACCATTTCACATCTCTTCCCTTATGTATCCCAGAAATAGCCAATAAATAGCTCCTTGATTTAAGACTGTGTATGGGTGGGAGATTGGAAGGAACTAGAACTAAATATCATAACAGTTAATCGAAGTAGCCTCCTCAAATACACTACCCTTCATTTTAACCTTTGAAATACCAGTCGTAACTATATGTACCACCCACTATAACAATAAGAAACTCTGCAGTTTTTACATACACAGTACATGTGTGTGTTTTCTCACAATAAATAGCTGTTATTTCCTTAAACTGCACTGACGACTGGCTGGCTGGATGGCTGGCTGGTCTTCATGATAGACAGTAGCTGTGTTCTATCTCAGAAACAAACTGAATTTTTACTTACCATTTCAATGAACAACAGTACTCTAAGGGTGGTGGCTACTTCATGTAACATCAGGTTTAACATTCTGCAGTGGGTTTTGCACAGATCTCAGAACCAGTAGTGATTATTTCCCTATACAGCATCAAATGATTGGTTTTTTTAAACCAAGAGACAGTGCTTACTGTGCAATACAAACTGAATCTTTAAGTACCATTCAGGTCAGTCATAGTTTTTGAAGGTTTAAACACCCATTCCAGCTATCCTGCACCTTGTTGGAGCAGTTCTGATACTCTTCATTTTACAGGATGATTGAGTAACATCACAGTTTTAATAATTGTTGACACTGCCAAAAAACTCTTTCCAGTTATGGTACTTTTCAGTTTGGAAAACAAAAAGCTTTCACTCTGTGACAAACCCAGCCCATGCATAGTTAGGAAACCAATAGAAATGAGTGCTTGGAAAGGAATAACTTCATGCAAGTGACAAGTGAAATGCCTCACTACAAACCTGCAAGAGGTATTTAGTGCAGATTCTCCTCAATCTCATACCTTCAGTTGTAGCCCTTCCAAAATGCATCAGGAGACATGAGTTCTTCTACAACTACATAAATCACCACTTCGCTCCATTCAAAAATTTTATCATAAAATGAAGTGACTCAGTTCTGAATGTACCATATCAATGGAAGATTAAACAGAAATTTGGCCAACTTTAAGGGGAAAAAACCAGTAAAATGTTTTAAATGACTGTCTCCATTCTGCAGAGTCCTCCTTGAGAAGGTGTTAAGTACTCAGCTAGTAAAACAGCTAAAAATATAATCTGCAAATCATCCTGCAACATTTCCTTAAGTTTCTAAGTTTGTGCTCTTCCAGTCACATAAAATATAGAGAACAATACTCATGCATATTAGTCATTATGATGTGAAAAATCAATAAAACATGTCTGCATAAAACAAGATTGCTATTGTGACCATTATATGTGGTTTAATCACTTTCATTAGGTGTAAAAATTTATATTTGGCAGATAAGGCAGATTTGCTCAAAATCAGTAATTTAGTGTAAGATGGAAATGAAATTTTAAAAAGTCTGTATAACAGCTGAGAGGGGACAGAGAGAGAGAGTTTAGGTCATGCAGTAAGCTAACATATTAGCTCTCTGTCAGTGTCAAAATTAATGGTTTAGGGACCTTTTTGGAACAGTTAAAATTTTATACTTTGAATACTTTTGGACACTTAAATCTTGTGGAGGCTGACACCATGATAGTCACACTTGCACATTAAAAAACAAGTAGGACGTGGATAGGGGTTCATACAAGTTAAAGCACGGGAAAAAGGGTTAACTAATTAGCAGCCAATGGTGATAACGTATTCAAAATGTCAACTTTTGGACCAATTAGGGAGTAGTGAAATGTAACAGTCAATTGAGAACAGCAAGAAAATTTAAGGTGGGATGAATTTTTGGAAACTGCAAGTTTGTAAACTAAATGCCAGTGAACTGGTCTGTTTTGTAGCTAGGTGGTGATAAGACTTCTTTCTATACATCAGTTTGATAAACGGTTTACACAATTTAAAAGCTGTGGTTAGAGCTGTGAAGTTAAGTGTGGTTGTTACAAGAGGAATGTATCATGCTATTTGCAATTACAGAATAACTGAAAATTAATTGTGAAATGGTCCCACTGCAGACAAGAAGTGTACCAAATTTCAACATCGCATCAAAACATACACATAAACATCTATATCATCAAAATTTGTTTAAATAATATAAGAGAAAAGTTACTGTTTTGCAATTCTATATGCACTACTTGGAAACACTTGGATTCCCTGAGATTAAGACGTGCCAACCAACTGAGGAAGTAAGGTGGGCTATAATATTAAAACAGAGGAAAAAGGCCATAGCCCATCTGAAGAATGAAATTACAAAGAGTTGTTACTATATGCCATGTAAGAAATATCCTTGTCAAGTTCAACTTCCTAAAAAAAGTTCAGGAATATTTTGATCACATCTGTGTACTTCCAAAAACAGTAACTTCCAATGACATCACTCCTCTGTGTAAGTACAGGATGCTGAAAATATGTCAGAACAGTCACATCTATACACAGATATTTCTATCAGAATCTCCAGTGAAAAAGCTCACAATAGTTACAGTATAGAAGAACTGAGGATCTCTTCAACCAGCACGTTCCACTCTACAACAAATAATCAGTGTATCATATGACAGTGTCCTACCTTTTCATCATGTGAGGCCAGCAGCATATCAAGCCAAGGATAAAGGAAGCCATCCTCTGCCAAACCCTGAGGATTGAAGCAAGGCCCACAGCATAGCAGGGCACTCATTGCCTGCAAAGCTGACAGCTGAAGTTCAGAGCATGGTTTCTCATCACCTTCCTGACCTGATGCTGGGTGACCGAGAGGTCGGCCAAACCGCCCACTCCACCCAGCAAACAGAGTGAACAGGTTGTGACGCACATCTCGCTTTAACAGTGTGATGCATGTTTCCACTGGAAATCAACAAAACCATACTTCACTGTCATGGACATTTGGAAACCTTACGTAGGTTGGACAAAACTAAATACACTGGCTTTTCACTTTAACTAATTGGTGGTATCCAAACTTGAATGGTTTTCATAATTTAAGGAAGTTTGAGAACTGTATGAATGTTATAATGCAGACAGGATCCAGAAAACTAGAGAACCACTGGATCAAATGTAATGGTCAGCAGGGCCATGACAAAGATATCACACATGCTTAATACCATGTAGTTTGCCAGAATTTTCATAAAATTGCCCAAAATGTTGTAGTTACATTTGCATATACTCAACTGTAACAAATACATGACAATGTTTGGATTTTTAAACTGCTTCCATCTGTGTAAAAATAACATGCAAAATAAATTAGGTCCAACTGAGATAACTTCCAGACTACCAAATGCCTAATGAGTTAAACTCTCTAGAAGGTATTTATGTGTATACCTCACTTAAAAGGGAAACTAATATTTGACTGTCAGTCAGTCCTGTACACAGTATGCACTCACATTTACCCTTTACGGCTGACAAGGAAACTGTCCCAGTAATAAAATGCCCTCAACAGCTGAATGGGGAAAACACTGTCCTGCTACACCATGTCGTCTTTTTAAAATTTTCTACACTTATAATTACACATCTCTTTTTCACAATATTTGTCTAAAAGCCTTCTACAGGCATAAAAGATATTGTGAAGTTTAATTCTAGTTAAAATTATCACTAATAAAGTTTAATTTTTCTTACTAACATCCTTAAGATTTTTCCAGAATTCACAAATTATTTACAGATGTCTCCAGGCAACGTTTATTTTTCCCTCATACTGGTGAAGCGAAGCAAATGCACACATATAAAGGGCCTCTGACAACCCTCTGTTCCTTTTCAAAGCCCCTTCTGTAATATCAGCACACCCTTTACCGCCATTACTTCATCAAGAAAACACTACTCAAAAATATCTGTTCAGTATTTACAGTGTTAGTATTTACTGACAATTTTGTGTACCACTTTTCCATTTTAGTGTCAGATGATCCTAAGAAATGCAGTTTGGTGTGATATACTTCAAAACATGGGGTGGAACACAACACTATGTTGCATTCTCAACACTTGAATTTCATTCATTTCTTTGTTCTTGGCGGAACACACACGTTACCAAATTCTCTTACAATGCACAAGCCAGTGTCTGTTGTCTTGTGGCAAGTCTTTTTACTTGGCTCATGGATGGAGCTTGTCTTCCCTGTCTTTAAATCAAAACTACAAGTGGGGAAGGGTCCTTATTGGTGTGGGGTGGCTGTGTTTGTTGCGACCAACTCAGAAACCCTGTAAACCTGCAGACTACAGGTACAGAAGGTTGACAGTTTGTATTATCATTCCACTGTGTGAAGTTTGTGTCACTAATGTCATGTGTGTCACTGTCAGTGTTACCACCACTCTGAGCAGAAATGTTTTAGTCTTCCGATGAATGTGCGTCAGAGTCTGGTTCTAACACCAGTTCCATGATGCTAAATGCTCTCTGACGCGATTCGGCAAAATAAGAACCCAACACCTTCTAATCTGATCATGATTACAGCCATCTACACTGCCTGACCTGTCACACGTTACTGGCCTGACAAAGAATGGACTGAACTGTTGAGTTCAAGATAGTCATAAGCATGAAACCACAATTCAAAAAAGTCACAAAGAAATCCTTACAGCAGAATGAAGGACATATGCTTCTCATTCCACATTGCACTAACCAGAGAAATAAATATCTGTATTCATTCCTTTCCATTCCCAGCGACTGCATATGAACTCACTGGCCACAGCACCCAGATTACCATGGAGCCTAAACAACATTATAAGACTAAACCTATGCAATGTCTGAGGAAATACAATGACATATTCAGGCAGCTCCAATTTTTATAGCACAGTGTCTCAACTTAAAGCAGAAGCTATTTGAAGAGAATAAATCTAGAATATGAAAATTAGAGTGAAAAACAAACAAAATAAGAATTATCTTCAACTAAACTTTGTATTTGTACTTTAAAGGTTAATATATACAGCTATGTGAAACACACATTCCCTCTAGCTTCCCCCACACCATCATCACACAGTCATGCAAATAGATATATGCATTCTGAATCCATACATGAAAAGCTCTTGATCATCTTTCGAATGAAGTTGCAGAAATGCAGTTTGATGTCCCTGACAGCTGAAACTTCTTTGTCGGCTTCATTCTCTAGGTACAAACGAGCTCCATCAATATATTCCACAAATGTTGGGTGAAGGGACTGCGTATCTCTATCCAGAACACATGAACTGCAATCAAATAATGCGTATGTCAGTATGAGGTGCCTAAATATTTAACATTATCAATAACTGGTCATTGACATTATTTGTATTATATACTGTCCAGACTTAATCAGGAGTTTTGTATCCTGTCTGATTATGCATTAAAAAACCTTGAAAACTAGATTACAGTTGCTTTTTACAGGCAGTACTTTTACACGAATTCTTGTATAAATTGTTAGAAATGAAAAAATAAATTAAAATATAATGCAAGAAAACTGATTAGGTTCTCAAAGAGGACTTACACTCATTGTAAAGAACATATGAGTTAAAAAATGCAGAAAAAAAAGACAGTAACCAATAAAAATGTTCTTCAAATGAAATCCAGAAGAGCATGTCGCATTTACTTCTTCAGGCAATAATTCGCCATACCTTGAATTTTATTAATTTTGAATTAAATCTGATCTATTTTGTATACTGAAAGGTACTGTATTTGCTGTGTTACTGTTGCCATACTATTTTCCTCATAGAAATATTTGGTACACACACAAACACACACACACACACACACATATTAATATGCTTAAACCCGATTACTTTTCTAGGGGACTGTTGTGATTACATGCACTTTTGGGTACATGCGCTACGTCCAGAAACTATCACCATACGCAACATGACTCTACCGTACATACGGTGAAATTCCATTCCAATGTTCCTGCATTTACAGAAATCATGTATTTTGTGAATATTTTTTTTTGTTATTAGCCAAAATCTAATATAAACAATATATTATCACTCACATTTACTGAGTTTTCTTTAAATGAATAATTTGCAATTAGTGTTAAGAAGTTTTTGACCTTCAAGTTAAATCATTTGATTTGGTGCAAATATAATGGAAGGGCAACTAATATTCTTGCTCCCTCTCTTCCACTAACTGTTACTGCAAAACCATAAACTGCAGAGAGCATTGTCCCAATTTAAACACAGATTGAAATCATACTGCCTGCACCCAGCAAGTTGGCTCAAGTGATGAGACTTCTGATTTCTGTTCAGAAGCTGACCAGTTCAATTCTCATTGATTCATCATTGAGATTTCTTCAGTTTCTTTACAAATTTCATTAATTATCTCAAAATTAATTTTACATTATTAATCATACAATTGTACAGACTGAGGGAGAAAGAGTTTTTTTAATTATGTATAGAAACTATTTTAACACCAAATGCTCATACTTTTTGGGCATGTGAGACTACCAACATGAAGTTAGATGAGACATTACAGCAGCTTTCACATCTACTATCGCATTACAGTACCATATGGTGTGACTGTCATTATCATACAAGGCTAAAACTGTGTGAGATCATAGTCTCACAAAGAGGCAAGTGGTCACATGTTAACTGAACCTTTTTCGTGTATACTGGGCCTACCAGTCAAACCTGGCTGATGCAGAAATGATGTGAGACCAAAGTTAGTAATGACATGTGCCTGGCTTGCAAGCTTACTTCCTCCTAAGTGCAGCACAGTTGCCAGGTGTCAATGATTTTATCACAAAGACAAATCAAGTTTATCTTTATTACAGTTCAGCTACCAGGTTTGGGCAGTTTTAAACATTTGAAAACACTTCCCCATCTATGGGAGCAACAGATTCAGTAAATATCTGATACAACACAGGAATTATCATAAATGACCACAGGTCATATTTTATACAAGTCAAGCAAGAAAGCATCATACAGTAAATGAGATGCCTACAATTAAATAATGTCCTGAGCCCGTACCTGATACCAAATGTCCCATACTCTGCCACAAGTTCAAACACTCTAACCAACTGTAGTCTCAAGGCATCACGTCGCCGTCTGCGTCTCATATTCTCTTGCTTTCTGTCAACAGCTTCACGGATGTATATCACCAATTCCTCCATCAGGTCCCTGAGAAAGTTAAAGTCTTCATAACTGTCCCCCATTCACTGTTTTGTAGAATGTGCAACTATGGAAATGCATGCTTTATAAACAGTCTGACAGAATTTTTATTCTGGATATGAAATTACATTTTTTAACAAACTTTCAGTACTGCTGACCTCTACTTCAGCTTCTTCTGTAGAATTCTGAACTCTGTGCTTGCAGTAGGTAGGACATTCCACAGTACCTTATATACTGACAACACTATCATCACATTTTAACAAATAAAGAAATAACAACGCATTAATGAATGCAAAGATCTTCTAGAACCCAACAACTTCTGAGTTATGAAAACAGAGGCCAGAAGCACAAACAGGAAGGACAGGTACATGCACATTCTACAATGTAACTTAAATTCTTAAGTTCACAATTTCTGCATTCAGGAGCATATAAACATTTTATCAATAACTATTTGTTTCAAACAGACAAATCTGCAGCTCATTTTTTTATACATACATGGCATCTAACTCATTAGAATCAACTAACAAAGATATAAGCAAAACCTAAAAAAACCATAGGGAAGATAAAAGCATGAATTTTAGTAGGAAAATATACTGGAAAGGGACCGCTCGGGAGAATAAGCCATGGATAATTACATCAAAATGGGGACCCGAAGATGTGAACTGGCCCAAGACAGAGTCCAGCAGCAGGCTCCTGTGAACATGACAATGGACTTCAAGTTCCAAAAACACCAATATACTAGTATCTACTGACCAGCTGAATGACTTTACAGCTTTTGAAAGACTATCCTCTATGACAATGGCCAGTGATAACTGCCCTGCTCCCTTGCTATCTTGAAATATCATACAAAAAACATGTCCAAAATATACTGCATTATCATACTAACATTTACAAAAAACAACAGAAGAATATGTGACTTTCAGTCTCCAACCATTTCACATAAGAAAACACACCAGTATTATAAAAGACTGTTGCCATTCAACTCCAAAATTCTTGTTCACAAGAAACCTGCTGATGCCACCATTAGGAAATACAGCCATTCACTGGTGACTATGTGACTGTGTGCTATACACACCAGTAAAATACAGGGTGTCTATCAAAGGTGACACATCAGAACAAATGAGAACTAAGTGGCACAGTTTATGCCACCACTCAAGGTGCAAAAACCATCTAAACGAGACATTAAGCCTGCATAATGCAGTGGTTTCAGTACAGTCCAGGAAGGCCTTTGTGTGGTGCATCCACTAGCTGATACATCATATGATGCCTCCTTCAACAACCACAAGGAATACTTTCAGTGGCCCACACTCCTTCACCCAGTCCCCCAGTGGGTTTCATTTGAAATATCTCATATAACTGCAATACTGGATTTTATTTCAAAAACAATGTTTTTAAACTTTTAAGGGAGTACATGATCATGTGGTACTTACTTCAAAGCTTCAGAATTAACTTTGCCAAGTGCATGTACTGCTGCATCCCTCACATCAACAGTTTCACAACGGAGGAGTGGAACCACTAATTTATACAGTCCTGTTGGTGACACATTGCCTCCAGGAGACTTGTTGTCATTGCGTTCAGCTGTCAGACTGTCTGGAGATGAGCTACAAAATGACCACACATACCAGTATCATTGTACACATGTTACAGATTTCATTACTTCAAGTTTCAGTCAGCTCACACAAGCCAAAGGTCTCCTTTACCAACAAATACATTTTTTAAAAATTTAAACAGCTGCTCGTCAGCTCAGGTACTCTTTGACGAATCTATTTGAAAAGCAAGGGGCTAGCTGCCATGCAGGCTTACTGATTTAGCAGTAACTTTAAAAATAAAAAAAAAAAAAAGTATGCCTGGAGCGGAGGCCTTCTGGAGCAGGTAACAAGTTCTCAACTAGTCAAGAAATTCCCCGCATTTTATGGAACTCAGAGGTTCATTACCACCACCACCTGTCCCTATCCTGAGCCAGATCAATCCAGTCCAGGCCCCCCCCCCCCCCCCCCCCCCCTCCCAAAAACAACATCTTTTTTATTTCCCCCCCCTCTTCTCCCTCACCCACACCCACAAAAAAAAAAAAAAATTTTTTTCCTTACATATTTCTTTTCCATAAA
>Ga0123355_10017510_pt1 | contig 11329 bp, 9 predicted proteins | sample TergutEmb28metaG_3_FD_89872 | JGI IMG/M metagenome (GOLD analysis project Ga0123355, IMG submission 89872) | Embiratermes neotenicus P1 segment gut microbial communities from Petit-Saut dam, French Guiana - Emb289 P1 | ecosystem: Host-associated > Arthropoda: Insects > Digestive system > Gut ...
ATGTTTTCATTATACAAGGAAAGCAGAATGAACAGTTTAACAAGCCTAATTAAACGCGACATGAAGATATTCTACCGCACAAAAGGAAACATTTTCTTTTCATCGCTTGCGGTCATCATACTGCTTGTACTGCACTTTGTAATATTCCGAAACATGTACACGGACAACTGGGAGCAGATACTATCGATGTTCCCCGGCTTCACCATAGACCGCGAAAGCATCCTGTGGATCGTAGACAGCCTGATGTTCTCTGCAATACTACCAATAGGCGCGGTATCCATATCGATAACAGCACTCGGACTTATGGTCGAAGACAGAGAAAAAAGTGTACTCAACGACTTTTTAGTATCACCGATAAAAAGAAATGACCTGCTTGCATCATACCTGATAAGCTCATTTGTGGTCGGCCTTATAATGCTAATAGGATTTATAGTCTTCTATGGTGTATACTTCCAAATCATGTATGGCATAAGCTACTCACTCAAACAACTCGGATTCATCCTGCTGGCAACTATCGGAGCACTCATTTTCGCGAACACCTTCATACTCCTGATAATGACATTTATTAAAAGACAAAGCTCACTTGGAGCATTTGGCACGATACTCGGAACAATGAACGGCTTCATCAGCGGAGCATACATCCCCGTAGGCATGTTCGGCGCAACAGTCGGAACAGTACTAAGCGCACTCCCGTTCTTGCAACTGACCGTACTGACAAGGCAAGCATTTTTGTACAACCTCGAAAGCGTCACACCGCTCACCCACGAAATGCTATCAGGCGAACTAGCTAAAGAGTTCGGACTCGAACTATGGTTCGGCGACACACTCGTACCGATCTGGGGCGTTGCAGCACTAGCAGGAGGCATAACCCTTATTTTACTCTTGTGTTTGATTATCCGATTTGCTAAAATGAAGAAAGCCGACTAAGCAAACGGCACAGACCAAATGAAGTCGGTTATATATGCATTCTGACAAGCGCAGCACGGATGCGGAGCGCGCGCATTATCGCACGGATGCGATAACTAAGCGAAAAAGAATGTGTATGTGACCGACTTCTTGATAAATGGAAGTAAACTATGGATTATCTCAGTATCGCATTAAAATTCCTTGGCAGCTTCGGCTTATTCATCTTCGGAATAAGCCTCCTGTCATCTGCCCTCCAAAAAACCGCAGGCGGCAGGATGAAACGCATACTCGGAAGCGTATCAAAAAACCGCTTCAGCGGAGTCCTGTTTGGAGCGGGAGTGACCGCCATAATACAAAGCTCGACAGCCACAACAGTTATGGCCGTCGGCTTTGTCAATGCCGGAATCATAGCACTACCTCAAATAGTAGGTGTCATAATGGGCGCAAACGTCGGCTCGACCGTAACAAGCTGGCTTGTATCCAGTGTCGAATGGTCACACCTGCTCAAGCCGGACGCAATAGGAGCGGTCTGCGCAGCGACCGGAGCACTGATTCTGCTGTTCACAAAAGTAAAGAAAAATAAACACATCGGAGAAGTAATCTTTGGATTTGGCGTACTCTTCCTCGGACTTTCACAAATGCCCGATGCCATGAAACCGCTTGCAGAACTAGAAGTAGTACAGCAATTCTTCATCTCGATGGGCACAAACCCGATACTTGGAATACTCGCTGGAATACTAGTAACAGCAGTGATCCAAAGCAGCGCAGCATCGATAGGTATACTGCAATCTATGGCATTTACGGGCATGGTCCCTTGGAACGCCGCCGTATACATTGTGCTCGGACAAAACATCGGAACATGCCTGACCGCAGTCCTCTCAAGCATCGGCACAACAAAAAACGCACAGGCAGCATCATATGTACACCTAGTATATAATGTAGTAGGCGCAGTAATATTCTGCATATTAGGTGTAATATACTTCACATTCATAAACCCGGCGCTGGGCGAATCAACAATAACAGCAACAAATATTAGTATGGTGCACACAGGATATAATGTAGCAGCACTTATATTGCTATTCCCGTTCGGACAACTGATTTTGAAAATTGCCGAAAAAATGGCAGGCATCGGCAAACCCGGCACCATAGCAGACGCATCCGACCTGTCAGAGCTCGACGAAAACATACTGGAAACCCCGGCATATGCACTGGAAAACAGTAACGTTGCCCTAATCAAGCTGATGTCCTTGATGCGGACGAACCTGGTACTAAGTGTAGAAATGTTTATTGAAAGGGACTATAGGAAAATAGCTGGATTCTGGACACACGCAAAAGAGATAGACAAAGTAAATGATAAAATCAGCGATTTTATGACAAAGCTATATCACGAAAAACTATCCGAAGAAGAAAACACGCTGCTTGCAGCAATGCTCCACATCACAATAAGCTTAAAAAGAATCAGCAACCGTACAAAAGGATTTGCAAAGCTTGCTGAAGAAGTTCGCGACAGTGGCATAAGAGAGCAATACGCAGGTACTGAGAAATTAACGGAACTATATAAAAAAACCATGCGATGCTATGACAATATGATAGAAGCATTTAAAACTCAGGATACAGAAATCATCAATCAAACAATGCTCGATGCAGACAAAATAGAATCAATGAGAGAACTGTACAAGTCCGAGCATATTGCACAAGTGTCGAGTGCCGGCTACAGCGTAGAGCTAGGTATCGCATTTTCAGAAGCAGCGCGTCATCTCTCACGCATAACGCATAGCATAAAGAGTGTGGTCGAAACCATCCCTCATGTTGAAACATTTGACGAAGCAGTCGAAGAAGTCTTCGAACGCAGATGAAAAAGAGCAGACAAAGCAACCGCAGACAAAGCAACATAATCAAAGAACTGTCACACTCCAAACAGAAGTGCGGCAGCTCTTTTTTTGTGAGCGAAAAAACGACTTTTACAAAAAAAAGCAAAAAAAAGTCAATTTAAGGCTTGACAAAGATAAGAAGTCGTGTTAAGATTAAATCCTTAATAGGAATAATTATCAATAAGGAGATTAAATAGTATCATGAAAGTTAGACTGGACGAACTGATTCAAGCCATCGCTGTTGCACTAGATACCGTTGAGGCAAAATTGCTGGGTGCGAGTTTCAATCATGGGAAACGTATCGCAGTATTATGCTCACTCATGAGCAGAGAGCTGGGTTTGGATATAGAAGAAATCAAAGCGATCACAACATCCGCGCTCTTTCACGATAACGCCCTTACAGAATACATACTCTCAGAGCAGGAGACCGGTGAAATCCAGGAATTCAACATGAAACGACACTGCGTTTTCGGACAAAGGAACATCAATGCCTTGCCCTTTGGCTCAAGTGCAAAAGACCTGATACTTTATCATCACGAGCAAGCTGACGGAAATGGCCCGTTTGGAAAAAAGGCTGACGAGATCCCTGTCGGAGCACAACTCATTGCGATTGCCGATATGGTCGATGTCACTTATCATTTGAATAGAGTATCCTCAGCGGATTTAGAAGCAATAAGAAGCGAAGTTGCCTCACAAAGTGGCAAAATATACACAAAAACAGCAACTGATGCTATGCTCACAGTATTAGATAAGAGCACACTTGACTTACTAAGCGATAGGAATATTGAAGAAACTGCCGCAATATTGATACCGCCCTGGGAAGTAAAACTAACTGACAATACCCTCATCCGTTTAGCAAAGCTTGCAGCAAGGATTATTGACTACGCTTCAGCTTTTACAAGAAGGCATTCAGTTGAGATAGCAGACAAGATCTGGCATATGGGAAATTATTACGGATTCAACTCTACTAAACGTACCAAAGCCTATCTTGCCGCAGCACTGCACGATCTAGGAAAGCTCGCCACACCAACTGAAATATTGGAAAAACCCGGTAAACTAACCGACAGCGAGTTTGGTATAATCAAGGCTCACGCACATGTTACCTATGACTTGCTCAGTGGTATAACCGGATTTGAAGAGATATGTGATTGGGCGTCGAACCATCACGAAAAACTTGACGGTTCAGGCTATGCATTCGGAAAAAAAGCAGATGAGCTTGACTTTGTTTCGCGTCTTATTGCCTGCGCAGATATTTACCAGGCAGTAAGTGAAGCGCGCCCTTATCATCAGGCGCGAAGTCACGATGAAACGATAGAGATATTATTTGACATGGTAGACAAAGGGCAAGTAGATAGAGAGATCGTTAATGACTTCAATATCGTATTCGGAGATCATGCCAGGATTGATGCTTTACCGTTGCGTGAGAAGCTACTCGTAAGCTAAGCACAAACGATATTACCTTTTCGGCAGAATAAAATTATGACCGCACGCATCATGCCACTCAACGGGGAGATGCAGGTGATCGTCAATGATTTCACTGGTTATGGTAAAGCCGTTTAAAGTAAAAGAGACGAGCGTATTATCATCTTGCTCGGAGAAAGTATAAGTCCCCCTTTGCACAACTCCATGCGAGAGTGATGCTGAAAAGTCGCCGTTACTTTGAAAGCTAACAGTTTGACTACCGTCACTAAACACCTCTGCTCCGGATGAAGTAATCGCATTGATTACAAAGTAAGCGATCAGAGCAATGACGATCACTAAAATGACACCTATAATAATGAACTTTTTCCTTTTAGCTTGTTTGACTGCGAGCTCACGTCGGGCTCGCTTATTATTTGCTTTTGTACTTCCCATAATGACCTCCTAAAAATCCGCTATCAATTTCTAGCATTCCGGTTCGACCCAACCCTTCCGGCTCGACTCTAACCTTCCGGCTCTATTTGTGACGTGCTGAACTCCCAGTTGAATTGCATAAAGTCGTGAACTTCCAAACTATCAGGGAGCTTAATGTACCCGGTGCCATCTGCAAAGAGATGATATACTTCAGGCGTATCTGCAAAACTGAAAGAAAATGCCACACCATCATTATCAAATAGGGGTCTGACTTCACTTCTTTCAGACGAACTCTCCAAAAACCAAAGATGCGTACTAGGCTCTCTCTCTAAAAGTGTTGTTTGACCGAAAAGTCGACCACCTGTCCAAACGATATCTATCCATATCGGCATCATCGTATGCTCGATTGCATCTTCCAGTTGCAAATGCATGGGGAAATCATCCACAGTAACAGGATAAATGACCACAAAATCGCCCACAGAAATAGTGAGATCAACTATCCCCGCAGCCATTCCGATGATATATGCTTCAACCCCGCTACTGTCAAGCGGTTCTATTTCAAGGATCTCCGGATCACTGCTGACCCACTCAATTACGGCATCAGCGCCATCAGGTACGATTTGGGCACGCAACAAAACCGTTCCGTCTATTTTTGCATGAAACGCAGTTTGAACATGATCACCGTTAAAAATGATCAACTCGTCAACCCTCAACGGTAACTCAGGTGATGGCGCAGCGGTGACAGGCACGGCGCGATTTTCGTAGTTGGCTAAGTTAGTGACTATTGGCTCTTGCTCTATCCGGTCCTCTTCCTGAGGTACTTCCTGTGGACGGACCAGGATATATAAACCAACACTAATAAGAGCGACACACACAACTAATGTAATTGCAATAACTGCCGCACGGCTGATCCCTTTCTCAGGCAAAACCTCATCAAGTTCATCATCTTTCGGAGTATTGTCTCTCCGATAAAAGCTTTTTAGCGAGATACCTTTAAGTCTCTCGATCGCTTTTGACTTGCTCTTTGGACTCTCATAGATCTGCGTCATGCTATCTAAGTTAGTACCATTTTGCGACAAACCATCCAAGGTATCACCGTTCAACTGCTCATAAAGAGCCACCACATCTTCCGGCACATCAGAATCCGATGAATCAATAATAGGCACATCAAAACCCGGAGCATCTGAAACCGGTGACGGCTCAGGCTCTATATACGGCATAGTGTCTGAAACCGGCTCACCGTCAGAGTTTGTTACAATATCAATATACTTAGCATTATCGGTACTAAGCCTTGTTGTAACATCATCTTCTGTGAGCACCGGAGCGCCGCAGTCTATGCAGAAAATATCTGATTTACCCAGCATTGCGCCGCATTGCAGGCAATCCATAAAAATTCTCCTTTAAAGGGAAACGCTTTTAACATGCTACATTGTACAACCAAGTCAGCAAAAAAACAAGAAAAACTGCACATAGCACCAAATCTCATGTTATAGTATCAGCAAGAGGTGAAGAATTTATGTATATACAGGGCAAACAAACAAGAGAAAAAGAATTCTTTGGATTCGATTGGTACTTCCGCCATGCCGACGAGCACGGCGACAACCCGGGAGTTGACCTGACAGGATACCGACCTGTACAACTACCTCATGACTGGAGTGTCGAGTACCCCTTTGACGAACAAGCGACAACTTTCGGCTCGGGAGGATATGTAAAAGCGGGGACCGGATGGTACAAGAAAAAATTCCGAGTATCATCATCAAACATAGGAAAGCGTTTATCAATAATTTTCGACGGGGCATATATGAACGTAAGCGTCAGACTCAACGACAAACAACTCGGAGAGCATGTATACGGTTACACTCCGTTTGAGTTTGATATTACAGATACACTAAAATATGACGAAGAAAACGAACTTGTCGTACGTGTCGACAACTCAATTCAACCAAACTCACGATGGTACTCCGGCTCAGGAATCACCCGTGAGGTATGGCTGCAAAGCGTCAATGAAAACCATATCCCGACATACGGTACATATATCACAACAAAGAAACTTATAGACAGCGAAGCGTTGATATGCATTGAGACCAAGGTAAGTATCGGTGCAAAAAATATTAAGGATGACATTACACTCATAACCACACTGCTTGACAACGAAGGAAAAAAGTGTGCAAGCGATGAAGTGAAAATAGCACAAAGAAATGAAGTAACGCAAACGATAACCCTGACAAATCCTGAATCATGGACAGCGGAAACACCCAACCTCTACAAAGCAGTAACTACCTTAAAAAACGGGATAAAAGTACTGGATGAATACGAAACAGTTTTTGGAATTCGGACAGTAGAGTTCGACTCCGAAAAAGGATGCCTGATTAACGGCAAGCAAGTAAAACTAAACGGTGTATGTGTTCATCATGACGGAGGTTCTGTCGGAGCAGCAGTACCAATTAAAATATGGGAGAGACGGCTAAAAAAACTCAAAGAAATGGGCTGTAATGCAATACGATGTGCGCATAATCCACCCGACCCCGGGCTGCTCGACCTATGCGATAAACTGGGATTCTACGTAATGGATGAAGCATTTGACGAGTGGAAACTGCTCAAGTGGAAAGTACAAGGCAGCAACACCCACGAAAGCAGGGGATATTCGGACTGGTTTGATGATAACCACGTCGCTGATCTGGAAGCCATGGTCTACCGTGACCGAAATCACCCGTCAGTCATCATGTGGAGTATCGGCAACGAAGTGCCCGAACAATCAACACAGGACGGGTTTATCCTCGCAAAAAAACTGCAAGATATCTGCCACCGTATCGACCCCACACGACTCTGCACTCAGGCGAATGATCAGATCTGCTCGGAACCGCATCCGGCGACAAAAGAGTTTCTGGATACCATGGACATCGTTAGCTACAATTATACCCCGCGTTGGAGAACACGAGCAGAGACATTATATGATGACGATAAACGAGCAAACCCCGATTGGCTCATACTGGGAGTTGAAAATCTATCAGCAGCCGGAAAACGCGGCGACTATCGCATGGAGTTGCCGGAAAACTATTGGCGTAGACCGTATTTTTCCGCAGCAGTCAATGTGCAAAAACTGCTACGATTTACTATGACACACGACTATGTCATTGGTGATTTCATGTGGACAGGAGTCGATTATCTGGGTGAAGCCCACTGGCCGGACAGAAGCAACTCGGCAGGTGTGCTAGATACCTGCGGCTTCCCAAAAGACCATTTTTACTTCTACCAAAGCATCTGGAAACGGGAAAAACCAATGGTCTACGTCTTCCCGCACCGTAACCTGAGTCACGAAGAAAACCGGATGATACCGGTGCTCTGCTACACCAGTTGCGAGTATACCGAACTGTTTGTAAACGGCAAGTCCTACGGATCAAAAGCATATAGTTATCCGGCATACGGCATGACAGAAACTTACGGACATTGGGACAGGGAACAGATACCTGCAAATACGGACGATATGTTCCTGAGTTGGGATGTCCCGGTAACAAGAGACACGATCGAAGCGGTCGGATATATCGGCGGCAAAGAAGTCTGCCGCCATAAAGTAGAAGCTGCAGGCGAACCCGCAGCTATAAAAGCATCATGTGATTGTGAAGTACTAAAAGCCGATGGAAGAGATATTGCTCATATTGAAATCAAACTCGAAGACGCAAACGGAATATTAAACCCGATAGCAAAAAACGCTGTGACAGTCAAAGTAGAAGGTGCAGCGGAACTTTTAGGCATAGACAACGGCATGCCGGACTCACATGAATCCTTTAAAGGAGAAACGATGAACGCAGGCGGCGGCATGCTTCTTGTGATCATACGCGCAAAAAGAGAACCGGGTGACATAAAAATAAAAATAACAGCGGAAGGCCTGACCCCCGCTGTCATCGAACTCAAATCTTTGTAAGTGATTTAAATGCTTGCTAATAAGCTCCTAATCATCGTCTTCCAATCGGCTGACAAGTGCACTTATAGCCGCATAAGAATTAAAATTCTCAGGAACAAGCTCTTCAGCCGGAATAGTAACCCCGATCCTGTCGTCGATCTCCGCGATCAGGGTAATAATATCAAAAGAATCAATGACGCTATCATCGATCAGTGTCTCATGTGTCGCAAAATCGATGTCATCATGCATCTCCTGTAAAATTTCCAATAAAACGCTCATTTTTTCTCCTCCAAATACTTCTCCAGCAGCCCCACTCTGTCGAGCTTACCACCCGGTGTCCGTGGCAGTTCGTCCAGTTGAAAAATGCTTTGCGGCAGCATATAGCGCGGCAAGTTGGCTTTCAGATAAGCCTTGACGGTAGATTTTGATTGCTCATCACCCACATAATACATCACTATACGACTGTTTGAATCATCAAAAACAGCACAAGCCAGACCAACCACATCACAACCATTTGCAACAAACTCGATTTCCGCGAGCTCGATCCGATGGCCCATATGCTTTATCTGGTGGTCACGTCTGGAAATGTAATAGAGCTCACCCTCAGTACCTCGGCGCCCTAAATCTCCGGTCCTGTAAATCAAATCAGGAAAAGCCGACAGGGGATTCTGTACAAAAGCATTTTTTGTTTTCTCCGGATCCCCAAAGTACCCCGGCGAAAGACAGGTACCTCTTATACAAATCTCACCGGGCTCGCCGTCTGCCGGTATGTTACCGTCATCATCCAGTAAAATTATCTCAGTATTGGGAAACGGAAAACCGATAGGAATTGACTCATCCAACTCATAAGTCCGTTTAGAATCGTAGAAACATGACATGCCCGTTGCCTCAGTAGGTCCGTATAAGTGTATAAACTTGGTGTCAGGCAAAAGCTCACGCCAGAGATTATAATGTTTAATAGGGAAGACCTCGCTCCCAAAAGCGATCGTGTGCAAAGACTTCGGCACAGAAGACTTAAGCGCACCCAAACCCGCAACCAGACTCAGCGCAGAAGCGACCCAGCAAATAGTATTGATACCATTATCATTTATATACTCTATCAGCTTTACGGGGAACATAAAGAGTGACGGGGGAATGAGAAAAGCCGAAGACCCGAATTTTAAAGTGGTATAAACTTCCTTTAGACAAGCATCAAGATACAAAGGCGACTGATTACCAAACACGGTATCCTCAGTTACACCAAGTACAACCGAAAGATTTTCGATATAGTCAATAACTGACCTGTGCGTCGCAACAACACCTTTAGGAGTGCCCGTCGAACCCGAAGTAAAAACAACATAGAGCGGATCGGCATCAATAGCACCTTTCCTGACAGAAGCCAAAGCGTCGGAATCAACAGGATGATCGCAAATATCCTTGAAACAAACAGTCTGATACGCAAGCCCCCACTCAGCAGCAAGTGCATAAGTGACATCATCACATATCAGCAATGGAGGATCGACAGCCTCAAGAATAAGTCGAATACGAAACGCAGGCATCTCAGCGTCAAGAGGAATATAATAACTCCCACTATAAACAACACCAAGAAAAGCAGCTATCATCTGCGGGCTCTTTTGCATAAAGACCGCAACAGGCTGCTTCTTTATTTTGTTATCAATTAAATAACTACCGCAAGAGCGGCTTAAATCAGATAACTGCCGGAAAGATAAAGAATCACCATCACCACCGGTAAAAGCAACCTTATCCGTGTCAGCCATCCGTTTTAAAGTCAATTCTAAATATTCTAAAACATTGATCATCATCGCTGCATTTCACCGCCTTGGACATGCATTATATATCGGCACTATGTAAAAGTAAATAAAAACAGATCATAGCTGTTAGTATCTATGACGCTATGAAGCGATATAGCATCCCTGAAAACTCCTGAACCGCTTCTGAACAGTACCTTTGTAGCCGGATTGTAGCAATTTGTTTCGCTATTGTTTTTGACAAACATGTAATACATATGTAATATATAGTTAATACAATCTTAACAAATATGAAAAAATAATTTAATAAATGCGGAACTTTATTTTTCCGCCTGCGTCATAGAGGGTAAGAACAAAAAATAAGGGATATTCATAAGCGTTCTCGGCTACGGCATGGGTAACTTCAAGGACAATATGATGGAAGCGATAGCAAACAACGGCAACGGAAACTATGCATACATCGATACGATCCAGGAAGCAAGAAACGTACTCTCACGCGCAAACGACTCAAGTGGTGAAGACACCTTCGGACTAAAAGCAGAGTTCATAGACCTGGTACAACGCTACGGCAGAATGATCAACTACTAGAATCTGCAAACACAAACACCCCGAACGTTGCCAATCGGCTCTGCTCGAGGGTGTTTGTGGTTGTTATACACATATAAACTGCAATCATCTAAGATATAAAAACGTAAGCCATATACCCTAGATACAAAGCAAGCATAAATGCCCCTTCGACCCGTGTTATAACCTTTCGCGTCAGAATGAAAACCATAACTGCGATATTGCCAACAGTGAGTGCACCTAAATCAAACAGTTGACTACTGTTGACAAGGAGCGGATCGATCGTCCCGGCAATACCCAAAATGAATAAAAAGTTGTAAATGTTCGTGCCGATAACTGTACCCAGCGCCATCCCGCTTTCACGCTTTTTACATGCGATAATGCAGATAACCAGCTCCGGCAACGAAGTGCCTGCTCCGATTATTGTCAAACCGATTATCCTCGGAGGGACGCTATACTCCTCGGCGATTATCTCCGCATGGCTGACCGTAAGCTCACCACCAAAG
>Ga0123355_10017511_pt1 | contig 11329 bp, 14 predicted proteins | sample TergutEmb28metaG_3_FD_89872 | JGI IMG/M metagenome (GOLD analysis project Ga0123355, IMG submission 89872) | Embiratermes neotenicus P1 segment gut microbial communities from Petit-Saut dam, French Guiana - Emb289 P1 | ecosystem: Host-associated > Arthropoda: Insects > Digestive system > Gut ...
AGGGGGCGTCAGTTCAGTCGACTACTGGCAGCCGAGGTGTGCGCATCAGCGGTAGTAATGCTGGATACACCATGTTCCGAGGTATTGTGAAGGGTACTGACTACCCACTCCATTTGCCAGTTTCCCCTTCACTTCCCCTCCCGTGCGTCAGCGTGTGGCATCACATTTCAGCTGAACCGTACAATCTCAGGTACATAGCACCAAGGAACACTAGCAGCACATAAATTCCATATCCAATAATGTATCACACCACACGCAAGAAAACACTACGAGCAACACGCAAAAGATCACAACGGATAAAATCAACAGACCCACGTTACCAGCCACAACAAAGCGACAAAACATATCACACCGAATACACACCACTAAACACGAACATTACGCTAATGCTAACGTCTCCATCGTTGCAGAACAATACAGCCAATGTGCTAGTTCAACAGCGTAGTCGTAAATCGCCTGAAGATGGACATATTAATGCCCGAAACATGTTGAGTATCCAAGAAGTAAAGTAAATATAACAAGTGACAACTAGTTGGTATTTTATTCTTCAACTCTCACAATGATGCACGGTCCAATAAACATCAAACTATGAAATATTTATTTATGTATTTACTGTTAAAACTTTAGCAATTTTGGAAGCAGAGGGAAAAGTGTAACAATGACTCCCTCAATAGCCCACTAACGTACAATTCACAAATTAGAAAGCCAGACACAGGTGATATGGCAGAAAGCTTGTGAGGTCCACCCACTCTGCAATTAAGTTGTTAGAGGAATGTCTCTCCTCAGAGTAGGCAGTTTGGGTAAAACTTTGGCTAGTGACCTCTGACTTATTGCTACATCTCTTATATGAAGAAACCTGAAGGACAAGACTTGCTTTGAGGTTTGATGTAATCACAGCCGTGAACATGAGTCTTCTGAGATGTCACGCCATGTAATATGGGAGATAGGTACCAACATTCCACGAATGAGAGTCTTCGGTATCTGACTGCCTCTGTTGCACACAAGGTAATCTCATGTTGGTGGTTCGTGCCCCATGTTGGGCGCTATTTTTATACGCTATTACATTTCATCCGGGGTGTGAGGCAGCTCAGTTTCGGAGAGATGAAATCTTATCTTGATGGGGATTATTGCGTGTAAGTATCCCAGCACCGTCTTCTCTTCACCAATGTGTCCACAGAGAAATTCATTTTACTGGTTTTTGGGAGTTTATTGGTGTAAATGGGTAATGCCATTGATTTACTACACTGTGCTGACACAGAAGAGAAACCCAAATTAAAGCATCGCTGCAGTCTTATACGTACGTCATTGAAGTTCTCAGTGGCGCCACAGGCAGAGTTTGCGGGAAAGGCGGCGCGGCAAAGGCCGGTCATACATGTTGGCAGCGCTGTGGCCTGATGATTGTACGGTAGGGCACCGTTATGACCAGTAATATACGTCTTTAAGGGGGAGGATGAGTGTGGTTAAAATATGTCCACCATCGTCAGAATTGTGTGTAATCAAGACAAATATAAACTGTCCTGAGGAAGGGTGCGTAAGTGTGTTTAAAAACAGTGGTAATTTGGACATGCATTTATCAAGGCACCATAAGAGGAAAGACATTTTAAAGAAAGACGACGAAGGAACGTGTCAGTACCATTGTCCTGTCGATGACTGTCCATATAACTTAAATTCAAGACAGTTTTTCAAACGTTTTAAGTACTTGAAACAGGTAAGCCTGGACACGTGTCTTATCATTTCATTAGTAAGAGTAGTTACTAGAAACGGTTATTCTGAAACCACAACACAGAACGTGACCTAGCCCAAGGTACTGAATGTTCCATTTTGAAGTTTTGTCACAGATCATCTGGACCGAGCTGTTCAAAAGCATGTACCATGAACATAATCTCTGGGTGTATCCAGCAGTGTACCTACTGTGTATCAAATGCAAATAAATAGAAAATAGAAATTAGGCTTGTGGTGTGCATATTTCTTTCTTTCTTTAGATTTATAAACTTGACAAACATGTGTAATTGTTTTTTTCAGCATTACTTGAAAGTCCATGCAGAAAAGACTTTTCAGTGTGAAAAATGTCTGAAAGGATTCTCAACAGAAGCAGCCAAGCACCGGCATTTAAGAATGTGTGGAGTCAAATTTACTTGTTCTTGTAACCATGCTTATGAGTCATATGAGGCACTACTTACTCATGCAAAGAGGTTTTCACACACATTTGATGAGAAGTTCAAACTGTATGGAAAGTACGTACTAATCACTAATTATATAATAGCTTAGCTACCAAATGTCATGGTGCAGTTGAGTGAATAGCACTTCTTGTTATTCATTCAAATCTTGGCCTAGAGACTAGCTATTTTGCCTGAGATTTTGTAGATTTCCTGTCTCCCTCTTCACAAACATTGAGATTGAACCTAAAATTAGACCATGGTCTCTTCCTTGCATATTCTTTCCAGTTCATTATTACCTTTCACTACATTTATGCCTTTTGGACTGATATATGGAAAACACTGTTGTGTGAACCTGGAATAAAAATAAATATTTCATGCATACCAACTCTGTTCCATTACTGAATCTCTCTTGCAACAGGTCCGTAGCCTCTTCTGAAGCAAGTTCTCTATAGAGAGAGAGAGAGAGAGACTGTGCTTCTTTCAAATTCTAGTATAATCCCCCCCCTTCCTAAGGCCATCCTGTAGCAGCTTAGGCCTTTTTCTTTGTCGTCTATTTCCAACTGTCATTCTTTCAGTAATATGTTGTAGAATGCAATTCCTATGCAAGATGTGACCAATCCAGTTAGTCTTTCTTCATTTCCTTGTATGTAGGATGTTTCTTCCTTTATTCTTTGTAATACTTCTTCATTTTTCACACAGTTTTTCTACCTGATGTTTTCCATCCTTCTCTAGCACCATATCTCAGAACTTTATAGGTATTTCTGGTCTACTGTGCAAAGTATCCCAATTGCAGCACCATACACAAGCTATGCTCCAAATGTGTAATTGCTATAGTTTTCTCCTTAAATTAAGTACACTGTGCTGGTGAAAAGAGGTTCTTCTTGTTGAATACTGCTTTTCAGTGGCAATCCTGGATTTCATCAGGTGTGTACATCTTGCATCACTTTTTATCAGACTACCCAGATAATTCCATCTTGTGCCATTGTTTCTGATATGCCGTGATATGTATTAGGGATGGTTGTCTTCAGATTCTCATTCCCTAATTTTTTTCCACATTCGTTTTCATTTTCTAACATCTTTCAACTTCAACTGCTCTATCAGTCATGTCCCGTAGTACCATTTCTTCCTCAGCCAGTAGCACAAGATCCTCTACATATTTCACAGTGTGAATTACTGGATCTCTGTTTTCAAGTCTTTAAACCTTTCGGGAGCTTTTCTGGTAAGATACTCACTGTATAAGTTGAATAAAATCAGTGACAAACAATGTCCTTGTGCAACTCCTTTTCCTGTCTTCACACTCCTAGTCTCTCCTTGGTCTGCTCGTACTTTCAACACTCTGGAGGCTACGTCTTTACTGATTTCTTTATAGTGATTTAATATTATCATCTTACATTGTCTTATTTTGTCTCTTCAATTATTTAAATGTTGTACTGCAGTATTTCTTTAATCCGACGTTTGATAATTTTGAAATTCTGATAATCCAGCACTAGGGGAGACTAATCACAAGACTAGTGTGTATTCTGTGAGTTTATCTTGGGTTATCTGGATGTTGCATTGCTAACACAAACTTTGTCTCCATGCAGCATAACATTTTCATAAGTTGGTATTATCACACACCCTGGTGGCACTGCAGGCAACTAGCAGTTCACACCACTTGTTTGGCACAATCTACAGCATTACTGTGAATTTTGTTTGAATTGTGTTACAGGCAGTACATGTTATTCTCTGTTTTTGCTATTAAAATGGCTTCAGGGTATCCAAATATGAGTACACAAGGTACTGCTGGCAAGTGGAAACACGTAACTTTAACAATTCTGCAGAAACTTGAAAGTAGCGAAAATCATTGAGGGTTCATGACTTCATACAGTGTTGGTTCATCAACTATTTATGATATAAAGAAATGGAAGTATCAGTTACGATCGTTTATGGCATCAAGTGAAAGTGTGAAGGACTCTTTCAAGTGACAGACATTATAAGAGCCAAAAGTAGCACAAATGGATAAGGTGTATAAGTGACTGACAGCCATATATGCTGAAAGAAAACCCACAAATGGGCCTGTGGTAATTGATAAAGGTAAATGTTTTTAAGAAGAAGTGAAAATAACTAAGAAGTGCACATTCTCTGGTGGCTGGCTGCAGGATGTTAACCCTTTAACGCCAAATTAAATCCCTCCACTCAGTGGCAGACTGCTGATATTTTTAACTGGGGATTTTAATTTTTAATGCTTACTCTTAGAAAAAAAACATATCTCATAGACTTTTCCTACAAATTTAAGGAAATAATATTTTGTGCTCTGTTTATGAGTTGGTTAAGTGGGGGAAAAAATGTTCACATATTTTTATAATAAATTTAGGCCTGTGAATTCCATGCATTGTATAAAATGTGGTATACGTAGTTCATTACTTACATATTTCTGGTTGCTGCAGAAGGTCTGTGTCACCTTGGATCCCTGTCTTATCACAACACACAATATTCACAATGGGGGTGATTTACAAATTTACTGTGGTGTGATATTCCACGAAACAAGGCTCCACGCACATGCACACATCACATCTGTTGCACTTATACACTGTGTCCTTTCTCTGGCCGTGAGATGAACACAGATGGCAGCGGAGTTTGGTGGATGATTTCACTGGCCGGTGTTGGTTGTGGGGGTTCCCAAGTCACACAACATTTGTTTGTGGCCACACTTGGCCTTCCAACCAATCTGGGGGAGGGGTGATCATGGCTTTTTTCAGCTTCTTCAATCAAATTCCTCACCAGAAGGAGTTTGATATCTCGGTGGGTATATTTAGCCTCACATGAATATAACAGTATTCAACTGTTTAGTAATGTTAAATCCAGAAGGTGGAAAAACAATTTCATGGTCCAATTGAAAGTATGTCGATTTATCGAATAGCTGTTGGCCATATGATCAGAATTGTCAGTGTAACCCGTGTGCCGGTTGTACCATTCCACGATGTGAGGTTTCATGGGGCTCTTGCTCTCATCACAGAAATTTCTTTCTGCTGGTGGTGGGTCCGTGCTAACATGTAAACTTCTCGTCTGTCATTCCAAATTAATGCGGTCAAACCTCCCCTGGTCCTCACTCTTACATCACCCGTTTTCAATTTCAGTTGTTCCGGTCCAAAATCACGGGGCATGTCTTGTCTGTTGGGCCGTACTGTCCTGCATGAATTTACTATTATGTCTGTCCAAGTCATCAAAATGTCTTGGGGATGAAAAGAAATTGTCCATAAATATTTTGTGTCCTAAGTCTGCAAGTCAAATGTCTAACAGTTGCGTATGTTGCAGTCATGTCGTCAGTGGCGGAGTGTGAGCCTCTACCCAAGTACTCTCTCATGTTATTTGTATACCCTTATTCATCACAGACTTTTTAAATTTTGGTGCCAAAACATTTTCTTTTCTTTGCAATGTATTGCCTGAAGACAACCCTGCCCTTGAATTTTACAATTATCTCATCCTCTGCCAAATGCTCCGAGGGGTTATAAAATTTAGCTAAGCCTTGGTCAGTGTTACAAAGAGAGTCCTTAGTTTCCATGGTCGGTCATTTTCTTTGCCTTTGTCAGGTCTCTGTGAATTGTCTGCAAAATGCAGAAAATGCAGTATGTGTAAAAATCTGTCTTGTGTCATGGTCTCTGTGTAAAATGGTGTGTGTAGCTGTCTAAATCTCGACCAGTAGGCATGTATTGTGTCTTTCAATTCATGTCCCATCTGCAGAGCTAAGGCATTGAAAGGCATCATGTCCAGCAACGTAATGTCAACGACTAGGTCCAGCTTGTCCGTGTAAGTGTTGCTGGTAGTATACATTGGTCTCTTCCACCAGCAAATGAAAAATTTCTGTGAAAAACATCAACACTCAACACAGACAAAGGCGAGCCGTCTTTGTTGATGTGTTGAGCCTCACTTTTTTTTCACATCTTTTGCTGGACTGACAAAATGATGAATATTTGTGTTCCTTCTTTGAGGCGGTCCCCAGCTTGGTAATCTGCCACTTATTGCAGCCTGTGGTTTGACTTCTGCTGAGGCTTGTTGTTGTTGTTGTTGTTTTTTTTTCCTCTTCTTCCTCAAAATCATCTTTAACATTGCTAGCCTCAGCACCTGTTTCCGAGTCAGTGTCAGCAACCAGAATTTCACTGATGGCTTCCTCCTGGAGTTTGATTTTCTTGGTGTCCATTTCTGAATGCCTACATTTGTCTACCTTATTTAGACTCCTGTCTACGACTGGGCACAGTTGCAGAAACCTAATGCCACGAAGCTTCTTCTACAGTGACAGCAAAACATATCTAAAGGTACGATGTGACAGCTGTATAAAATTCCAGCTATTCGAGGGTGCCCAAGGTGTTTTTAGTAGATTGACGGCTGTGTGTTGCTTGTTACTGCCCCACAACCCCTACAGAGTACCCCAGTACTACAGGAGGCACGTCTGTGGGCCCTCATGTAGTTGTAAACATCGATTTTTTTAATATCTCTGATTTTTGAACATTAGTTCTTTCTGAACTAAATGTGTACAGTATGCCACTGAAAACATTTCTGGTCAACAATTTGTGTTTGTTTCATAGGCCAGTGTTGATATTTCAACCTGCAGTGGACTCCAGTGCACGTGACAAAGTGGGCTGTGTGTGGAACCATATTAGTCAGCTGTGACAAATATGCATTTGCTATGTGTTGACATATAAATCAGGGTATTTGGGTGGGTTTAGGAGGTGGAGGGGGCCCATTCTGGTTGCACAAAGATACCCTGACCTTCAAGCTTAGCAAAATATCGGATAGGAGTGAACAAAATTTCTCCAAACTTCGACACATTGTTTGTGACCCTTTTGTAGGTTCGGCAGTTTAAAGGGTTCACTGTGCGTTGCCTTTATAGGTCATTCGACAGCAAGAGGTTAAAGAACTTAGGTCAGTATAGCTACTGTCTATAATCCAGAATATTTGATCAAGTTGGAGTGATGGAATTTTACTGTGCTTTGGAAAACATAATGTGAAGAACGCAAAGTTACAGCAGTCTGCAACATGGTACAGGCTATAAACCCAGTAATAACCCATGCATGAGTATGTAGCCTGTAAGTGAGAAGTCAAAGAGGTATCATATAGTAGGGTTCATTCAGCTTTAAAAGAATTCTGATGATGGTATATTGTAATAGATATCCCTGTGCACACCACGAAACCATATGCAGGAGTAGTTGTATAACCCTAATGATTCTTTATCTGGGCACTAGATGGAAGTGAGTGGTGAAGTTCATGCCCTGGACACTTCACTTGAATAGAAAGCTAAGTGGGCTGCAGAGTCAGTATGGACATTTTGGTCGAGAGAATCTATTGCCACTGCCAGAAATCAAGCCTGGATCATTCGGCATATAGCGTAGTCACTATACAGACTACATTACCATGTAGTTTTGACTAATATTCTGGACATTGTCTGTCCTCACCCTGTCAGTGATAAACAGTAACTCTGTCTAAAGGGTCCACCAGGATAGGTTCTTCTGCTGTGTTTTGCACTTGAAGACATACATGTTATCCAAAACATTGTGGGTTTTTGAGCCTGAGAACAAAGGCAGTGTCCCAAATATCGGACATGTTAGTGGCTGGTTTCTTATTTCATGAACTTTATGTTCTGCATACTGTGTGGACAAATAACTGATTTTATTGTCAAAATATCAGTAACCTTTAGCATACTTCTGTGTCACAAGATTTACTGTGACATATGTGTTTCAGTGCTCATGGGCACAATCATCAGTGACAAGAAAGTTTATGTACTGTATTTACCAGAATGCAAGGCAACTCTAATCTAAGACAACCCTTCAAATAAAACATATCCGTCAAGAGAAAATGTATTTATCCAAATCTAAGATGATCCTCCCAAAATAAAATGTTTGCCAAGAAAAATATTTTGCTGTTAATTTCATACACTTAATACATAAAGCATATCACATTCTGTTTTTCCTTTACCAAACAGTGTTACTGTCTCCATCTTCACAGTCAGTGCCTTCATCTTTCTCACGCTCACTCCTGATGTTCCTCTCCTCTTCACTGCCATTCAACAACATATCACCATCAGTCTCATTCACTGCATTGCATGTACAGCACTTCTTAAAACCCTTCACAATCAATTCTGGTGAGTTGCGCTGCCATGTCATTATGATCCACATTGATTAAATAATATATATTGTTTATAAACTTACTTGAACCCGTGAACAAGATTCACCTTCTTCTCCACAGATGGTGAGAGTGGTGTGAAGAATTCTAAATACGTATGTTCTGGATTTATGTGTTGTTTCTGTGGTCTGATCAGTCAGACTTCATGGCTGTTTTTATGGTTTTTAACTTGTGGATTGTTCTGGGCATTATTTTTGACTCTTGTAGTTAACTGTTAAATTTTTGGTAGCCATTTTCATGTTATTACTCTTGCACTAGGTCTGTTCTCAGGTGCATAACTTAACAGGTTTATTGCATGTGTGGTGCCCAGTGACTGAATAGCTCGATGTAAAGGGTCCACCAGCATAGGTGCTTCTTTGCCAGGAGATGGAAATAGAGCCAGTTCTGAAATGTAGTGCTTATTTAAGAAATTAGATGGAAACATCCGCCCCCCCCAAAAAAAATAGCTTGTGTCAGGTTTAGTGATTCATTGTTGTGTCTTTTGTTTACATTTGGCAATGCAAGTCTTGGTTTGGCTCTGCATGGTCTGTTTCAGAGCTATCCGGTTAGGTGCAGTCCAGTTTGGCCCTTTGTACATGAATTTAAGATGACCTCACATATTTAACCCTTTAAATGCAGAGTTAAATCCCAACTGTAAGTCCCAGCTTGCTGAATTTTTCTGCAGGGTATTTAAATTTTGCGCATGATATTCGAAAAACCTGAATATTTCGAGAACTAAGCAGGATAAGTTTGTGAAACAAAAAGCATTTTGTGGGGAAGGAAACAGGCATTGCTCAGAATACCTTTAAAATGCTATAATATCCTTAACTGCGTAATGGAGAAGATAAGTTTCTAAACAAACTCATAAATATCCATATTCTTTTACTTGCATTGCGATCGAGGCATCAGCTGTTTGTACGGAGGGCGGACGAATAGATGTCTTACAAGTTTGTCTTTGTGTGGTAATCTTCAAAACACTTTTCGATCAACACAAAGCGCCACGTCACACTTGACACATCTAAATATCACCGTTCGCTTCACACCCCCCACTGAACACATGTGACATCGCCGTTTCGTGTTACTGTGGCCAGGCCAGTGCTTATTGTGACGTGTGTCCAGTCTTCCGGTGTTGTTAGAAGCTGCGGCTGTTCTCCCTACAGGCATGGATGGTCGTGGCTCATGCCTAGACCATGCCAGCATCTCTCTGATAAGGGTGAGTCAAAAATCTCTGTGTGAGATTTTCTTCCCACCACATGAAGATAAAAGGATGTAACTGTTGACAATGGCCAGGTCCAACAGGTGGAAAAGGAGCTTTTTTGTCCACTTCATATTTGACGGCTGCCCGTGTAGCTATTGGCCATCCTGTCTGCATTATCAACATGCCCCATGTGATGGTTATAATCCGCCACAATTGCTGGCTTTATCGCATTCCTGTGTTCATCGCGATAATTGCTTTCTCTGGGTGGATCATGAATGTTTGTCAGGAGGCACATGTCTCTCTTGTCCTTCCACACCCCAGCCGTCAAGTCACCCCTGGTTCTTACTCGAATGTCACCATGTTTCAGTCTCAGTGTCTTGGGTTTGAGGTCGTTGGGCATGCCCTTTCTGTGTAGTCTCACAGTCCCACAACAACAAATTTTTTTCAGGGCCAAGTCATCAAATAGGTCAGGGGAGGAAAAGAAGTTGTCCATCTACAGTTTATGGCCAAATCCTTCTACACCCCTTGTCAGATTAGTCACTGTAGCGTGGGTTGCTGTCAGGTGTTGTGCTGCCCTTTGTCGGTCTTTGCCGAGGTAAACATTCATGTCATATGTATGCAGTAGAGTCGCATAGTTTGAACATTTGGATGCCGAAACGTTTGCACTTTTTTGGGATGTACTGTTTGAATAATACCCTTCCCTGGAATTTTACAATGCCTTCATCTACTGACAAATGTTCAGAAGCGTTGTAAAACTTTGAAAAGTTCGTCCTTATAATTTCAAACAAGTCTTGTATTTTCCACAGTCTGTCATCTGTCCTGTCAACTCCATTCTTATTATTGTCCGTGAAATGTAGAAAGCGTAGTATGTGACAGTACCTAGCACGTGCCATCGTAGTTGAAGCTGTTCCATTTTCATCCATTAGTCCTCCAGTCTGTCATGAACTGTATGTCCCATCTGTAATGTCAGAGCCAAAAATGAAAACATTTCTGCTTCTGTCACCTCACATTGGGGAGAAGGTCAGTCTTCAAAATTGTCTAAGAACTGGTGGTAGTAACGATTCATCTCCACAACCAGCAGAGTAACAATTTCTGCGAAGAACAGCAACAGGACGCTAAGTGGAGTGGACACTGGGGTTATATGTGCAGCTTCACTGCTTTTCCCATTGGGGGGCCCAATAAAGTTGTGCACTAAATGCCTTCGGGTTTTAGGGGGCAGTGTCCACTGAGAGGGTTGTGGCTGTTGACCTGCCACATTACCAACATCATCCTCATCTTCAGAGCTGCTGGCAGAATAATCTGGACTTGGAGGCTGTGACAGGGAAGACCATTGTGAAGGTGGGCGTGGCTCCTCTTCGTCCTCTGACTCTTGTGTTGCCTGATATTTATCCTCGTCGCTGGCTGAATCCATTACTATTTCTCGTATTTCATTTCGAGACAGCACATGAGCTCTTTTCGCACACGAAATAGATCCACGTTGCATTGTCAACAAAACTTCAGTACAGCTAACCCACAAACAGCAAAATCTCGACTGAATGAAGTCGAAATTCTGCAAGCTGCTTGGTGGTATAATGCATAGATCAGGTATAATGTTCCCTTTCCCAACCTAAGAACCGTTACTCAGCTGGCTGTTAGTAGAATACCCAAAAGTTTTATTACCAAAACATTCCAGTCCATTTACTAAATGCAAGACGTAACTAACTGCACAGTATGCTTTCAAGACTTATGACACTTATGCATTCATGGCTAATTAGGGTGTCTTTGGTAGCTGACTAAGTGCTTAAACACAAATATGACACAGGACTGCTTTCATGAGTGATACAGTGTTGAGACATTG
>Ga0123355_10017512_pt1 | contig 11328 bp, 11 predicted proteins | sample TergutEmb28metaG_3_FD_89872 | JGI IMG/M metagenome (GOLD analysis project Ga0123355, IMG submission 89872) | Embiratermes neotenicus P1 segment gut microbial communities from Petit-Saut dam, French Guiana - Emb289 P1 | ecosystem: Host-associated > Arthropoda: Insects > Digestive system > Gut ...
CTGATCCTATGTGAGAACCCAGATACAAGTACGATGCTTCCTCTTAAATCAGCAGTTACCAAGTTACTTGCCTTTAGCGAGAACAGATTATCAGATGATGTTATGTAGCGTCAAGGGCAAATTATTTCCAGCGTACTAGTTTTTGTTCGCAGAACCCAATCACTTCGTAGAGTACAACGCCCATTAATGCCATTATGATAATGCCAGCAAACATGGTTGGATAATCGATGCGTCCCCAGGCATTTACTATGTAGAAGCCGATGCCTGTATTGCCTGCGATTGATTCGGTAATAAAAAGTACTGCGATGGCTGTTCCTGTGCTGATGCGCAGGGCGGTAAATATGCTAGGCAGTGTGTAGGGCACCACAACGTGACGTGCGATGTCGATGCGATTTGCCCCCAGTGAGCGCACACTCAGTATCAAGTCCGGTGAGATAGACTTTGCACTGTCGCGCGCTGTCACCAAAGTCTGGAAAAAGATTACTGTCGCAATAAGGACAATCGCAGGTGCACTACCTAAGCCCAAGAGTACCAGCAGTACGGGCACAAAAACAATCTTTGGAACAGGATAGAGTACATACAGCAGGGGTGCAGCCACGAGGTCAATCCGTGGGCTACGTCCAATAATCAAGCCAAGAACAGTACCCCCCAGCGTACCAATGCTCATCGCAAGAAGCACACGCCACAGTGATATCCCCAGGTGAGGTAGCATATCGGGGAAACGCTGCCATAGCTGTGACAACGCAACAGTGGGAAGCGGCAATGCTGGATTAGCAATAATCAGCGAAAGTGCTGCCCATCCCAGCAATATGACAACTATTGCCGCTGCATAGCCAAGCAGTTTTTTCAAGCGCAGCTTCATTGCGCGCCTCCGTCACCTAACAGCAGTTCTCGCAGCTGAGTACATTGTTCATAAAAAGCAGTAGTCTGCCTGTAGTCCTGCGCTCCCATATGGGGATTTTCGATAATCGCTTGAACCTTGCCCGGACGCGGTGTCATAAGCACAATACGTCTGCCCAACAAAACGGCTTCCTCAATGGAATGGGTCACCAGTACCTGCGTATATCCTTCACGCTGCCACAAATCGAGCAGAACGTTTTGCAGTTCCTCACGCGTCAGGGCATCAAGAGCAGAAAGGGGTTCGTCCATCAACATGACATCAGTGCTGAGCGCCATGGCGCGTGCCATAGCAAGACGCTGGCGCATGCCACCAGAAAGTTCACCGGGATAGGCATGAGCAAAATCTGCAATTCCAACCACGCGCAGAGCATCAAGTGCTTTTGCGCGGGCCTCTTTGCGACCCACTTTTTGCACCAGTAAGCCCAATGCCGCATTGTCAAGTACTGTTTTCCAGGGCAGCAGACCATAGTCCTGCAAGATAAGCGAAGTGTGCTTGCGCGGACCAGTAACAGGCTTCCCTCTTACCAGCACATCGCCAGCCGTAGCCTTGCGCAAACCCGCAATCAGGTTCAATAAGCTGGTTTTTCCGCAACCACTGGGGCCAATAATCGCAATCGGTTCACCACAAGCAACTTCCAGCGAAAAACCGTCAAGTGCATGAGTTTCTTTCTGGGCAGATTTGTAGTTCAGGCTAACATCGCGCACCTGGATGGCTGCAGCGCCCATGCCACCAAGCATCGCTACTTGTTGAGAAGCTGTTTGCTGCGAGTCTGTCACTGCTCGAAAAGAACTACCTTTCTGCATTACTGCTCTAGTGCATACCTGATCTCAAGTAAAGTGATTTCAAATTTGAGGTCTTGGTCGGGTTCTACCATAGAATGGACGCCCTCTGCCCCGAAAGCCATGTTTGCAGGAACTTTGAGCACACGAACACCGCCAGCCTGCATGCCTAAAACACCTGCATGCCAACCCTCGATAACGTCGCTGTTCCCCACGATGAATTCGTAAGGTCCGCCCTGCATTGCAGAAGAGTTAAACAGCATGCCTACGGTGCCCTCGTCGTCAAGATAGTATCCTGTCCAGTCGATAAGCACTGTGTCGCCCTCTTCAACTTCAGACCCCGTTCCTACTTCAAGGTCTTCAATGACCAATTCGGTAAGCTCAGTGTCTTCGTCTTCTGCAGGAACCTCAGCTACCGTATCTGCAACATAGGGTTCAGGCTCCTCATCTGTGCAGGCAGTCATGACAAATGCGAGCGTGACCATCAAGGCAGCACTAATCATGCAGGTAAGCATGCGCTTGAACCAAGTCACTTCTCTCACACTCCTTACTATCCTTAATCGGTGATTAATTCTGCATTTCTGCAGTACCAATCCTACCATTAAGCACAGCTTCTGCCCATGTAAACGGGAGTAAAACATTCACTTTTTACGTGGCTTCCTCCCTCTACTACGTATCGTGCCCACGCGCAACAACAGTAGCTCTCTACAGGCAGAACGTGTATGATGAAGGAGTTGTTTACAAACTTGAGAGAGGTGCAAGTACCCGTGACAGTCAAAAAACGTATCGTCATCTTTTTGCTAATTTTAACCGTCGGTCTTTTTGGCATGACAGCAACAGCGCAGGCTCAAAATACCCCCATCAATGCAATGGAAATCTTCCTCTGGGAAGACCACATGAATATGCGCTCTACAATTACCGTATACGGTATGCTCAATCCTGAGGAAGCAGAACTTCCTGTAACGGTAAACTTTGGCTTTCTTGAAGGTTTTGAATTTAAGACACTCCTGCATATAGACGTCGAAACGGGTGAATCGCTGAGTGAGATTGAGCCAGAAACCAGCACGCAAGAATTTGAAGAAGCCACTATAGTGAACTATACCTTCACTCTTACTGAAAGCTATGTCTTCTTTGCTGGTTTTGAGGTTGCGGGAGGAATTTTTGACTGGGAAACAGAAATGGGTGATTCCCCTCTCGCGCACTTTGCCTATCTGCCACCAAATGATTTGGACTGGCTGACAGTGGGTTTCATATCGCCAAGTCCTGCTTTAATAGGTGCAGGTGCTGATGTTGAATTTTTGGAAATTATGGAACAGGGTGAACTGTACGGCATAACACGCTTTGATGTTCCCGAGGGAGAACTTCAGGACTTTGTCGTTGCCTTTGGTTCACGCGCTGCACGTGACGCGGCTATTGAAGCAGCAATAGCCGAAGAAGAAGCGGCAGCAGAAGCACAGCGTCTGGCTGAAGATCACTGGTACCGATTCACTGTTTGGGCAACCAGCCCCGTAGGACTTGTTGTCTTAGGTACTGCGGTTGTAGTGCTTTCCATTGTCGCAGTAGTGATTGTCTTGGTGCTCAAGCAGCGCAACAACAATAGGTTTGATGATGACAGCAGCGATAACTTTACCTATGTCCCTGACGATGATGTCTTTAACAATGAAAGCGCAGACTTATTTGTAGGCGATTCTGATGCCAGGAAGGCTGAGTAGCCTCTTTTCACTGGGCGTTGCTCGCGCAGTAGCGCCTGAACTGATATATCGTCCGCGCAGTGCAGACGATAGCTATGATTTAGATTACAACGGATATTCAGAACGTATTCAGGGGGCCATCTTGCAGGATGGTCCCTTTTTGGGTGCGCGATTGGGCAGTGTCGAAGCACTGGCCTGCCTGTCACAGATATGGGAACAAGGGGTGGCTCCCTTAAGGGCTGCTTGTGCACGTGCTTACTTGCGGCAGCTTCGGTTTCACCTGAGTAACAATGCAGGGGTCTTTCCTGCATCTGACGAGCAATTTCAGCTCTTCTGTCAAGAATATTTGGCTTCAATGGCTTCGATTGATGTGCTTGCATCCTGGATGCAGCAAGAAGATCTGCTCACTGATTATCTTGCACAGCCAAAAACAGCCTTTTTGGAGGATATTGTTCCTTTTGTCGGCAGCAATCCCTGGAGTGCCGCACTTGCAGGTAGGCGCGTACTGGTAGTCCACCCCTTTAAGCAGTCCATTGAATCCCAGTATGCGCAACGAGAGCTGCTTTTTGCAGACCCGCAGGTACTGCCACAGTTTGATCTCGTGATGTATCCTGCAGTTCAGTCAATGGGCGGCAGGATCACCAACAGCTGTGTGACTACATCTGGCGCGAAGTACGCAAACTGGACTGAAGCACTTGCTGCAATGAAGGACGATATTGCGGCCCTGGATTTCGATGTCGCGATTTTGGGCTGCGGAGCATACGGACTGCCCTTAGCTGCGCACATCAAGGCGCTGGGCAAGCCAGCCATTCACCTGGGCGGCGTTACTCAGTGCCTCTTTGGAATTAAAGGTCGGCGCTGGGAAGAAGATTACGGCTGGGATAAGCTCTACTTTAATGAGCACTGGGTTTATCCTCATGAAAGCGAACGTCCCAAAAATGCAGAATCAGTAGAAAATGCCTGCTATTGGGGCGATGAATCAGCAGGGCACGACTTACGTAAGCGCTAGTCTCTGTCTATAGCGCGCAGCTCTTTATCACTGCGCGTTCCTAGCTGACGAAGCCACGTTCGCATCGCCGCCATAGGTACGGCTGCACGATAAACCTGAAACGACTGTCGATACCCTTTCGCTAAAAGATTCTCCTCTTCTAGTTCCCGGATACGACGCACCAGCACGGCATAGCTCTCTTTTAGACGCGATGATGTGCGGCTTAAAGAGCCCTCTGTTGTCCAAATGTGATAGAGAGGCTGCGGTGAAAAGGCCACCAAGGGATTAGTGGCAAAAAATTGCGCATTAAACAACACGTCTTCCAGATTGTACATATCCTCATCAAAGCGAATATTCGCCGCGTCCAGAACAGAGCGCAAATACAGAGCATTACATGCCGAGAGCAGTGGCTTGCAAATATCCCCGAACATCGCTCGGTAGAGCTCATACCCTAAAACAACTTCTTCATCGAACTCCTTGCCAGGTCCTTGGCTGAATCTCCCGAGAAGCACCCCGTCAAAATCCCCATCAGGTTCTTGATCGGGCACATAAGCCCGTGTGAATCTACCACTAATTGTCTCGATTGTTTGTCCGCAGCGAGCGCTGGCCGCCTGTGTTCTTTGCACAAGGCTCAGCAATTCCGCATACATTCCGGGGGCAACCCAGTCATCTGCATCAACAAAGCCGACAAACTCACCACTCGCCAGGCTTAAGCCAACATTTCGTGCAGCAGAGGGACCTCCATTGGCGGGCAGACGTGCCATCCGCACGCGAGAATCGCGCCGAATATACTCTCGTACTACGCTGACACTAAGATCAGTCGAGCAGTCATCAACGACGATAACCTCGAAATCATCCATCGTCTGTGCAAGCAGCGAATCCAGACAGTCACTTATGAATACTTCCTGGTTATATAGCGGCACAATGATGCTTACGCGAGGAGTGTTACTTACTCTGCTCATGCTACTATTGTACAAAAAGTAAAGGAATTGCATGACCAAGGTCGCTAAAAAAGCACTAATTACAGGCATTACGGGACAGGATGGCGCATATCTGTCGCGCCTGCTCATTGACAAAGGCTATGAGCTACATGGCATTGTTCGCAGAAGCTCTGACCGCACTACCGCACGCCTTAGTCAGCGCGTAGACCAGCTACGCAAAAGTTCCGCCCAAAAAGCTGCTCACCTGAACCTGCACTTTGGCGACCTCACTGATTCTGCAGGCATTATGAGCATCATCGATGCAGTCCAGCCCGACGAAATCTACAACCTGGGCGCCCAAAGCCAGGTCGATATCAGCTTTTCAACACCCGTATATACAGCAGATGTCGATGGACTAGGAACCCTGCGCCTGCTTGAATCAGTCCGCGTACTTGGCCTTGCAGAAAAAACACGCATCTATCAAGCCAGTACTTCAGATCTCTACGGCACAGGCGGAGCACGTCCAAAAAATGAAACGACTCCTTTTAAGCCAAATTCGCCCTACGGAATTGCAAAGCTCTACGCATACTGGATTGCTGTCAATTATCGCGAGGCATATAACATGCATGTCTGCAATGGCATTCTGTTCAATCACGAAAGTCCCCTACGGGGCGAATCCTTTGTGACCCGCAAGATTTCACAGGCTGTTGCACGCATCAAGCTGGGCAAGCAAGATATGCTGTACTTGGGAAACCTTGACGCAGCACGTGACTTTGGCTTTGCGGGTGACTATGTTGAACTGATGTGGCTGATGCTGCAGCAAGGCGCACCTGATGACTATGTTATGGCAACAGGCAAGCCGACTTCTGTGCGCGAATTCGCCGCAGCAGCATTTGCCCACGTAGGCATTGAGCTGCGCTTTGAGGGCAGTGGCTTGCAAGAAAAGGGTATTGACACCGCAAGTGGGCAGACGGTCCTTGCTGTTAGCGAGGAATTCTTTCGCCCAACTGACGTTGACGTATTGGTCGGCGATGCATCAAAAGCACGCAAGCAGCTGGGCTGGACACCCCGCACCACTCTTGCAAAGTTAACTGCCATGATGGTTGACCTTGATTTACAGCGAGAACAAAACCTTTAATGCGTGGTGCCATGACTTCAGCAACCACTTCAACAATTACTTCTGTAATCTATGACTATCAGGCCTTTTCCATGCAGCAGACAGGGGGCGTTTCGCGTTACTTCGCCCAACTAATTAAGACCTTTGAACAAAATCCAGAACAAGAAATTCAACCCTACCTTGCAGTATCCTATGCGGCAAATCGCTATCTGCATGAGGAATTAGACGTAAAAACAGGGACACTCTTTCATCGCTGCCAGGGTCGCGGACGGGGGAAACTGCAAAGCATTGGCGATATCGCAAACAAGCACGCCACGTTCAAACTGCTCAATCAACATCAACATGCCATCTACCACCCTACTTATTTTGACCCCTGGTTCATTCATATGAAGCAAGGGCAGAAAAACATGTCATTTAAACAGCCTATGGTCGTCACTGTGCACGACATGATTCATGAGCTGTTCAAAGACCAGATTGCAGACCCGCAAACTATCTATAAGAAGCGAACAATGATGCAGCATGCTGATGCTATCATCGCAGTCTCAGAATCAACAAAAGCAGATATCATCGCGCTTTATCCTAAACTTGAGCAAAAGGTCAGCGTTATTCATCATGGTGCGACTTTAGGCAACGAAACAGACACGGGCACTTTTCCCCTCAATACACCCTATGTGCTATTCGTTGGCAATCGCTGGGGCTATAAGAACTTTCGGGCTGTCGCACATGCCTGTGGTCAACTCTTTGCAGACTTTCCCGACCTGCAGCTAGTGTGTGCAGGGGGCGGGCCTTTTACCCTGGAAGAGAAGAATCTGTTCCAGTCCCTGGGCATCGACTCTCGCGTCTCACAGCACAGTCCCGATGATGCAACATTAAAGACCATGTATCAAAATGCAGAACTTTTTGTCTTTCCCTCGCGCTATGAAGGCTTTGGCCTGCCTGTTCTTGAGGCAATGGGCAATGGCGCACCCTGCGTATTGAGTGACAGCAGCTCCTTGCCAGAAGTAGGCGGCGCGGCTGCGCTGTATTTTGACGCAGATGGTGAAAACGGTGGTGCTGATGAGCTACTGCGCCAGTGCAAGCACATCCTAGATGACAGCAACTTACGTAAGCAACTCGTTCAAGATGGCTACAAGCGTGCAGCGGAATTCTGCTGGCAGAAATGTGCACAGCAACATGCTGACTTGTACGCACGCCTGCGACAAGATTTCAATGTGGACGACAACCACCATGAATAGTGGAGTCACAGACATACAGCAAGCTGAACAAAAGGCAAAGCATGGCAAGCTGCGCGTGGCTGTCTATCTGGAGTGTGACACCGATGTCGGCGGACAGTACCAATACGCTCTGAGCATTGTACGGGCACTTGAACTACGCCCCGACCTTTTTGACATCTATTGCTACAGTTCGCGCAGCGTGTGGAAGCACTACTCTAAAGAACGTTCGGTGCACTATCGCCCCTTCCCTATGAGCGTCGCAACAAGTCGCATGGGACAGCGCTTAGTCCGACGTCATTTGGCAAACCACAGACCACCCTCTTGGGTCGGCCGCCTGCTTAGGCGCAGGCTTTTTAAAGACAGAATCGACACAGTAATCTTCCCTCTGCCTACTGCTCTTGTGGGGGCTCTCGGGGGGGCGACTTCAATTCCCAGCATCACGACGATTCACGACCTGGTATATCGTTACGTGCCTGAACTGCGCGAAGAAGGTCATTCAAGTACCGAATGGTATGATGACCTCTATCAGTACATACTGACCAACAGCAGCACTGTCCTCACTGATTCAGAAGTATGCGCAAACCAGCTGCGTGAGACATTCCCCGCCGCTACCGCAACAGCAAACATCCAGGTTTTGCCCTACTGCGCCCCCCCCTACGTAAACGAATACTTAAGGGAAATGAAGCGCAATCCTCAAATCATCACCGCAGACATCAGTAAAGAAGTTCGCGATGCAACAGCAAAGCCTTTCATCTTTTCCCCTGCATCGTTTACCCGCCATAAAAACCACGACAGGCTCTTGCAGGCACTGCGGCAACTTGCAGACGAAGGACTCATCGTTAATGCCGTCTTTTCTGGACCCCCTTGGCCACCACAGGATGAACTGAAATCCCTCATAGCAAAATACGACCTGCAAGCACAGACCACCGTACTGTCCTACGTCAGCAACTATGAAGTATGCCACCTGTACAGCCAAGCACAGGCCTTGGTAATGCCCACCTTTAATGGACCCACTAACTTGCCACCCCTTGAAGCCTTTGCTCTGGGATGTCCCGTAGTAATCTCAGACATTTTTAAAGAGTCTGACCAATTAAGAAGCGGTGTGCTGCTTTTCGACCCGCGCTCATCTGAAGATATTGCTCGTGCAATACGAAAAATAGTAAGCGATGAAGACCTGAGATCTGAACTGATTGAAGCAGGCCATCAGCGCGATAAAGAACTGAATTTAGAGGCCTTTTCTACGCGGCTTACAGAAATCGTCAGCGCAACAGCGGCAGGTGGAAACGATGACTGCGGGCGCACCTAGACTACTTCGTAATACTGTAGCTAACATGTCAGCCCATGTGGTAACGGCAGCGGTTGCCTTTATCACCCTGCCTTTTATGCTGGCGCATTTTGGCAAGGGCTACTACGGTGTTTTTGCCTTAGTTAACTCTTTGGTTGCCCTGGTTGCGCTTTTTGACTTAGGCACCACCATCGTACTGATTAAGCAAATCGCTCAGATTGATCCGCAAAAGAACCCGCAGAAATTCGTAGATACTATCAGGTTAGGACGACGCTGGCTCGCTGTTTTTGGCATCGTCAATGCTGCGATTCTGGGCAGCTTTACTTTTCTTCCTTTCTTGCATGCGAACTTAAGCAGCGATGAAACCTTTTTATTCCGTGCAATGCTTGCATTTTATGTGCTGGCACAACTGATAGTGTGGCCTGCGAAAATCGGAAACATTATTCTCGCGGGTAGACAGCGCTACGATGTCATTGCCTTAGTTAACGCAGCAGTTGCCCTGACTAATGCCTGTGCCATTATTGCCGTACTGCTGTTGGGGCGCGGACCTTTGGTGCTTACTGCTTGCTTTGTGGTTATTAGTACGACAGCGAGTGTTGCGCTTGCTGTTTATGCCTTGCAGACAGAGTCCCGGAGGACTCGATCGCTGCCTAATGAAAAGTACGGGACAGGAAGATTCTTCTCGACATTGACATCGGGGACGAGTCGGCATCTGTTGCGTGTTGCTTTGCCTATCTTTTTTATACAGGTTGCTGTTTTTAGTGTGCAACAACAGACTGACCGGGTCATACTGGGAATAATGATAGGGGCAGCAGCGATTGCACTCTATGAAGCGGCGGCAAAACTGGGCGCGCTTCTGTTTCAGATAATTGGGCTTGCTATTTCTGCGACACCCTCATTTGTCGCCCATAAAGAAACCATTACAACACGCGAAGGGATGAACACCTTTTTTATCACCGGATCGCGCTATCTATCACTGCTGCTCATACCAACCTTTGCCGCACTTCTTGTTTTTGCGCCTGCAATAATTCAGGTCTGGATGGGATCAGATTTTGCGGTGAGTGCCACTGCGGCGCAATTTCTGATTGCCAGTGCACTGCCCTTTCCTCTGCTGATTTTGATCGACTCAATCCTGATTGCTCGCGACCAATATAAGGTCTGGCTGCCTTATGCGATATTGGTGGCCGTAATTAACCTGATTTTTACCGTCTTTTTGGTATACCAACTGGGCTTTGTCGGTGTTGCTATCGGAACCTTTATTGCCTGCCTGAGTGACATTGCCTGCAAGCTCTGGGTGCTGCATGCAAAGATTCGCTGCTCTGTACGTCGGTGGGCGCGCCGTGTGGTACTGCCAACCGCACTAGCCGCAGGCTTAAGTGCACTTCTTGCATGGCTGCTGATTCAGGGACTTGCTCCTCGCATAGAAGAAAGCAGTACTGCGCTTTTGGCGAGTTTTGTGATTACCCTTGCAATCGCCTATGGAGTGATTTTCTTGGGTATACTAAATAAAGATGAACGGTCCACTTGTCTCAACCTTGCAAGGAGCATTCTCAAGCCATGGCAGCAAAGAAAAAAACTCTAACCTCTCAAAGAAAACCACGTATTGGCGTTTATCTGTCGTGCGAGGCCAGTGTGGGCGAGCAATACCAGCGCTCTCTGTCTATCGTTGAAGCACTTGAAGACTACACAGATAAGTACGCGATTTACGTATATAGCCCCTATAAGATTTGGAAGCAGTATTGCAGAAAGCGTCCTCTTGACTACCGTCCCTTCCCCACAAGCGGAGCCTCGAATTTCTTGGGCAGATTTATGTTCCGAAAGTATCTTACCGCCCCTGATCCGCCCGAATGGCTGGGAGAAATGCTTGCAAGAAAAGCAGTGGATGAGAAATTGATTGTGTTGATATTTCCCACTGCAAGTAGCATGGCACAGCAGATTTCTATTCCTGTCATTACCGCGGCAGACCTCGACACTGCCCTGTCCCCTGATAAGGGCTTAAGTCCTGTCGCACTCTCAAAAGAGCTGATGACGATGATAAAAGCAGCTACTTACAAGCAGCCACCCTTAAGCGACAGCCCCCACAATGACAGCAACAACAGCGACGATGAATAGCTGAACCACAGGATGAGTACGTCCTTTACTGAAAAGTTCTCTGCGCAGCAGTTGGCGTGGTACTGCTTTTGCCTGATTTTTCCTGCGAGTGCACTCATTAATGGCATAACGCCATTACGTGGAGAAGCAGGTCTGTATGCTTTTGGAGGAATGCTCTCGATACGGGCTGCTGCATTTTTGATTCCCTTGGGTCTTGCGGGTATGTTCTGGTGCTACAGTATCTTGCGCGGACAGCTGCACATACGCCGCAATCCGCTTCATTGGGTCTTGCTGATCATGGCAGTACTTATTGCGGTTGCAACACTGTTTGCGCAAGAGCAG